>Ga0335085_10007209_pt1 | contig 17351 bp, 14 predicted proteins | sample Lox_Sample_45_FD_206712 | JGI IMG/M metagenome (GOLD analysis project Ga0335085, IMG submission 206712) | Soil microbial communities from Loxahatchee National Wildlife Refuge, Florida, United States - Lox_Sample_4.5 | ecosystem: Environmental > Terrestrial > Soil > Wetlands | place: USA...
CGTGCTGGTCGGCCTGGGAATCGCGTTCTTGCTGTTCATGGCGTTTTTGAATGTGGTGAAGAGCGGCAACCTGTTGAACGAAACCAACCTTCTTTTCGCCGCGCTGATTTTCTACGTGGGTGCTGCCGCTTTGTACCTGGGATTCGGCGTGACCGGCACCGCGTTGTATGTGCGGTTCGCCTCGATTGCCACATGGGCGGGACTGATCGCGAATACCGGCGCGGTCGCGCACCGCTGGTATGAAGCTGGCCATCCACCGTTCGCGAGCGTTTACGAAATGCTGCTGAGCTTTGTCTGGACGCTTGCGGTGTTGACGCTGGTAGCCGAGAAGAAATATGGAGTGAAGGTGATCGGCACCGTGACCATGCCGGTGGCGATTGTCGGCGTGGTGCTGATGCAATTGCTGCGCAGCGATGTGCATCCGCTGGTGCCTGCGCTGCAATCTACATGGCTGCACGTGCACGTCACTCTGGCCATGCTGGCCTATGCCGCCTGCGCTCTAAGTTTCGCCTTGGCCATGATGTTTCTGATTCAGGACAGGATGAAGACGGAAACCTTTCTCGGCGCTACGAGCGCGTGCACGGTCGCGATCTACGCGGGCATCCTCACGCGATTTGAAAAGTGGGGCGGGCTAAATGTAATCGCGTGGGATGCGGAGCAGAAGTCGGAAGTGCTTCTCTCCAAAGGCGTGCGGTTATTTGTGACCATCCCGGACTTGGGATGGTTGATGGTGCTGGCCACCGCTGTCGTGGCTTCGCCACTTGTGTTTTACGGGCTTGCACGCCTGAAGAGGGACGAAGGCCACCTCGCCATCGCCAATCGCGCCGTCTTTGTCAGCATTCTCCTGCAAACGATGGCGCTGATCATGTTTTTGGTGCGCGCTCGCGATGGGCGTTATGGCTCGCTTGACGCCGAGGGACTGTATCCGACCAGCCTGCAAGCGAGCCCGTTCATTCTCTCGGGCCTCGTGGGCGGCATTTTCTTCTCGCTTATGTATCTGCTGCTTTTGTGGCGGCGCAACGATCTTGAGCGTTTGCTGCCGAATTCCGACACCCTCGACCGCATCACCTATAAGACCATCAGCATTGCATTCCCGCTTCTCACGTTGATGATTGCGGCCGGCGCCTATTGGGCGAATCAGACTTGGGGATCATATTGGAGTTGGGATCCAAAAGAAACCTGGGCGGCAATCACGTGGCTGGTTTATGCAGCGTACCTGCACATGCGTGTAACACGCGGCATGCGCGGGAGAGTAGCTGCGTACTTCGCGATTGGGGGATTCGCGGTCGTGATGTTCACGTTCTTCGGCGTGACATATCTGCTGCCCGGTCTACACGCATATTCGTGAGTGCAGTTTCTCAGGGCCAGCGTGCGTCGGTCCCCATTCCGCCCTGAGCTTTGCAGCGAGGGAAATTAAAGGACTTGCGCCAGCGAATGCATGGGTCCTTCGCTTCGCTCAGGATGACCTCACTTGCGAAGAACGGATCACAATCCCAGCGTTCGCTTGTTGTTCGGCCGTCCTCCAGAAGATAATGCACGCAGTACGATTCTCTGAGGAGAACCCCCGTGCCCGCAATGCGCGTGAACTGGCAACTGAAGACGATCTGGCCAGTAGCCGTGGTGTTGCTTGCGGGCATGCTTTTATTCTTGCTTTCGACACTTTCGCTCCGCGATACCGAGCGTCACCGGGTGCTGGTCATTGCCGGCGCGGGAGCGGTCGCCATCTGCGGCGTCGTGATTGTGGTACTGGCGTCCGCCATTCAGCGTCCTGTCATTGAACTGCAAGAGCAGATGGAGCGCGTCGGCGAGGGCGATCTGAGCGCCTCGGTGACTTTCGCCCGGCGCAACGACGAAATCGGGGATCTTGGACGCAATTTCAATCGCATGGTCGAGCAACTGCGCGAGAGCCGCGCCGAGATCGAACACCTGCACCGCACCCAGATGTCGCGTGCCGAGCACTTTGCAACCCTGGGCGAATTGGCGACAGGATTAGCGCACGAAATCCGCAATCCCCTGGCAGGAATTGCCGGGGTGATTGAAATCGTCGGACGTGACCTTCCCGCCACCAGTCCTGCGAAAGCCGTCGTGAAAGAAGTCCGGCAAGAGATCACACAGATTAACCGCATTCTGACCGACCTGCTCGAAACGGCGCGGCCGCGCGCTCCCGAAATGCGCTGGAGCGATCTTAATACGACCGTCGAGCACGCCGTCATGCTGGCCCGTCAGCAGGTGCTTTCGAAGCCGATCAAGATCGAGTTCACGCCGGCCGCGAGCTTGCCGGAAGTGGAACACGACAGCGATCAGATTCATCAGGTACTGCTCAATCTGTTGTTGAATGCCGAGCAGGCAATTGAAGGCTCAGGTGTAGTGCAGGTCGGGGTTCAGGCAGAGGGCGATGCCGCTGTGGTTACGGTGTCCGATACAGGCCGCGGCATTTCCGCCGAGCAACTGCCGCACATCTTCCGTCCTTTCTATACAACCAAGGGAAACGGCACCGGCCTGGGACTCTCGCTGGCGCGCCGGATCGTCGAGGCACACCACGGACGCATCGAGGTGACCAGCGAGCCAAGTCGAGGAACGACCTTTAGTGTGGCCGTACCAGTACGCCAGCCGGTGACATCCGCGTAGCGATTGAATTCCCCGGGTGGGCCCAACGAGTGGTCTGGCAAGTCACTGCGTGGCGAGATCTTCGACCAGGAAAATTGCCGCGACCACGGCGAGGATGATGCCGAAAATCCCAAGCCCCGTGTTCCCAGTAGCAAACCCCACAATGGTAAGAACGACTCCGACCAGCAAAACGAGAATGATCCCCGCCAGATAAAGTTTCGGGTGGTCGGTCTTTACGGAAACCATCATTCCACGTGGCATATTCAGCCTCCTCCGCACCCCAGTCGGGCGCGCCCCAGAATTGCGACATCGTAGACTAAGTCATGTTCCGTTACAAGGCGGAAAGGAGCACTACTTGTGCAGTGGCATATTTGAAAGAGAATCCGAAATCAGCCACGCATAGGTGATACCGGGAAAGACTCATCGCACCTCGAAATCCACCGCGCTGCCGGCTGGGATCAACTGCCCAGCCGCCGGATTCTGGGTCACGATCATGCTCGCTGCTCCGGGCTGTGGAAGAGACGCGGGATCAGCGGGAACGGATGGCGCCTCACTCGCCGGCTGCGGCGGCGGAATCACCGAGACCCTGCCGACTTTCAGCCCGGCTTCCTGCACGGCCACGGTCGCACTTCCGAACGGCTGACCCACCAGATTTGGCATGACGTAGAGCGCTGGAGGCGCTCCGCGATTGACCAGGAGATTGATTTTCGGAGCCCACACTCCGCTCGCATTTGCCGGCGGACTCTGGGAGACGATCTGTCCCTCTGGAACTCCGGGCAAATTGATTTCCGCTATCGAACCCAGATCGAGGCCGCGCCGGAGGATGTTCAGGTCTGCAACCCGCTCGCTCTGTGCGGTCACATCCGGGATCGCAACTCGCTGTGGTCCCAGACTTACGGCCACTCGCACGGCCCATCCCCGCCGCACTTCCACGCCCGGCTGCGGCGCCTGTGACATGATGCGTCCTTCTGGAATATCGGGGCTGTAGAACCGGCGCTCAACGACCACTTGGAGTCCGGACTGTGCCGCCGCACGCTCGGCCTCAGATGGCTCCATGCCAACCACCCTGGGGATGGCAACTTCGCGTCCGTGGATGGCGAAACGCATCGCGGTAAGCGCCGATACCAGCGCCACCGTCAGCAGCACGAGTGCGAGCAGCAGCAAGCGAAAAAACCGCAGCATGGCCGGATTATAAGTCAGGCATACCTTAGTGCGATTCCGGATCCGGGACTGGGTCGTCGGCCTCTTCCCACCGGGCGTGGCAATCGTGGCAGAACCATGCCCTCTTGCGAACCGAAATCGGGACCACGAGCGCTACATCTGAGATCTTGGCGACTTCCCGGAGACCGATATCAGGAGATTCTTGGACGCTGATGTCAAGAGACTGACAGTTCGGACACTTCGGTTGCTCAAAGTCGCCGATGCCTTGTACTTCGAATTTTTCAGGAATAGGCTGGCTCAGGATTGCTTCTGCGGCCTCTAGGTCTTCCGGAAGAACGTGAAGTTCGACGTCTCCGAGCAGGTTCCAGCCTATCCGACCCACGTTCTCATCTAGGAGGTAACACTCAATCCCTGCCGACTCTAGGCTTCCCTTGGCCAGAAGCGCCTCCGGCAGGTCCGTATAGCGACGCAAGAGAACCGTTCCCTCTACAGCGTGAATGTTGGCATCGGCGGCATCCTCGCCAGCCGCAGTCAGCGAGTGCACCCCAAGGGGAGCGGAGTCAGTTTGCAAATGTCGCTTGGCGATCTCTTTGCTCAAGGATTCCTGCGCGACATTAGTAAGTTCGTCCCCACTGTTGAGGATTCGCAGCAACTCCTCGTCCGCCATGCGGGAGTACACGCTCGCGAGGCGTTTGCGTTCATCGTCCGATGCCGCCATCGCCAGCCATGATACCCCAAGGCTTAGTTATTTCTGTCCCTTCGTTGCCCCGCGCAACGATGCTTGCGCTTTCTCCTGGCCTACCCAGTCGTGAATTCGTGTCGTAAGAACATCCATGGGCAGGGCCCCGCCGGAAAGTACTTCGTCATGAAATGCCCGCAGGTTGAAGTTGCTGCCAAGTTGATCCTTGGCATATTGCCGGAGTTTGAGGATCTCAAGCTGGCCAATTTTGTATCCCAGCGCCTGCGCCGGCCATGCCATGTAGCGATCGGTCTCGCTCTGGACGTTCGGTTCGTCGATGGCAGAATGCTCGTGGAAATAGTCGACAACCTGCTGCCGCGTCCAATGCTTGTAGTGGAATCCCGTATCCACTACAAGACGAATTGCTCGCAGCATATCGTCCTGTAGGTGGCCGTAGTAGCTGTATGGGTCCTGATAGTACCCGACCTCTTTGCCCAGGCGTTCGGAGTACAGAGCCCAGCCTTCCGTGTAGGCGGTGTAGTACTCGTGTTGACGGAACAGTGGCAGCTCGGGCAACTCCTGCGCGATGGCAATCTGCATGTGATGTCCCGGAACGCCTTCGTGATATGCGGTGGTCTCGATGTCGAGAATGCTGCGCTTGGCGAAGTCTCCGGTATTGACCATGACGTGCCCCGGGCGGGAACCGTCGGGTGTGCCATCGACGTACGACGCCCCCGACGCTTCCTTCTCTCGATACTCTTCGACCGGCATCACTTCGAGTTTCGCTTTGGGCAGCCGATTGAACATCTCCGGGAGACGGGCGTACATCTGGTCGATGTATTTGCGATAGAGATCAAGGATCTGTTCGCGCGACTTTGCATACAGCTTTGGATCGGCCTTGACGGCCTCATTGAAACTCTTCAAGTCTTTGTAGCCGAGTTGGTGTGCCACTTCCAGCATGCGCCCTTCGATCTCTTTCACTTGGGCCAGCCCGATCTGGTGAATTTCTTCCGGCGTCAAGTCCGTCGTCGTGCTTTCTTTCACGCGGAACGCGTAGCGCGCCTCGCCGTCCGGCAGCGCCCAGACTCCAGGTTCCGTCCGCCCGTTCGGCGCGTATTCTTCGCGCACGAACTTGGTGAAATTCACGTAGGCCGGAATGACGGAATCGCGGACAGCCGCCAGACCAGCTTCACGCAGCCGCTTGCGGTCTGCTTCTGAAATCGAGTCAGGAAATTTGTCGAATGGATGGGCGAACGGCGATTTCTCGGCGGGCGTCATGGCAATGGTATCGGCCTGCGTGACTACCTTATCGAGCAGGATGCGCGGCGGCATCAGCTTCTCCGCCATCCCTTTTCGCATTTGAACGATTGTCTGATCGAAAAGGCGAGGCAGCAGGTTCAAGCGCTTGATGTAATCCTCGTAGTCCTTAACGCTCCCAAACGACAGGATGCTGACCAGCTGCGGGGCGTCGATGTGGATGCCGTTGCCCTGATTGACTGGCATCTCCCAGCTCTTAAAGCGCGCGCCTTCGAGCGCCATCTTAAGGTCGCGGACCATGAGCTGCTTATTCAGCGCTTCCTGGTCGGGGAAACCGGTGGTGTCGATGGCCTCGAAACGTGCCAGATCCTTTTTCGTTTGTTCGAGATCGTCGTCGATCGCTTTCTGCGAAAAGTCGTCGACCTGGTCGTTGTAGCGCTTGTCGCCCAGGATGGAGGCATAGATCGGGCTGGTGCGCATGGTGTACTCCCAGCGCTCATGCAGCAGGTCGTTCAGCGCTTTGCGGCGCGATTCGAGATCGGCGGGAGGGTTAGCGGCAAACACGGTGACGGCAAACAGCATACTGACAGTCAGCAGGTAAACCAAGAATCGCATTTGGGAAGCTCCAGAGAAGCAGTCGAATTGACATTCCCACAGACCGCCCCACGAGTGGGCCTGTGATGTTAGACGAATACGCTAGGGGAAGGTTATCAGTTCCGGGGGATGAGAGGGAGTGGAAGCTTACCTAGCCCACTTGCCACACCGTATCCAGCACCGTTCCATCCACCCACTTCACCACTGCGCAAGCACGGTCGCCCAGATTCGAACGGGCCGGCTTGCCCCCGCAAATCCTCTCGACTTCTGCCTTGATGTCCTGGATGGGACGGATCGGGAGCTTCGAGCCTTTCACGGCTTCGAGCAGATCCGTGCGCCGCGGATTGACGGCAACCCCTCGTTCCGTCACGACCACGTCGATCATCTCGCCTGGACCCGTCATAGTTGTCACCTCATCGACGATCACGGGAATGCGGTCGCGGAACGACGGCAACGCAAGTATCGAACAACCTGCAAACAAACAGTTCTGCCATCCGCCAATGCCATGCAACAGGCGTCCATCGGAATGCGTAACGACGTTGGCGTTGAAGTTCACATCCACTTCGGTTGCGCCGAGAATCGCTGCGTCCACCAGCGACGCGAAATTACCTTTGCCGTGGTAGTTGTAGGAAGTGAACGGAGAAGTTGCGACATGCCGCGGATTGCCGGCGATCGAGCGCACACCGTCAAGATCAAACGTCTGCCCGTCGAGGATGTAGTCCGTCAGCCCTTCCTGCAGCAGTTCAACCAGAAATTTTGTGGAGCCTCCGCGCACGAAGCGGGCTTTGACGCCGTCCTGCTTCATCATTTCTTTCAAGTACTGGACGAACGCGAGCGCGATTCCGCCCGACCCTGCCTGGAAGGAAAAGCCGTTCTTCATGATTCCGGCTTCGCGCAGGAACCTGGCGACAAATTCCGCGATCCGCAACCGGTCAGGTGAACGTGTGATCTGCGTGGTTCCAGAAACAATCTTCGACGGATCGCCGATCGATTCCACTTCGACCACGTAATCGACGTTGTTGCCCTGAATCTGCCAAGGAACGCAAGGGAACGGGACCAGATTGTCGGTCACGACGATGACGGAGTCGGCATACATCGAATCGGCCAGCGCGAATCCCAGCGATCCGCAAGCTGACTTGCCGTGCGAGCCGTCGGCGTTGCCGAACGAGTCGGCCGTGGGGGCCGCGATCACGGCGATGTCGATATGGACTTCACCATCCTGGATCGCCTGGTAGCGTCCCCCGTGCGACCGCAGCACGCCCATGCCGCGCATCTTGCCCTGCGTGCAGTAGTCTCCCAGAGGCCCATTCAAGCTGCCCTCGATGTGATGGATGACGCCTTTCTGCATCAATTCGATGGCGCCCTTTTGCGATGGAAACGAAGCGCTGGGGAACCAAAGAAGATCCTTGACGCCGAGATTGGCCGCCGCTTGCAGAGCCATAAGCGCGACTTTGTCGCCGTCGCGCAGATGATGATGGCTTGAGATCACCATGCCGTCGCGCAGCCCGCACTTGCGCAGCGCGGTTTCGAGATCGGAGGAGCGTTTGTCGCCGTTATCGGGATAGTCCTTATTGGAGCGGATCGGTGAAGCGGCTTTCCGTCCGCGGGGCTGATATTTTCCGACACCCAGAAACGGAATTTGCGGCCGTCCATTAACCATCGTCGGCACGCGCCGCCCGACTGCGTTGTGTGCCAGTTCGACTCGCTCGCTCACTGGATGACTCCCATGGCCTTAGCCCGCTCCACCAACTTCAGCGCCCGCTGCACCACCGGAGGATCGATCATTTTCGATCCCAAACTCACGACGGCGAGACCCTCTTTCTGGGCCTCGTCAATTGCGGCCACGATCTTCTGCGCTTTTTCAATTTCCGGGACCGTGGGTGCAAACGCTTCGTGCACCACCCGAATCTGCCCAGGATGAACGCAGCCCATCCCCTCAAATCCCATGGCGCGCGATGCCTCACCCCAGCACCGCAGTCCGTCTAAATCACCCACGTCTCCGAACACTGAGTCAATCGCCTGCACGCCCGCCGCCCGGGCTGCATTCACGACGCGCGACCGAGCATACAGCGACTCGTTCCCTTCCCGGGTCTTCACCACTCCCAGGTCGGCGGTGTAGTCTTCGAGCCCAATCGTCAGCGCCGCGACATTCTCGCTGGCCGCTGCAATGGCCACGGCGTTCTCTATGCCCAACGCCGACTCCAAAATCGGCATGATCCAAATCGGCCGGATATTTCCATTCCGCGCCTTGATCTCGCCGATCATGCGATCGGCCTCGGAGATCTGCGGCGGGTGCTCGACTTTTGGAATCAGGATCAGGTCCGGACTTTCGGGAACAACTTCCGCCAGATCTTCGAGGCCGAGCGGCAACTGGTTGATGCGCACCATGCGTTCGCAGGAACCAAAATCCACCGCGCGCAGCGTGTTGCGCACCAGGATGCGCGCGACATCTTTCTCGTCGCGATGCACCGAATCTTCGAGGTCGAGAATGACGGCATCCGGGCCGTGGAGCGCCGCATTGATGTAGTACTTGGGCTCCGACCCCGGCAGATACAGCCGCGATCGCCGCAAGCGATCCTTGGGTGACGGCGGCGGCAACGCGATCGGCTGGGGCAACGACTTCTTGCCCAGCGCCATGCCCGCGCGCCGCACCACGGCCTCGAGCCGTGCCGCGATGACGAATGGCAACGCACCTTCATCGTGGATCGCAACCTGAGCGTGCTGGACGCCAAGCTCTTCCAGCACTTCGCGAGCCTGCTCCACGATCGAATCGCCATAATAGGGAGCAACCCGCGACTCAAGGGACACCTCGATCCCGCCCTTGTCGCGCACTTCCAACGCGACATGCACATCCGAGCGTACATCCTTGCCCCAATGTCCAGCCTCCGTCGAACGTGGGGGCTTGGCTTCAACCGTGCTGGTCATAAGAAACCTTTACCACAGGGAGCACAGACGACACAGGGGAATCGAACCGTGATTGATGTTCCTCCGTGTTCCCCCGGGTGCTCTGTGTGATCGTTTTCAAAGTCTTTCCAGAATCGCGTCCGTCATCTGCGGAGTCGATGCCGCGCCCTGACTGATCGCCTTCGAGCCGCCTGCGAGCCGCATCATGTCGTACGTACGGACTTTGCCTTCGCGCACAACATTGGCAATCGCCTTACGAATTCGATCTGCTTTCTGATCTTCTCCGACGTGATCGAGCATCATCGCCGCCGACAGAATCATTGCAATCGGATTGACGATGGGCGGATCAAGTTCGGCGTACTTGGGCGCCGATCCGTGGGTCGGCTCGAAAACAGAAACATCGTCGCCGATGTTGCCGGACGCGGCAAACCCCAGCCCTCCAACCAGACCGGCAAAAGCGTCAGAAAGAATGTCGCCGAACAGATTGGAAGCGACGATCACGTTGTACTCTTCCGGGTTCTTGTTCAGCCACATCAACTGCGCGTCAATGTTCGTCGACCAGAGCGAGATTCCCGGATAGTTCTTGGCTACTTCCTTGGCAACTTCCTCCATCATCCCAGAAGTTTCGCGCACGACATTTGGCTTTTCGCAGATGGTCACGCCTTTGAACCCGCGTTTCTTCGCGTACTCGAACGCAGCAGTCGAGATGCGCCTGCACGCATTGCGAGTGATGACGCGGCAACTCACGGCTAGATCCGGCCCCGGCACATCAGCAAACGTCTTGAACTTCGGATGGCTCGTCAGCGCGGCGCGAACGTTCTCCGGCGGGTTGGTCCACTCGATGCCCGCGTACATGCCTTCGGTTCCTTGGCGGAAGACAGTCGTGTCGATGGTCGGCTCGTCGAATCCGCCGCCAGCTGTTTTGCGAATGTAGTTCAGCGGATTTCCCGTGAACCCGATGCACGGACGCATGCAGATATCCAGGTTGAACTTCTGCCGCATGGTGACAATCGGCGAGTAGTAGACGAAGCCCTTACCTTGGAGCTCCGGCTTTAATTCGGCTTGCGCAGCTTTGTTGGGTTTTGAGGTGATCGCGCCGAAGAGACCCAGCTTGTGTTTGGTAAGCAGCTCGATCGTGCGGTCGGGCAGCGCGTTGCCCTGGGTGCGCCAGCATTCCCAACCGATGTCGGCGTGAATGTACTCGGCGTCAAAGCCGACGGCTTTCAGGACGCGCAGGGACTCGGGCAAAACCTGGTTACCAATGCCGTCGCCCGGCATGGTGATGATTGTGTGTTTAGACATGAATGCTCCTAAAACCGAACTTCTTCACCACGGAGGACACGGAGGTCACGGAGAATCCTCAACCTCGTTATCCTTAGCGAAGCCCCTATGGCTTAGGTGGTAATCCACTTTGCCACCAGGTTCTCCACTCCTCCCGCGATCACCAGGGATTGGGGCACACTTCCCAGCGCCGGGAACGTGAATTTCTCGCCGCGCCACGCAATCGTGCTGGTGGTGAAGTCGATGTCAATTTCGTCGCCGGGAATGATTGTTTTCTCCCTGGCGGTAATCTCCGCGGCGAATTGCGCTCTAACCCGCGAAACAAACTCCGGCACTTCAATACACAAAAATCCATTGTTGAACGCGTTCCTTAAATACGTCTGCGAGAAACTGGCGGCGATCACCAGCGGAGTGCCTTTGGCTTTCAGACAGGTGACCGCCTGCTCGCGGCTGGAGCCGGTGCCGAAGTTAAACTGGCTCACGATCACGTCTCCCGCCTGCGTCCGCGCGGCGAACTGCGGATCGTAATTCTCCATGACGACCTTCGCCATCATCTCCGGCGTCATGTCGTCGCGATAGGTGTAGTCCTTGCCATAGATCGCGTCGGTGTTGACGTTGTCTTGCGGCATGAACACCAGTCGCCCTTTCACGCGCTGCGGGAAACCGGGGAGGATTTCGATTTTTTCTGCGGTGCTGGCGGCAGCAGCAAGCTCAGTGAAGTTCCGCTGCGGGGTTTGTGTGGCGCGGGCGGCCTCGCCCGCGGCTTTTGATACCGGCCCGCAGATGTATCCCGCTACCGCCGACGCTGCCACCACCTCGGGGCTCGCCAGATAGCACTTCGCATCGCGCGACCCCATGCGGCCCTTGAAGTTTCGGTTCGTTGACGAGATTCCAACTTCCCCCGGCTCCAGCAGTCCCACGCCGAGGCCGATGCACGGTCCGCATCCCGGCGGCAACGGCTGCGCGCCGGCATCGAGCAGCGCCTGCCAGGCGCCGCGCTTCTCGGACTCTTCCTGTACCCACCTGCTGGCTGCGGCGAGATAAAATTTGACTCCCGGTGCAATCTTCTTCCCCTTGAGGACATTCGCTGCCGCTTCCAAGTCTTCTACTCGCGAGTTCACACACGAGATGAGATACGCCTTTTGGATTACGACCTTGTTCTTCTCGATTTCCGCCAGCGATTGCATCACCTGCACGGTATCCGGCCCCGAAACGTGCGGCGCGACCTGCGCAAGGTCAAGCACGATACGGGCGGCATAGGCAGCATCGGTATCCGGTACGGGCGGGCTCTTCGCCCAGCCCTCAATGTCTCTTTCGGTAAAGCGCTCTATACCCATCGCCTTCAGCCGGGCCTGCACGCCACGGAGGTAAGCGACAGTGACCGCATCCACCGGAAACCATCCCACCAGCGGCCCCCACTCGGTCGACATATTCGAGATCGAGAGCCGGGCATCCATCGAGAGCGATGCCACGCCTGGGCCCGTGAACTCAACCGCCGCGTTCAGGCATTCGTCGTGGTTGTAGAGCCCGCACAACGTGATGATGACGTCCTTGCCCGTAGCTCCAGCCGGCAACCTGCCCTCGAGCACGACCTGAATCGTCCGCGGAACCTGCCACCAGAACTCGCCCGTCGCCCAGACCGCCGCCGCATCGGTGCGCACAATCGGGGTGCCAATCGCGCCCAGTGCGCCATACATATTGGAGTGCGAATCCGACGCGACAACAAAAGACCCCGGCACCACGTAGCCTCGCTCGACCATAATCTGGTGGCCGATTCCCGATCCCGCGGGATGGAAATCGACGCCGTGTTCTTTGGCGAAGGCTTCAATCGAGCGATATTTCTTCAGATTCGATTCGTCCTGATTTTGAATATCATGATCGAGCGCGAACACGAGCTGCTTGGGATCTCTGATCCTCTTCGCACCGATGCCCTTGAACTTACTCATCACGGCCGACGTGTTGTCGTGCGTCATGCAGCGGTGCGGATGAATTGAGAGAAAATCTCCCGCCCTCAGCGGACGTTGGGGCCCCTCCGCCATGTGTTTCTGCGCGATTTTTTCAACGATGGTCTGACCCATGCTTATGACTCCGAACTAGGACGATCTTGCATAGTGGCGGGCCACCTCCGAGGCATAGCGTCTGCCGACATGCTCCCGGTTTGCCGCGAGCCATTCGCTCAGGCGAGTCTGGCCCGCCGACGGCCCCTCGGGTGCCAGCAGGTTTCCCGTCAAACCCTTGTACTCCTCCCAGGTGAGAACTACATCGCGGACAATCCAGCCCGTTACGAGTGTGGAAATGTAGGCGGCAGGAGTCGGAAGATGAACAAGCCGCACCTGGCGGCCCACATCGCTAGCGATCAGCCTTACCAGATCTTCAAACGTGTAAGTTTCGGGACCAACGGCATCGATTACGCGATTGTCGTCACGTCCTACGGCATCCGCGATCAGCCGCGCCATGTCTTCGACGTAAATCGGGCGAATCGAATAACGACCGTCGCCAGGGATGCCGAACATGGGAAAATGGCGGACGAACCAGGCAATGTTGTTGATGAGTATGTCCTCAAGCCCAAAGATGACGGTGGGCCGCAAGATCGCGTACGACAGGCCAGATTCCACAACGGCCTGCTCCAGTTGAGCCTTTCCTCGGTAGTAGCCAAGCGGTGAGTCAGCCGACGGGTTGGCAATGCTGACGTGCACCATCCGTTTGATCCCTGCGTCCTCTGCCGCCTGGATCAGAGTTTTCGTGTTGCGAACTGCCGTTTCGAAGGTCGAGTTCCCATGCGGGAACCGTACCCAATAAGTATTGACGAGCGTTGATGCGCCATCGAGTGCCTGTCGGAGTTGGTCGGACCTCCCGAAATTGTAGGGAAAGATCTGAACCTGATCACCGAACGGATTCTCGCGCCCTGGATGGTTCGTCAGTGTCCGGATTTTGTAGCCGCGGCTCAGCAGAAGACGCGTAGCGTATTTCCCGGTGTAGCTGAAGGCACCAGTGATTACTACAGTCTCGTCCGCGCTGCCCTGCCCTGGCATGGTTTTCGAATCGTTCATTCATCTACCTGTCGAGCTTCGCTCGACTAGACAGGCGAGGGTGCCCGTCCCTACGTGCTCTTTTTCAGTTCAAATCCCAAGTACATCATCTGCCCGATGTGATGGTGTAGATGCGTCGCACACGCCAGGACTATCCCGAATCGATCCTCTGCATCGGCACCAACTGCCGAGTACGGAGCCGACCAGTCCGCCTGCGACTGTGAGCGAAGCGTCCGTATCACCATCTCGACTGCCTCGTCGAACTTCTTCATCACTTCTTCTTTCGAAGGCCGGGCAGTCTCAGCGAACTCCTTCGGACGATCCCGCACATAACCCGTACTCGCAAGCTGTGCCCCGATGTAATAGTTCAAATTGCCTGTCAGGTGGAGCACCAGATGACCGAGACTGTTGCCAAATGAAAACGGTTTCGCCCAAAACCGCTCATCGCTCAACGGCGCAGCCATGTCGTGAACCACTCCAGCCAGTTTCATGTAGCGCGCCGCCAGGCGGGAAGCGATCGTCTCGTTCAGTTCTGCCATCTGCGATTCCTTTCGAAACACGTTCCAATTCCTCCGTGTTCCTCTGTGCCCTCCGTGGTTATCGCTTTTTGGCTGGCCTTCGTTGGTGCTGCTTGTTGGCCTGCGGCTTTGCCTTCCCCGATGTCGCCTTTTTCTTCGCGTCCGCCTTCATTAGCGCCATCAGCTTCGCAACCGATCCGCATTTTTCCAGCTTCCAAATCGCCTCAATCAGCTTCTTCTGAGCTTTCTCCGAGAGCACACCTTCCGCGAGCGCCCGGAACTTCTCTTCAATTTCCGCATCGCTCAGCGGATTCCGCGGATCGCCTTTCGGATAGTCAAGCTGCTTCGAGAACGTCGTGCCATCGGTCGTCGTAATGTTGACCAACACACGCTGCAGAGCCGGAAAGACCTTTTCGATCTCCGGATCGGCCACGACTTCGACCTTCTTCAACTGCGTCCGGATCGCCGGATCCATGATCTTCTTCCTCTCGAACTGCGCCGGAGTCACCTGACGATCCACCAGCGCCGCCGCGATCACGTAAGGTAGCGAGTGATCCGCCGTTTCTTTTGTGTGCGGATCGTACTTGCTTGAATCGGAAAGAATGTCGGCGGCGCGAGCCAGCGAGCGAATCTGAATCTTCGCAACGTTGTCGGGCTTCAGATCGTTGCCCTTGACCAGGTCGAGTACTGCGGAGATGGGCGCGTGCGTCAGCGCCTCGGTGGGGAAAAACTTCATCCCGCACTGCGTGATACGCCACGATTCTCCCAAGCCATCGGTCAGGATGTGCTGCCTCCACTCCGGTCCGAAGCAGTGCACCAACCCTTCCTTGCCATCGATGACATGTTCGGGCCCCGTGTAGCCCTTTTCCGCCAGCAATGCCGCCAGCACGCCACTCTGCGTTGCCATCGGATCGACCGTGTTCTTCATCATCGTCAGCTTGCCCGATACCGCCGCGCCTAGCGTGCAATGCCTTGATGCTGAAATTCCAATCGCGTGCTGAATCTGCTCCCAGGACAGGCGGAGCGCGCGCCCCGCAACGATTGGCGAGACGAAGGCTGTCAGCGTCGCGTGATGCCAACCGCGCTCGCGAATTCCCGGAAACGCGGCCTCGCACAGCCGCATTTCGAACTCGTGCCCCAACACGAATCCGACGATCAACTCCCTACCATCACTCTTGGCGCGCTCGCAGCACGCCATCGCCGCCGGGAAAATGTCGGACGGATGCGACGGGTCCTGTTTCCAGTAAATGTCGTTGTAATCCATGCACCGGATCATCAGCGCGTTCGCTAGCGAAGCCGAGACGGGATCGACCTTCTCTCCCGTACCGATTACAGTGGCTGGCCCGCGTCCGGCAACTTCCTTGAGCACCCCGAGTGCGATCTTGACATCATGCTGCTGATATCCGCCCAGGGCGCAGCCCACCGAATCGAGCAGAAATCGTTTCGCTTGATAGACGGCGTCTTGCGAGAGCTGCTTATACTCCAGGCCCGCCGCCCAGCGTGACATTGTCGCCGTGATAGTTTCCTTCGTAGTCGCAGCCTTTTGAATTGCCAAGAATGATCTCCCAACTAAGCTGTTAGTTCTTAGGTCTCAGGGATTGTCTCGGTGATCCTCTGTGTTTTCCCGTGATTACCAATAAACGCATGAATCACGCAAGCGGCAGAGAAACATCAACTCGCTCCCTTGCACCCAGCAACATCCCTGAGACCTGAGACCTAAGACCTGACGCCTGCGACCTGTCACCTGACATTCTTCGCATTCTTGAACGGCAAGAACGCCATGAAATCCGCATGGTGCACGATGAACGCTTCAGTCGTGCGCTTTACCAGATCGCCTTCGGCGGCGTGCGCCGCGATGATGTGGCAGACTTCATCCGGCACCCCGCACTCCAGTGCCAGCGCCACTCCCGTAAACGGATGCCGCAACGCCTCTCCACGCTCGCTCTGCCGGCTTTGGCCGTCCGGACCAAGCTCGTATTCAAGCAACTTGCCGACATCGGCCAGAATCGCGCCGGCAATCACCACATCCGCGTCAATCGGCAAGGCTCGTCCCATAAAACTGTCCATCGCCTTTGCGGCTTCGCGCGCGATGTGCACCACGCAGCGCTTGTGTTCCATGAAGGTGATGGGACAGTTCGGAACCAGCAGCGTAAAAGGAATCCGATTCAAATCATCGGGCTTCAGAGGACTACGCTCGAGCGCCTTCACCCAGGTTTGCGTTACCTGCTCGCGAAGTTTGGCGTTGCCGATCCATTGAATCTCCGGCCACAAACGTTCGACCGCCTCCCGCATGGGGAACCTCCACTTTAGAGCAACCGGGATAGCTTATCGGAGCGAGGTGAAGACCGTCGAGGACGTGCATCACAATGTATGTGACTCCAAGTCCCTAGTGCATGGAAGGAGTAGAATCGCCTTGTGGATGGCGTGGTGTGGAGAGAACCCGTTCGCGTTTCCATAGCCGCGTTTGTGGCAGTCACTCTCGGCTGCGCGCTGGTGGCCTCAGGGCAACAGCCTGGTCCAACCCAGCCTCAGTCCACGGCACCTCTGGCCATCGTGGACGAACCGCTCGCTCCCCTGACCGCTAGCGTGGAAGTTCACATTCCACTGCACGCCAAAGGCGGCGTCCCTCCCTATCGGTGGAACGCACTGCCTGGCGATCTGCCTCCCGGGATCACGCTTCAGCCCGACGGCGTCTTAACTGGCCGCGCCACGAGATCTGGAGATATTGTCCTAGTCGTCACTGTCACAGACTCCGGCCAACCCGCGCACATGATCACCAAGTCCCTTCGCGCCCAGGTCAGCGCGGCGCTGCTGCTCGAATGGCTGCGCCCGCCGCAGACTCGCGGGAATCGGATTGACGGCGTCGCTGAAGTGAGCAATGGCGCGAAAGAGGATTTTGAGCTGACCGTGATCGTGATGGCCGTCAACGAAATAGGACGCGCCACCGCCCTCGGCTACCAGCACCTGAAACTCAAAGCAGGATCGGGGAACCTCGACATCCCGTTCGGGGCGACCCTGCCCCGCGGCGCCTACGTCGTGCATGCCGATGCCGTTGCCGAGATCCCTGCCAGGAACACAATTCTCCGGCAGCGTCTGCAGACGCCGGCACCGCTGCCGGTGAACCAGGGCCCGTAGCCATAGCAACTTTCGCGAGCGCTGTAAGCTCGTCCGCTATTGTCGCTATGCGAGGAATGTGCCACAATTGCGGCCTTGATGGGGCGAACACAAGGCGAAATCAAGCCCTCTGAGGCTGAGCGATGACGAGTGAAGACGGAGCCTTGATCGTCAACGATGGGCTGCCATGCCCGGAAGTCGGTGCTT
>Ga0335085_10007210_pt1 | contig 17350 bp, 15 predicted proteins | sample Lox_Sample_45_FD_206712 | JGI IMG/M metagenome (GOLD analysis project Ga0335085, IMG submission 206712) | Soil microbial communities from Loxahatchee National Wildlife Refuge, Florida, United States - Lox_Sample_4.5 | ecosystem: Environmental > Terrestrial > Soil > Wetlands | place: USA...
CTGCCTCCTCGGAAGCTGGTGCGCTACTTCCAGATCGAGAACAAGCTCGACGCGATCATCAACTACGACATCGCGGGGGAGATCCCGCTGGTGAAGTAGCAGGCACCCTCGCTCGACGACGCAGCACGACCGGGTCCGGACATTCGTCCGGACCCGGTTCCCCATCCGGTCGTGAGGCTTCGCCGCCGCGCGGAACATTGCCCCAAGGTCCAATAGCCTCCCCCTCCCGCGCCGCCCACTTTCGCTCGTCCCCCTCAAGGTCTCGACAGATGCGCGTTACGCTCCATCATCTCAGTGCAGTCCTCGTGCTCGGCCTGGCCGCACCGGCGCTGGCCGCGCAGGCGCAACCCGCGGCCAAGCCGGCCCCGGCCGCCAAGCCGGCGCCAGCCGCCAAGCCGGCGGCCCAGCCCTCGACGGCCAGTGTCGAACGGGAAATGGACTCCGTTCGGAGGGTCGTCAGAGCCAACCGCAAGAAGGTCGTCGCCGGCGGCATGGACCTGACGACCGAAGAAAACCAGAAGTTCTGGCCGCTCTATGCCGAATACCGCGACTCGGTCACGAAGCAGGGCGACCGGCTCGGGAAGATCATCATGGATTATGCCAAGAACTACAACACACTCACCGACGATCAGGCGACCGCGCTGATGAACGACTACGCGGCACTGGACCAGGATCGCATCAACCTGCGGTCTACCTACATGAAGAAGTTCGGAGAGTTCCTCCCGCCGAAGAAGCTGATGCGGTATTTCCAGATCGAGAACAAGCTCGACGCGATCATGAACTACGATCTCGCCGGTGAGATCCCGATGCCGAAGTAGAAGGCTGGAAGGGAACGAAAGCGGGCCCGGGCACCGCCCGGACCCGTTTTGTTTTGGTGCCTTGCGCAGGTGACCCCGGCCCCGGCACGGAGGCCGGGCCCAGGCCCGTCTCCTCGGCTTGCGTCCGGCTCCCCGGCACGCCTCCGGGTACCCCGGAACCTGGTCTCGCCCGTCTCCATGCCCGGCAACGACTGCACCGTTCTGCCGGAATTTCGAGGCCGGGCGGCGCTGCCGATATTGGACCTTGGGTCAATAGGGATAGCACTTTAGGACAATCGCGCGCGAGGCGCGGTCCTGCGGAATTGATGGTACTATGGCGCCTCGCTCGGACCGCGCTTCGACCGCCCTGCTTGTTGTGGGGGCCCTGTTTATCTGGACGGCGTTGTTCGTGGGTGGCGCCGCCCGCGGCATAGTCAGCGCAGATCCGTTCGCGCGCCGCCTCGCCGCCAGCCTCTCCGATCCGCGGGTGTCGTCGTACGTCGCCGCCCGCATCACCGACGGCATCGTCGCGCAGCGTCCCAACCTCGTCAGCGTTCGCACCGTCATCGAATCGGGTGTCAGCGCGGTAGTGACGTCGGCGCCGTTCCGCGCGCTGGTGCGCACGACGGCACGCGCGGCGCACCGCTCGCTGTTCGAATCCGCCGGCCGTAACCTGGTGCTGTCGCTGCCGGACGTTTCCGTGCTGGTGCGCGGCGCGCTTTCGAATGCCAGCCCGGAGCTCGCGGCCAAGATCCCGCCGGGGATCGAGGCGACGCTCGCCTCGCCGGACGCTCAACGCGTGTTCACGCGCTTCATTGCCGCGTGGGCCTTTATCGATCGCGTCCTGTGGGGCGCGTGGGTCCTGCTCGGGCTCGGCATCGTCGCGCTGATCGCGGCGACCTGGGTTGCGAGGGATCGCCGCACCGCGTTGGTCAGGACGGGGGGCGGGCTGTTCGCGGTCGGGCTCGGGCTCATCGCCATCCTCCCCGCCGGCCGCCTCGTGGCCGCCGCCATCACACCTGACCACGCGCTGCGCGGTGTCCTGCACGGCCTGTGGGTGGCATACTTCGGAGGGGCCAAGCCGCTGGCGGTGGTCGTGGGCTCGGTCGGGGTCGTCCTGGTCGCCGCCGGCTCGACCCTGCTCGAAGCCGTCGATCCGCTCGCTCGGATCGGGGCCGTGCTGCGGTGGCTCACTGCCCCCCTGCATCCACAGGTGCACATCGGCCGGGCGGTCGTATTGCTGGCGGCGGGCGCATATGCGGCCGCCGCTCCAACGCGCGCGGCCGCAGGAGTGATCGCGGTCGTGGGTCTCGGGCTCATCTTCCTGGGGCTGCGCGAGGCGTTCCGCCTCGTCCTCGCGATCGCCCCCGGAGGGGTCCCGGTACCTGCCGAGCGGACGGAGGCCCGGGCGTGGCGGATCGTCGCGGTGGTGGGCGTCGTGCTTGCCGTCGTGCTCGGCGGCGCGGCGCTGCTCATTCTGAAGCCGCGGCCGGAGCCTCCCGAGACGGTGGGCGTCGTGACCGCCTGCAACGGCTCGCCCCTGTTGTGCGATCGCCGCGTGGACCAGGTCGTGTTTCCCGCCGCGCACAACGCGATGTCGAACGCCGAGATCCCGGCCTGGCTCTTCCCGCACCACAACCATGCCTTCCCGCGCCAGCTCGAGGACGGCGTACGCGCCCTCCTCATTGACGTGCACTACGGCGTCCCGGCGGGGGAGCATGTGATCACCGATATGGAGCGCGAGGGAACCACGAAGGACAAGATCCAGGAGCAGCTCGGCGTGGAGGCTACCGAGGCGGCCCTGCGCATCCGGGGTCGGTTCCTCGGGAAGGAGTCGGGCCCCGGTGGCTTGTACTTCTGCCACGGGTTCTGCGAGCTGGGTGCCTATCCGGTCGTGCCGGCGCTCCAGGGGATTGGCGAGTTCCTGGTGGCGAACCCTGGGGAAGTCGTCCTGATCGTGGTCGAGGACTACGTGACCCCGCAGGATCTGGCCAAGGCATTCGAGGACGCCGGGCTCATGCATCTGATCTACACCGGGCCGGTCGCGCCCAGGTTGCCGACCTTACGCCAGCTGATCGATCAGGGACAGCGGCTCCTCGTGTTCATCGAGTCGGGGCGGCCGGGCGTTCCCTGGCTGCGACCGGCGTTCGAGACGATACAGGAGACGCCCTACTCCTTCCACAAGCCCGCGGACTTTTCCTGCCGCCCCAATCGCGGCGGCACGACGCCCCCGATGTTCCAGATCAATCATTGGATCGAGACGACGCCCGCGCCCAAGCCCTCGAATGCCGAGATCGTGAATGCGTACGACTACGTGCTCAAGCGCGCCCGGACGTGTCAGGAAGAGCGCCACCGCTTGCCGAACATCATCGCGGTAGACTTCTACGACGTAGGGGACCTGTTCCGCGTCGCCCGGACGCTGAACGGGTTGGATTACGTGCGCCCGTAGCCAGGGAGTCGGCCTTTTTGGGCAATCCGTCCCGTCTGGTGACATAGCACGAAGGTGCAACTTGTGATCCAGCCCCTACCCGCGGATCATACCTCATCGGTGTCCGCATACCCGTTCCACGGCTCTTGGGAGGCGCTCATGCTAAGGATTGTACGTAATGTGATGGTGGTGCTGAGTTTCGCCGGCGCCTGCATCGGGATGGCGGCGGGTCCCGCAGCGGCACAGGACGGGTATTCCCGGCCCAAGCGGTTCAACCTCTTCGCCGTCGGCGGGGGGTACTTCGCCAGCGACATCTACACGGGCAACTACACGGGCAGCACGGCCTCCGGCAGCGTGCATCTGTCGGACGCCTGGGCCTACGGCGCCCACCTCGTGTTCTACCCGGAGCGGAGCGCCGGGCTCGAATTTGGATGGACGCGGTCGCTCTCGGCCGTGAGCGTCTTCGACCCGACCCACCCGGCGCAACCGAACGATCGCGGCAACGTCATGTTCGACGACCTGCAGATCGACATCCTCTTTCTCAATCGTCGCGGCCCCGCCGCAGGGTATTTCGAGCTGGGCGCGGGCTCGACCATCGTTACGCCGGAATTGACCAGTGGACTCGCGGTCAACGCAAAAGCCCAGGGGCGCTTCGCCTGGAACTTCGGGATCGGCGTGATCTACGACACGCCAGGGGCCCTGGTGGCCCGCATCGACGCACGGTATCGCGCTATGGACACGAACCACCAGACCGGCAGCTACACCTATTGTGACTACTACGGATTCTGCTACAACTACGCGTCCGACATCTACTCGAGCGGCGAGGTGACGGCGGCGCTGGGATTCAAGTTCTAGGAGGGACGGGGGGGGGGGGGACGGTCAGAAGACGCTCTTGACGATCAGGTTGATCAGCGGGCGCAGTCCCACCGCCACGACCACCGCGGGGAGCATCGGCAGCACAGTGGCGATGGCGAGCGGGATGAGCGCCCGCGGGTCGAGCGGCACGGCCCGAAGCTGCCGCACGATCTCGAAGCCGTGGCTCAGATCCGCCAGCGATTGGATGTCACTCGTGCCAAGCAGATCGGGCGTCCCGAGCGCGCGTTGCCCGATCCACTTGCTCTCGAATAAGCCGGTGTAGCGCGTTGCGAAAGACGTGTACTCGAGGATGGCCTGCCGCCTCAACAGGACCAGCTTGCCCATGAACACGAGCAGGGGGGCGGCGATCACCGCCACGCTCACTACCGCAGCGACGATCAGGAAGGGTGCGAGGGAGCGGAGGGTCGCGCCCTGATGAACGATGCCATGAAGCGCCGCCGCGCCGTACGACGCACCCACCCCGAACAGCACCCATCCGAACGGGGCCAGCGACAGGCCCAGGAATCCGAGGCCGCCCATGCGGTCCGGGTGTGACGCCCGCAGCTGCAAGTCGAGCTGCGCGATGGAGCGCAACACCAGCGTCCAGAGCACCAGTCGCCACACCCATAGCAAGACAAAGAAGTGGTAGAGCGGGAGGCTGACGAGCACGTACCACCAGCCCGGCAGCGACAAGGCCTGCGAGTCGGGGATGCTGGGCGCCCACCACGTCGGCTGTCCCTGGCTCACGGTGAGCGCGATCGCGCCGCGGACGCGCAGGTAGGCGAGGGCGAGCAGGATGAGCTCGGGGAGCGGGTGATCGCGCAGTCGCACGGCTCGCGCGATCGCGGCATTGAACCGGCCGCGCTGCGCCTCCGGGACGATGTGGCTGTCGAGGAACTCCCGCAGGATCAGCCCGCAGCGGGCATCCACGACCCCTTCGGCGAACAGGAACGCGGGTATCGCAATGAGAAAGCGTGCGTATACCGCATAATCGAATAGCAGCGAGCGGCGGGGGTCGGGCCCGAGCGCCAACCCCTGAGCGGCAGCGAGCGCGATGAGTGGCACCAAGGCGATGATTGCGAGGAACGCGGCGCGCAACAGCCGGCGGGCGAGGGCCGGGCCGCCCAGGCCGAGCGCCTCCTCCAGGCGGTACGTGGGTCCGCCCTGGGTGAGCAGCGGGGGCGTCATGTCTCAGTCCCGGCGGACTTGGCGTCACCTCCAATGAGAGACGCGATCGCATCCAAGAGCTCGGTGCTGTCGACCGGTTTGCGCAGGTACAGCTGGTGCGCCAGCTCGGCACGCTGGCGGGTGACGGGGTCGTCGTGCGCGGTGATGAAGACGATGGGCAGCCGGATGCCGGCGTCGGCGAGGTAGGCCTGCAGATCGAGGCCGCCCATGCCCTCCAGGTGAACGTCGAGCACGAGGCATTGAATGGGTCGTTCGTGCAGTCCCACGAGGAACTCGACGGCGGACGCGTGCGCGACGACGTCGAAGCCTGCCGAACGAAGCAGGCGCGCCAGAGCTTTGCGGACCGATGGATCGTCGTCCACGACGCCGATGACGGCACGTCGTGCGGATCCTTCATGATTGTTGATGACCACCGTGCCGCAGATATGGCGCACGGGCACGGTACCCGATATCAGACCTTAGTCCTATGCGCTCGCGTTCAGACGGCCGTGCGCACCTCCGAGACGCCGAGCCGGTCGGCGATGCGGACGAGGTCGGCGACCGACGTCGCTTCCATCTTCTGCATCACCCGCGCGCGGTGCACCTTGATCGTGCGCTCGCTCGTGCCGAGCCGTCCGGCGATTTGCTTGTTCAGCATTCCGGTGACGACGAGCGAGAGCACCTGGTGCTCGCGGGGCGTGAGCCGGGCCAGTCGCCCGCCGAGGGCGGCCTGGGCCGCACGGGCCCGGCGCCGCTCGTCGTCCATGGCCAGGGCCCGCCGCACCGCCGCGAACAGCTCGGCTTCCTCGATGGGCTTGGTGAGAAAATCCACCGCGCCCCCTTTCATGGCGCGCACGCTCGAAGGCACGTCGCCGTGCGCCGTCGCGAACAGGACGGGCAGGGGCACGTTCGCCGCCTGGAGCAGCGTTTGCAGCTCGAGGCCGCTCACGTCGGGCATGCACAGGTCCAGGATGACGCACGCCGGACCCTCGGGCAGCTGGTTCGCGCGCGCGAGGAAATCCCGGGCCGATCGGTAGGGGTCCACCCGATACCCGGCGCCGCCGAGCAGTCGAGTGAGCGCCTTGCGGACGGAATCGTCGTCGTCTACGACAAATACCGTGGTTTCCTGCGTCTTCATGACAAGGGCTCATCCGCTGACGATGGGAGGGAAAGTAGCCCGGGATCCCCGCTCCCGCCAGGGGGTGGAAAACGTTGCATTTGTTGTCCTTTGGTCCAATGGCAGGACCGCCGCGCAAAGGCTTTGATGGGGGCGTATGGCATGCCGGTTCGGTCCCTTCATGCTCGCCGCGGTGGCGTGTTGCATCGTGGTACCGCGCGCCGCGCGCGCCCAGGACACCCAGTACTGGCTCACGGCATACGGCACCCAGGGGCAGCTCCTCGGCGGGATCATGATCGGCTCTCCCCAGGATATCAGCGCCGTGTATTACAACCCGGGCGGCCTCGCGTTGATCGAGAAGGCGGAGGCGGTCTTCTCGGGGAGCGCATACCGGTACGCCGTGATCACCGACAAGAACGGCCTGGGCAGCGGCCGGAGCATTTCCACGTCGTCCCTCTCGTCGCTTCCCAGCATGTTCGCAGGCGAGGTGCCCCTCGGAGGTTTGGGCAAGGATCGGCTCGCGTATGTGGCGCTGACGCGGTACTACTACGACGGGCGGGCGCAGGCGCGCGGTCTGTCACCCGGCTCGAACCTCAACCCGTCCGACCTGCAGTTCTTCTCTGGCAACGTCTGGGTGGAGGAATACCTCAACGACACCTGGGCCGGGCTGGCGTACGCCCACCCGCTGAACCCGCACGTGGGCGTCGGCGTCACGACGTTCGTATCGGTCCGAAGCCATCGCGCGCGGTTCGCTACCCTCGGTCAAGCGATCGACTCCGCCGCGGACGTGGCGGTGCTCAGCGGGAGCCGCGATTTCGACTACAACAATTGGAGCGTGCTCTGGAAGGCCGGCATCACCCTACAGTATCCCGCCTGGAGCCTGGGTTTCACGGTCACGACGCCGAACGTGAAACTCTTCGGGAGCGGCTCGGCGGGTCGCGATCTCACCTTCGTGGATCAGGGCGTGACGACGCAACCCAGCTCGGTGGCGACCGATTACCAGGAGGGCGTGGCCAGTACCTATCACCTCCCCCTTTCGATCGGCGCGGGCGGCTCCTACGCTTTCGGCCCCACGCGACTCCACTTCTCCGTGGAGTGGTTCGACGCCGTGAATGCGTCCCGCGTACTCGCGACCGAGACGTTCATGTCGCAGTCGACCGGCGAGACGCTGACCGACGACGTGATTCAGGAGAGCAAGTCGGTCGTGAACTTCGGCGTGGGCATCGAGCATCACTTCAGCCCGAAGCTCGCCGCGTACGGCGCCTTCCGTACCGACAAGTCACCCCTGCCCGACAGCTCCGCGAGCAACTCCGCGATGTCGCACTGGGATCTTACGCACGTGTCGGGGGGCGCGGCATTCACGGTCGGCCGCGTGGATCTCGTGGTGGGCACGGACGTCGCGTGGGGCGGTGGATCACCCCGTGGGTTCCTGGATGGGTTGGTCGGTCAACCGCCCGAGCCGCCGCCGGACGCGCGCACCAACTACCTCAGTGCGACGGTGATGTTCGGTTTGAAGGTTGCATTCGGAAGCGGGCATTGAACTAAGGTCCAATACCCGGTCCCCCCAGCCGTCCGCAATACTGCGCTCAGTCGCGCGAACGAATGTGAGGCGGGGGGAGACGTGTGGTACTCGACAGGGGCAGCAACGGGCCCCGCGACGCATGTCGATGAAGCCACCCCCCGCCTCTCTCGGCCAATCCATCCGGAGATCCGTCGCATGAGCGTGCGCAAGCTCGTCCGCAGGCTGCTGGTGCCGGCCGCCCTCGCCGCGGCTGCGAGCTGCTATCCCGGCGGCCCCGGCACCGAGGGCGAGCTCGACGTGGTCGCGACGTTGCACGCCGCGAGTCACGACTACTCGGTCAACAAGACGTACGCCATGCCGGACACCGTCGTGGACCTGGCCGTGGCCGGTGGAGGCAGCTCCTCGCTGAGCCACACCTACGACGCCAAGACTCTGGCGGACATCAACGCGAGCATGCAGTCCCTCGGCTACACGCGCGTGGATGGAACGACGACCAAGGGCGACGTTATCCTGCTGGTCGGCGGCATATCGGTTGACCACACTGACGTGTGGTATCCCTCCTATCCGTGGGGGGGATGGTGGGGCTGGTATTACCCGTACCCCTGTCCCGGATGTGTCCCGATCTATCCCTGGGTGCCGGTCGCGACGCAGTACTCGACCGGAACCATCGTCATCACGATGATCCAGCCGTCCGCGCCCCATGCCTCCGACCAGGTGCCGGTCGTCTGGGCGGCAACGATCAACGGTTTGCTGACGGGGAGCGATGCGAGTATCCAGGCGCGAATCGACTACCTGATTCCACAGGCATTCGCCCAGTCTCCCTATCTCTCCGTCAAATGAGGCCGACCATGCGTGCTCCCACGGTGCTCGTCGTCGCGGCGCTCGCGGTCGCGGGAACGGCCGGTCCCGCTCGAGCCCAGACCGACCAGTGGTTCGGCATCAGCTGGCAGATGTCGGCGCCCATCGCGAACACCAAGGACTTCACGCCGAGCTACAGCTTCCGCGGTCTGGGGATCGAATGGCGCTGGGTGCACGGGCGTACCTCGTTCGGCGTCAATACGGCGTGGAACGTCATGACCGACGAGCGCAGCGAGACCGCCTCGGTGGGCCCGGCTGACATTACGGGAAAGCAGTTCCGCTACATCAATGCGGCCCCGATCATGGCGAGCCTGCACCTGTATACGGGCTCGCAAGACGGCAGCGCGAGGGCGTATCTCGGGGTGAACGTCGGGACCTACTACATCGAGCGGCTGGTCAATGTGGGCACGTTCGAGATCAAGGACGACAACTGGCACCTCGGGGTCGCGCCCGAGCTTGGGTTTGGCTTTCCGTTGCACGGCAGCCTCGGGAATACGGCGCTCTTCGCGACCGCGCGCTACAACTACGCGTTCGCGGCGGGCGACGCGCCGTATCAAAGCTGGCTCGGTGTCTACGTGGGGATCGCCTACCGCAAGCTCTAAAAGGCTTCGGTGAAGTTGAAGTAGATCCCGTGGGAGTTGTGTCCGAAGCCGACATCCGCGCGCACGTTGGCGCGCGGCTGCAATTCAAAGCGAAGCCCGAGCCCCGCGTTCGGCAGGAATCCCGTCAGGCTCCTGAGATCGGTCCCCAGCGTCCCGCCGCCTGCCCAACCGACCCATCCCCAGCGGGACAGTCGCGCGCCGTTGTCTCTCAGAAACATGTAGCGGTATTCGACGAGCCCCAGCAGGGTGGTCCGGTCGCGGAACCGGCCCTCGACATAGCCACGCAGATCGTACCCGGTGCCGAGCAGGGATAGCTCCGGCCACGGCACGTCATGCCCGCCGATGCGCGACTTCACCTGCCATGCGAGGGTCCGGCCCTTGCGGCCGAGCTGGCGGTACTGCCGGTAATCGAGCAGGTAGGTCTGATACTTGTTGTCCCCGCCGAGGAAATGCCCGTAGAAGGTGCTCGTGAGGCCGAGGTAGAGGCCCTCCCAGGCGTTCACCGCGACATCCCGGCTGTCGTACTGGATCACGAAGCCGACCCCGGCATTCTGGTTGTCGGGGCCGTAGCGCTGGTAGTACGGGTCGGCCGCCATGGTCGGGCTGACGCTGCTCGCATGCGTGTTGTTGAGATCCAGCGTGGCGCCGAAAAACACGCGGCCGCTCTGATGCCAGAGGACCCGCGGGTTGAACTTGAACCAGCGGCGGTGGTACTCCGTGGTCGCATCGCCCGAGCCCGGGTCGAGCCCCGCGTCGTAGCCCACGCCCCAGTAGTTGTCGGGCATGTCCTTCATGGCGAGATCGAGCAGGATACGGAGCCGGTCTTCGGCCCAGAACGACGTGAGCACGGTGGACACGTTGATGGCGCCGGTCGTGGAGAACGACACGGTCGCGGACAGGGTGGAGCGCTGTATCAGCAGCTTCTGCTTGGGGCTGCCCACCTTCCACGACAGGAGAAACCCCCCGGCGATGAGAAACTGCATCTCGGGGTTGTAAGCCGGCGCGAGCAGCGGCGTGATCTTGAACTTCCCGCTATCTGGAGTGCCCGCGATCGGTCCGCTATCGCTCCGCATCGGCTCCGGCTTCTGCGCCGCGGCGACGGGCACGAGGACGGCGACCAGCACAAAGGCGGTCACGCAGCGGCGGGCCCGTCGAGAACGAGCCCGCGCCGAACTCGACGATGTAGAAACGCTTGTCGATATCAAAGAATCCACGCTTCATGATCCCCATCTGGGGTGTCCGATGGTACGGGCAACCTCATGCCGAAGGTATAGCACCTTCGTGCACCCTCAGAACGTCCAGCCGACCGTGAAGGCCACGCCGAAGTCGCTCTTCGAGGCCCCTTCTGCCGGCCGGCTGTCGAACCGGTCGAATAGCGTGAGCCCGAGGGTGAAGTCCTTCAGCACCTCGTGCGAGGCCCGCGCGTCGAAGGCGAGGCGGACGCGGCCGGGGTCCGTGATGCTCGGGTACAGCGACAGCGTCGACTGCAGGTCGGACTTGGGTGTGTCCCGCCGGTAGTACTCGGCGGCGAAGCTGAGGAGACCTTCCAGGTTCGAGGTCGCGCTCGTGCCCGAAAATGTTTCGTTCGTGTACGTCAGGCCGCCACCGAGCGCGACCTGCGCCCGGTTCGTTTGAATCAGGTAGCGGCCGATGCCACCCGTGACGAGCCCCCGCAGGTCGAGGTCGAGCTCCTCGTTCTGCTCGAGTGCCCCGCTCCCGAGCCCGAACCAGCGCCCCCCCAGGAACCGCACCAGGGTCAGGTCGAGGGAATTGCGGCTCGTACCCGCGACGTCCTCCTGCGCCTGAAAGTAGGTGCTCGTTTGTAGCTCGGTCAGCCATTGCCGCGTGCGATGCTGGACCTCGGTCGCAAGACTCAGCTCACGCAGCCGATTGGCGCGTTGGAACGTGAAGCCGAGGTTGATGTAGCCGTCCAGGCGCGCGAAGAAACTCCGTCCGATAGGATAGATCCGGACGATGCTGGCCATGTCGAGCGAGTCGCTGAACGTGCCCACCTCCACGACCACCTGCCCGGCTCCGGCGCCCGGCTCGAGCGAGCCGTAGTACCGTTTGCCGGAGGCGACTTCCACCTCGAAGTACCGCACGCTCGTGATCCGTACGACCTTGTCCCACTCGATCGCCAGCGTGCCCATATCGTCGGTCGAGTAGGAGAGGACGCTGCGATCGACTTTCTTGATCTCGCCCGTGATGTGGTCGCCGTTGCGCAGCACGACGCTGTCGGTTTTCTGGGCGCGGAGCGGCGCCGCGGCGAGGAGCGCGGCCGCGAACCAGCGAGGCATGCGGATTCCCGGCATGGACGTGCAATGATGCAGGCTTGGGGGCGGGGGCGGGAGTAGGACGAAAGGGCTATTCGAGCGCTACTATATTCCGCTTGTGACCGAACGGCAGCGCAGGGCAGCGGTCGTAGTGGACGTGGGGGGCGTCAAGGTAGGCGGCGCCCACCCGATCGTCGTCCAGTCCATGACCAACACCGACACGGGCGACGTGGACGCCACGGCCGCCCAGGCGCGCGCCCTGCACGAAGCGGGGAGCGAGCTGGTGCGCGTGACCGTCAACAACGAGGCGGCCGCCGCGGCCGTCCCGGACATCGTGGCGCAGGTGGACGTGCCGGTCATCGGCGACTTCCACTACAACGGCCACCTGCTGCTCACCAAGTATCCCCGCTGCGCCGCCGCCCTCGCCAAGTACCGCATCAATCCCGGCAACGTCGGCGCCAAGCGCCACGACGAGCACTTCCGCGCGATCATCGAGACGGCCATCCACCACGGGAAGCCGGTCCGGATCGGGGTGAACTGGGGTAGCCTCGATCAGCAGCTCCTCACCGAGCTGATGGACGCGAACGCGCGCGCCGCCGCGCCGCGCGACGCGTCCGAGGTCACCCTCGACGCCATGGTGCAGAGCGCCATGCGCTCGGCCGAGTTGGCCGAGCAGTGCGGCTTGCCCCGTGATCGGATCATTCTCTCCGCCAAGCTGTCGCGGGTGCAGGATCTCGTGGCCGTGTACCGGATTCTCGCGAAGCGGTCCGACTATCCGCTGCACCTGGGCCTCACCGAGGCGGGGATGGGAATGAAGGGGACCGTGGCGAGCGCCGTCGCGCTCGGGATCCTGCTGCAGGAAGGCATCGGCGACACGATCCGCGTGTCGCTCACGCCGGCGCCGGGCGGCGATCGCGCCGACGAGGTGCGCGTAGCCCAGCAGATCCTGCAGTCGCTGGGGCTCCGGACCTTCGCACCCGAGGTGACTGCGTGCCCGGGCTGCGGTCGGACGACGTCGAGCTTCTTCCAGGAGATGGCCCAGGAGATCCAGGCGTATCTGACGGAGCGGATGCCCGTCTGGCGCGAGCGTCACCCCGGTGTCGAGGCGCTGCGCGTGGCGGTCATGGGATGCGTGGTGAACGGGCCGGGCGAATCGAAGCACGCCGACATCGGCATCTCGCTCCCGGGCACGGCCGAGGAGCCGAAGGCGCCGGTGTATGTGGATGGCCGGCTGCGCGTCACGCTGAAAGGTGAGACGATCGTGGCGGACTTTCTGCGCATTCTCGACGCCTACGTGGAGACCCGCTACGGGACGGGAGCACCCGTGCGCTGATCCTTCATAAAGCGTTGCCCTTTGGTCCAATAGGTGGCGATCACCCCTCTGCGTCTATTGGTGCATCAAGTGAAGCCCCCATCATCAACGCCGCCCTACGCAAGGAATCGCCGCATGAGACACCCAACGACGCAGCACTTCCGGATCATGTTCCTCACAATCGCCGCGGCGATCCTCGGCTCGGGGGTCGCGGACGCGCAGGCCAAGCCCAAGCCCGCCGCGAAGCCCAAGGCCGCGCCGGCCGCCGCCGCCGCGAGTCAGAGCGGCAAGCCCAACATCGTGATCATCTGGGGCGACGACATCGGGCAGTCCGACATCAGCGCCTACAGCATGGGTCTGATGGGCTTCCATACCCCGAACATCGACCGGGTCGCGAAGGAAGGCATGATGTTCACGGACTACTATGCGGAGCAGAGCTGCACCGCGGGCCGGGCGTCGTTCATCACCGGTCAGTCCGGCTTGCGCACGGGCCTCACCAAGGTCGGTCTGCCGGGCGCCACGCTGGGTCTCCAGGCGGAGGACCCGACGATCGCCGAGATGCTCAAGCCGCTCGGCTATGTCACCGGACAGTTCGGCAAGAACCATCTGGGCGACCGCAATGAGTACCTCCCGACGGTGCACGGCTTTGACGAGTTCTACGGCAACCTCTACCACCTGAACGCCGAAGAGGAGCCCGAGCTGCCGGACTATCCGAAGGACTCGGCGTTCCGCGCCAGGTTCGGTCCGCGCGGGGTCCTCGATTGCAAGGCCTCCGACCGCGACGACACAACCGTGGATCCGCGCTTCGGCAAGGTCGGCAAGCAGGTGTGCAAGGACACGGGTCCCCTCACCAAGAAGCGGATGGAGACGATCGATGACGACATCGCCGCGCGGGCGGTGGACTTCCTCCAGCGGCAGACCAAGACCGGGAAGCCGGTGTTCCTGTGGGTGAACTTCACGCACATGCATCTGCGTACGCACCCCAAGCCGGCGAGCGTCGGTCAGGCGGGGCGGTGGCAGAGTATCTATCACGACGTGATGATCGACCACGACAGGAATGTGGGTACGGTGCTGAAGGCGCTGGACGACTTGGGCATCGCGGGCAACACGTTCGTCATGTACTCGACCGACAACGGCCCGCACATGAACTCGTGGCCCGACGCGGCGATGACGCCGTTCCGCAGCGAGAAGAACACGAATTGGGAAGGGGCCTACCGGGTGCCGGCGATGGTCCGCTGGCCGGGGAAGATCAAGCCGGGCCAGGTGTCGAACGACATCGTGTCGCACCTCGATTGGTTGCCGACCCTGGTTGCCATGGGCGGGGACGCGAACGTGAAGGACAAGCTCCTCAAGGGCTACAAGGTCGGCGACATGACCTACAAGGTGCACCTCGACGGCGACAATCTCGTCCCCTATCTCACGGGGGAAGCACCGAAGAGCCCGCGAGAATCGTTCATCTATATCAACGATGATCAGCAGGTGACGGCTCTGCGGTATGACAACTGGAAGATCGTGTTCCTCGAGCAGCGCGCTCCGGGGACGATGCGCATTTGGGCGGAGCCGTTCACGCCGCTGCGCGTGCCGAAGATCTTCAATCTTCGGACGGACCCCTACGAACGGGCGGACATCACCTCGAACACGTACTACGATTGGCTCATTGATCACGTCTTCCTGTTGGTGCCGGCGCAGGCGTTCGTGAGCCAGTTCTTGATGACGTTCAAGGACTACCCGCAACGGCAGAAGGCCGCGAGCTTCAACCTGGATGACGTACTCGACAAGATGAAAGAGAGTCACTGACGCAGCGTCCTGGAATGTGGGCGGGGGTCACGATCGTGGCCCTCGCCGGCGCTGCGGCGTTCACGTGGCGCGTGGTGCGCGCGAAACCGGCGGCAGTCGAGGCACGGGCGTCCACCTCCTTCGAGCCGACGGTCGAGAACCGAGGGCCGGCGCTCGGTTCTGCGCCTGAGGGGATGGTGTGGATCCCGGGCGGGGAATTCTCCATGGGCGCGGAGGATCCCCCGGACATGAACGACACGATCGGGATGCAGGCCACGCGGGATTCCCGCCCGGTTCACCGCGTCTACGTAGACGGGTTCTGGATGGACAAGACCGAGGTCACGAACGCGCAGTTCGCGGCCTTCGTGCGGGCCACGGGGTACGTCACGGTCGCCGAGCGTACGCCACGCGCCGAGGATTTTCCGGGCGCGCCGCCTGAGAACCTCAGGGCTGGCTCCGTAGTGTTTTCACCCCCCGACCATCCGGTCCCGTTGGACAACCACCTGCAATGGTGGTCGTACGTGAAGGGCGCGAACTGGCGCCATCCGCTCGGCCCCAAGACGTCGATCGCCGGCAAGGAGCAGTTCCCCGTCGTACACGTCGCGTACGAAGATGCACTCGCGTACGCCAGGTGGGCCGGGAAGCGGTTGCCGACCGAGGCCGAGTGGGAGTTCGCCGCCCGCGGTGGCCTCACCGGGAAGCGCTATCCCTGGGGGGATGTCTTCGAACAGGATGGGAAACCGATGGCAAACACGCACCAGGGCCATTTCCCCGATCATGACACCGGGGAGGATGGGTTCATCGGCATCGGGCCCGTTGCCCGGTTCCCGGCAAACGGGTACGGACTGTACGACGTAGCCGGCAACGTGTGGGAGTGGACGGGCGACTGGTATCGGCCGGACTATTACGCCGAGCTCGTCGCCACGGGCGACGTGGCCCGCAACCCCCAGGGGCCGGAGCGTTCGTTCGACCCGAGCGAACCCGGCCAGCCCAAGCGCGCGCAGCGCGGCGGCTCGTTCCTCTGCACGGATCAGTACTGCTCGCGCTACACGGTTGGCACGCGTGGCAAGGGCGAGGTCAGCACGGGCACGAACCATCTGGGGTTCCGCTGCGTGAGGGGAGAGCCGCGGACGCACTGAACACGGACAGAGCAACCGGCTGTCGCCCGATTAACTTTCCCCTCATGGTCAGCCTCCAAACCCCCATCTGCGACTTCGGCTGGAAGGCCCTGGACTTCGATCTCCCCGGCGTGGACGGCAAGCGCTATCGCTTGCACGACGTGCGCGGTCCCCGGGGCACCCTCGTGATGTTCATCTGCAATCACTGTCCCTACGTGAAGGCCGTGCGCGAGCGGATCGTGCGGGATTGTCTCGAGCTCAAGTCGCACGGGATCGGCTCGATCGCGATCATGTCCAACGATCCCGCCGAGTATCCCGAGGATTCCTTCGACAACATGAAGAAGGTCGCGACGGAATTCCGGTTCCCGTTCCCCTACGTGTGGGACGAGAGCCAGGAGGTCGCAAAGGCCTACGGCGCCGTCTGCACGCCCGACTTCTTCGGCTTCAATGCCGATCTCGAGCTGCAGTACCGGGGCCGGCTGGATGCGTCGCGCAAGGAGACCGCGCCTCCCGACGTGCGCCGTGACCTGTTCGAGGCCATGGTCCAGGTCGCGAAGACGGGACAGGGTCCCCTCGACCAGATTCCCGGCATCGGCTGCTCCATGAAGTGGCGCAGCGAGGGCGCATAGCCAGGATCCTCAAGTCCTTCGAGCGGTACGCCCGCCGCCGCTTTCTCGAAGCCACCAACCGGCCGTTCACGGGCGACTTCATCACGAGTCCGCGCAACGCGCTCGCGCTCGGCCAGACCCCGCGCATCCTTTTCCTGCGCCAGGACCGCATCGGCGACGCACTCGTGTCGGTCCCCGTGATCCGCGCGGTGCGGCGGGCCTATCCCGCCGCCACGATGCACATGCTCTTCAGCCGCACCAACTACGGTGTCCGCGGTGCCATGGCGCCCTACGTCGATCATGCCTGGTGCTACAACAAGACCCCGGTGGATGCCCTGCGCCTCCTCGCTGCGCTGCGGCGCGCCCGCTACGACGTGGTCGTGGACCTGATGGATAACCCGTCGGCGAACGCCCAGCTCGTGGCGCGCTGGTGCGGCGCGCCGGTCCGGGTGGGGATCCGTCACGAGCGGGCGGGACACTACACCCACGCCGTGCCACTCCTCGATCGGGGACAGGCACACATGGTCGAGCGGATCGCGCAGCTCTTGCTCCCCTTCGGGATCGATCCCGCCCAGGTCCCTCTCGACCTCGAGTACCACATCGATCCGGAGGAGCGACGGCTCGCGCGCACGCGACTGGGACCGGCGGGACGCCCGTTGCGTCTGGGTGTCAACATCTCGCCCCGCTATTGGGGGCGGGAGAACTTCATCGCCTGCATTCGGTGGTTCGGAGCGTGGGATCAGCGGTTCAGCATTGCGGTCGCCGGCTCACCCAAGCAGGGGGAGGAGGTGGACGCGATCGCCGCGGCCACCGGCGCCACGCGGATGCCCACGGTGGACACCTTCGAGGAATACGCCGCGATGATCCACGAGTTCGACCTGCTCCTCACCCCCGACACGTCGACCGTGCATCTCGCT
>Ga0335085_10007211_pt1 | contig 17346 bp, 15 predicted proteins | sample Lox_Sample_45_FD_206712 | JGI IMG/M metagenome (GOLD analysis project Ga0335085, IMG submission 206712) | Soil microbial communities from Loxahatchee National Wildlife Refuge, Florida, United States - Lox_Sample_4.5 | ecosystem: Environmental > Terrestrial > Soil > Wetlands | place: USA...
AGTCGCTGAAGCCGTCGAAGTTCGCGCAGCTGATGCGCGAGCTGCGGCCGGTGGCGGAGGCGGTGGGGCGGGGGCTGTAGCCGCTCGACTAGACGGCGGGCGCGGCTTCCTGGCCGGCCAGATCGAGCGTCTCGCGGACGCGGGCGATCAGGGCGCCGGGCGTGAACGGCTTCTGCAGGAAGGCGGTGCCGGCTCCGAGGACGCCGTGGCGGATGACCGCGTCGTCGGTGTAGCCCGACATGTACAGCACGCTCAGGTCGGGCCGTAGCGGAGCCAGCCGCTCGGCCAGCTCGCGGCCGCTCATGCGCGGCATGACCACGTCGGTGAGCAGGAGATCGAGCGGTCCCTGGTGTCGCTCGGAAAGCAGGAGCGCCTCGGCGCCGTTGCGCGCCTCGATGACGGTGTAGCCGCTGGCCCGCAAGATGTCGCGGGCGAGCTCGCGCACGCCTTCCTCGTCTTCCACCAGGAGGATGGTCTCGGTGCCACCGGCCGCCTCGACCGGCCGCGCGCTGCGCTCCGCCGCGGGCGCGGCGACGTCGACGCGGGGCAGGTAGATGCGGAAGGCCGTGCCCCGCCCCGGCTCGCTGTCGCACTCGATGTAGCCGCCGCTCTGCTTGACGATGCCGTACACGGTAGCCAGGCCCAGGCCGGTGCCCTTCCCCTGCTCTTTGGTAGTAAAAAACGGTTCAAAGATGTGGCGCTGGATCTCGCGCGGGATGCCCACGCCGCTGTCGGAGACGGCCAGCATCACGTGGGGGCCCGGGCGGGCGCCCACGTGCCGGCGCACGTACTCGGCGTCCAGATCCACGTTCTCGGTCTCGATGATGAGGTGACCGCCTTGGGGCATCGCGTCGCGCGCGTTGACCGCCAGGTTCATCACCACCTGCTCGATCTGTCCGCGATCCGCCTTCACGCGACCGAGTTCGGATCCCTGAGTCGTCACCAGCGCGATGTCCTCGCCGATCAGGCGCGCGAGCATGTCCTTCATGTCCGTGGTCACCGCGCTGAGATCGAGGACGGTGGCCTCCAGGACCTGCTTGCGGCTGAACGCGAGGAGCTGGCGGGTGAGATCGGCGGCGCGACCCGCGGTGCGCTGGATCAGCTCGATGCCGCGGCGCATCGGATCCTCCGCCTTGAGCGGGTGCAGCAGCATGTCGGTGCGGCCCAGGATGACGGTCAGCAGGTTGTTGAAGTCGTGGGCGACACCGCCGGCGAGCCGGCCGATCGCGTCCATCTTCTGGGCCTGCTCGAGCTGGCCCTGGGTCTGGGCGAGCTCGTCGTACGCGCGGCGGGACTCGTGCAGGAGTCGGCTGTTCTCCAGCGCGATCGCGGCGTGCGACGCGAAGGCGGTGGCGATCGCCATGTCCTCCACCGAGAAACCGTCCTCGCGTCGGGTGAGGAAGCTCAGCACCCCGACCACGCGGTCACCGATCTTGGCGGGCACGACCAGGAGCCCTCGCTGGCCGAGCCTCCGGACCGCGGCCGCGTGCTCGGGAATCACGTCGGGATGGTTGGCCGGATCCCGGAGCATGAGCGGCCGCCCGGTCGCGGCCACCGTGCCGGCGAGGCTCTCCCCGATCTTGATCCGCGGCTTCAGGGACAGGTGCAGGCCGGTCTCCAGAGTTCCCGCCACCACCAGCTCGTCGCCCTCCACGAGGCGAAAGCCCACCCAGTCGGTGTTGACGAGGCGCCCGCACGCGTCCGCGACCCGGCCGAGGAGGGAATCGATTGCCTGCATGCGCGACAGCTCGCCACTGATCTCGACGAGGCTCTGCAGCCGCGCCTCGCGTGTGCGCGCCTCGTGCAGCGCGTGCTCCAGGCTGGCCGCCATCGAGTTGAAGGCGCGCACGGTGGGCCGCATCTCGGTGAGCCGGGTCTCCGCCATCCGGGCGGTCAGGTCCCCGTGGCCGAGCCGGGTGGCGCTTTCCGCGAGGGCGCGCACCGGGCGCAGGCCGACCACGAGGATCATGTGGGTCAGCCCGAGCAGGGTCACCAGGAGGACGCCGGTCACCGCGATCATGGTCCGGATCTCGGACCAGAGCTCGTTCTCGAGGCTCTGCAGCGAGGGCGTCACCGCCAGCACGCCGTAGACCACCGGCGGGGCCGAGATGGCCACGCGGTGCTCCTCGAGCGTGACCGGGATCAGCCGCTTGACCCAGCGCGGGGCTTCGGACCGACGTAGGCTCTCGGGGGAAGCGTCGAAGATGAGACGGTGGCCGTCGCTCTCATAGAGCGCCATCCGGCTCCACACCGTCTCGCCGTTCAGGTTGCGGAGGGTCTGCTCGGCGCGCGCCAGGTCGCCGACCACCAGCGAGTCGAGCAGGAGCGGGGCCGCGGCGGCGGCCAGACGCTCCGTCTGCTCACCCAGCCGGACCTGGGCGGCGGTGCTGCGCTCGCTGAGATTGACCGCGAGGCCCCCGAGGGTGACGGCGACGATCGCGACGCTGCTGAGGCCCAGCAGCAGGGTCCGGAGGCTCGATCTCACTGCCCGATCAGGCGGTAGACGCGACGAACGCCGTCGTAGTCGCGATCGCTGGCCGCCTCGAAGCCCTTGAACTTGGCGACCGCGAGGACCGGCGCCGCGTTGGGGTCACTGCTCATCTCGAGCAACGAGCGCCGCACCCGCTCCACCGTGGCGGCGGGGACGCGCGGATGCGCGATCACGGCCAGATCCGGGAAGCCGTCGGAGACGTAGATCTCGCGGAACTGCACGTGCTCGCGCTCCGCATACTGGGCGAGGAAGCGGGAGTTGACCGCGCCCGCCTCCACCCGCCTTGCCTTGAGCTGGGCGAGAGTGCCGTCCTGGTTGCCCCCGAAGACCTGCTCGACGAGCACGCCTGCGCGCTTGAGCGCGACCAGAGGCACCGCGTAGGCCACGAAAGCGTCGGTGGAGGGGAACGACACGCGCTTGCCCTCCAGCTCGCGGAGATTGCGGATCGGGCTGTCCGCGGGCACCGCGATCACGGCCCGGATCGGCTCGCCCGCCCAGCGCGCGATCACCTTGAAGCCCACGGCGTCGAACTCGGCCTGGAAGTTGTGGTTGGTGAAGACGAAGTCGAACTCCCCGCGCCCCATCATGGCGTCGGTCTCCTGCACGGTGCGTCCCATCTTGAGATGGAGCGGGACGCCGCTGCCGACGCTCACGTAGTGCAGGATGGGATTCCAGCGCTCGGCGGTCAGCGCCGGGCTCTGCTGGTTCAGCACGCCGAAGAGCAGCGGCGCCTGCCGCGCGCCGGCGGCGCTGGCCAGCAAGATCAGGGTGGCGAGGACGATCAGGGCCTTGATGAGGAGTCGCATGGCGCCTTTGCCGGGTCCATGCCTTCCAGGGCCGTGCCAAGTCTGCACCATCGTAAAGGGTTGAAAGGACTAATGAAAAATTCAGGTCCGCAGAACCGGCTGTGCATGGCGGCCCCAGCCGTGTCAACCCGCAGACGGATTTCGTCAGGAAAAGCGGATGATTGGGGCCTTTCCGCCCGGCGCCAGCGGGGGTGGCGCCCGTGCCATAATTGACCGCGTGAAGTGGAGGATCCCGCTGCCGGAGGATCGCACCCAGCGCGCGCTGGCCCTCGCCATCGTGACGTCGATCCTCTTCCACCTCTTCCTCCTGATCCCGTTCGTCGTGATGCCGGGGTTCTTCCAGCCGGCGTCCTACGTCAAGCGGGGCGAGCCGCTGCTGGTGGACATCACCCCCGAGCGTCCGGAAGAGAAGGCGCCGCTCGGCAATCCCTCCCGTCCGGTCGCTCCACCGGAGGCCACCGAGCGTCCCGCGCCCGCCCCCGCGCCGAGGATGGCGCCCGCGCCACCGCGCGCCGCGCCGGCCCCCCGTCCGACCCCGGTCGTGCCCGCGCCGCCGCGCGCCGTCGCGAAGTCGGAGCCGCCGTCGCCGGACGCGATGGTGAAGACGCCCGAGCCACGCACGCCCGATCCGGCGTCGCCGCCCCCGGATGCCGCGCGCAGCGAGTCCGGCGCCGCCCAGCCCAGCCCGCCGCAGGTCGCGGTCGCGCGGCCGCCCGCCAGCATCTGGCGTCAGCCGGGCGGGGGCGGGGGCCTGCAGGGCGGGGGCCGCGGCGGGGTCGAAGGCCAGCCCATCCCGCTCGACACGCCCGAGCCGAAGTTCCAGGACTACTTCAACAAGGTGCGCGAGCGCATCAAGTCGAAGTGGGTCTATCCACGTCCGGCCGGCGAGCGAGGCATCGAGGGCGAGCTGCTGATCGAGTTCCACATCGCCAAGGACGGCCGCCTGGAGTTCATCGAGCTGCGCCACTCCTCCGGCACCCAGATCCTCGACGAGGCCGCAATGACCGCGGTGAAGCTGGCCCAGCCGTTCCCGCCGGTCCCCGACGACATCGCCAAGAGCACCCTCGCGATCAACGGCCAGTTCCGGTACCAGATCGTGAGCGGCTTCGTGAACCAGTTCCTCCGGTAGAGACCCGTCGACTCCCTCCGGGCCCGGCGCGGCGCGGTCGCTCTGCTCCTGCTGCTGCTGGCCGCGGGATGCGCGCAGACGCGGTGCGCGGACCGGCCGCCCTCGCGCGTCCAGCTCCTCCTCGTCAATGACGTCTACGTGCTCGAGCCCGTCGAGGGGCGGGGCGGGCTCGCGCGAGTGGCCACTCTGGTGCGCGGGCTTCGGCGGGAGACGCCGAATACCCTCTTCGTGCTCGCCGGTGACACGCTCTCGCCCTCGGTGCTGTCGACCCTGCGGCAGGGGGCCCAGATGATCGAGGGCTGGAACGCGCTCGGCCTGGACCTCGCCACCTTCGGCAACCACGAGTTCGACTTCGGCCCCGCGGTGCTCGCCCAGCGCATGGGCGAGTCGCAATTTCCCTGGGTGTCGAGCAACGTGCTCGACCGCGCCACCGGCGAGCCGTTCGGGGGCGCGCGCCGCTGGCTCCGCCGCGACTTCGAGGGCGTCCGGGTCGGCGTGATCGGCCTCACCACGCCCGACGCCGCGAAGACCTCCAACGGCGGGCCCGGCCTGCGCTTCGAGGAGCCGGTCGCCGCAGCCCGCACCGCGGTGGCCGCCCTCGGCTCGGTCGACCTGCGCGTGGCGGTGACGCACCTGCCGCTGCGCGAGGACCGCGTCCTGGCGGACGCGCTGCCACTCGACGCGATCCTCGGCGGGCACGATCACGACCCGATGCTGCACGAGCAGGGCCGCGCGGTCATCGTCAAGGCCGGATCGGATGCGCTCAACGTGGGGCAGGTGGAGTACGAGATCCGCTGCGGCGCGGTGATCGGTCGTCGCCAGCGCCTGATCCCGATCGACGACCGCCTCGCCGAGGCGCCGGACGTGGTCGCGCTGGTGCAGCGGCAGGCCGCGGTGCTCGCCCGCGAGCTCGACACGCCCGTCGGCGCCACCGCGGTGGCGCTCGACGCGCGCGAGAGCGTGACGCGCCGGCAGGAGACGCCGCTCGGCCAGCTCTTCGCCGACCTGATGCGGGCGCGCGTCGGCGCTCAGGTCGGGCTCCTCAACAGTGGCGCGATCCGGGGCAACCGCGTCGTCCCCGCGGGCCCGATCACCAAGCGCGACATCCGCCAGCTGCTGCCGTTCAGCAACACGGTGACGCTCCTCGACGTCTCGGGCGCGGCCCTTCGCGCCGCGCTCGAGCACTCGGTGGACGAGCTCCCGCGCCCGACCGGTCATTTCCTGCAGACGGCCGGGCTGCGGTTCAGCGTCGACCCGGCCCAGCCGCCCGGCCGGCGGATCGGCGCGATCGAGGTCGACGGCCGCCCCCTCGACCCGGCCGGTTCCTACCGGGTCGCGGTACCCGACTATCTGGCGCGGGGGCGGGACGGCTACTCCATGCTGGCCGCGGCCCGGGTGCTCCTCTCTCCGGAGGACGGGCCGGGCCTGATCGAGACGATCCTGGTCGGCCTGTCGGCGGGCCGCTCCCCTTGACGGGGATCGGGCGCTCCGGTAGTGTATTCAATGCTTTGGCGGCGTAGGCTCGTAGCTCAGTGGGAGAGCGCTACCTTGACACGGTAGAGGTCGGCGGTTCGAAACCGCCCGAGCCTACCATTCACATTTTGGGCACCTTTTGGGAGTGCGCATCGCTAGCAGGTCGCGCGTGCAGTGAGCGAGGGGAGTTGCGAGCATCACCGGGCGCAGCCCTGTGATGCTTTTTTGTCTCTGAGAGACAGGAGTCATGGCCGAATCTGAAGAAGCGCGGCACCTGAGCTTCGCGGGCGAGTTCGACTGCCTGCCGGAGCCCCTGCCCACCCTCCGTCACTCGACCTCCCACGTCATGGCCCAGGCGGTGAAGCGGCTGTTCCCGGAGGTGAAGGTCGCGATCGGGCCCGCCATCGAGGACGGCTTCTACTACGACTTCCTGAAGGCGGAGCCGTTCTCTCCGGAGGATCTCGCGCGGATCGAGGAGACCATGCGCGAGATCGTGAAGGCCGACTACCCGTTCACGCGCGAGGAGATGCCGCGCGATGCCGCCATCGCCTTCTTCCAGGAGCGGGGCGAGCCGTTCAAGGTCGAGATCCTGCGCGGCATCGACGCGCCCACCGTCTCGATCTACCGGCAGGGCGACTTCCTCGATCTCTGCCGGGGTCCGCACGTGGCCTCCACCGGGCAGATCAAGGCCTTCAAGCTGCTCTCGTCGTCGGGCGCCTACTGGCGCGGGGACGAGAAGAACCCGATGCTGCAGCGGATCTACGGGACGGCCTGGCTCACCCAGGAGGAGCTCGACAAGCATCTCTGGCGGCTCGAGGAGGCCAAGAAGCGGGATCACCGCAAGCTCGGGCGCGAGCTCGACCTGTTCGATTTCTTCGACATCGCGCCGGGCGCGCCGTTCTGGCTGCCCGGCGGCATGACCCTCGTCCGCGAGCTGGAGAAGTTCGCCCGGGAGTCGCTCGACGCGCGCGGCTACCAGGAGATCTCCACGCCGCTGCTCGTGAACAAGAAGCTGTGGGAGCAGTCCGGGCACTGGGCGCTCTACCAGGACAACATGTTCAAGTTCGAGGTCGAGGACGAGGTCTTCAGCCTCAAGCCGATGAACTGCCCGGAGTCCGCCCTCGTCTACAAGCGGGCGCTCCGCTCCTACCGCGATCTGCCCATCCGCTACTCGGAGATGGGACGCGACCACCGCAACGAGCGCTCCGGCGCGCTCTCCGGCCTCGTGCGGGTGCGCCAGTTCACCCAGGACGACGCGCATCTGTACTGCCGCCCCGAGCAGGTGCAGGCCGAGATCACCGACCTGCTCGAGCTGGTGCGCGAGTGGTACGCCACCTTCGGCCTGCGGCCCTCGTATCGGCTGGCCACGCGGCCGCCCGACAAGCTCGGCACCGAGCAGCAGTGGGACCAGGCCGAGGACGCGCTACACCAGGCGATGCGCGCGAACGGGCTCACCTGCGACCTGGACAAGGGGGGCGGCGCGTTCTACGGACCCAAGATCGACATCGACGTCGAGGACGCGCTCGGCCGCCAGTGGCAGCTCGCCACCATCCAGGTCGATCTGACGATGCTGCCCGAGCGGATGCAGTGCGAGTACATCGATGCGGACGGTCAGCCCAAGCGCCCGGTGGTCATCCACCGCGCGATCTTCGGCTCCTACGAGCGCTTCGTGGCCATCCTCACTGAACACTTTGCCGGCGCTTTTCCGACATGGCTGGCGCCGATTCAGGCCCGCGTGCTCCCGATCAGCGAGAAACACGCCGAGTACGGCCGCAAGGTGTTCGCGACGCTGCGGGCCGCGCGGATCCGCGCGGAGCTCGACGACCGCAACGAGAAGCTGGGCTATCGCATCCGCGACGCCCAGCTCCGCAAGGTGCCCTACGTGCTGGTCGTCGGAGAGCGCGAGGCCCAGGTCGGCACCGCCAGCCTCCGCCGCCGCGGCGGCGAGGATCTGGGCGCGGTGCCGGTCGAGCGCATCGTGGCCGAGCTCTCCGCCGAGATCGCCGACCGTTCCGCCACCCTCACCGTGGGCCGCGCCGGCTAGGGCCGGCCCACACCCAAGGAGCGCGCGCCATCCAGTCAAAGGACATCCGGATCAATGAAGGCATTCGGGTGAGGGAAGTGCGAGTCGTGAGCGCCGACGGCGAGCAGCTCGGTATCCTGCCGATCCAGCAGGCGCTCGACCTGGCGCGACAGCGGGACATGGATCTGGTCGAGGTGGCCGCCGAAGCGCAGCCGCCGGTGTGCCGGATCATGGACTTTGGCAAGTACAAGTACATGCAGGCGCGGCGGCAAAAGGACGCGCGGAAGAAGCAGACCACGATCCAGGTGAAGGAAGTGAAGCTGGGGCCCAAGACCGATACGCACGATTTCGACTTCAAGGCCAAGCACGTGCGTCGGTTCCTGGAGGAGGGCAACAAGGCCAAGGTGACGGTGCGCTTCAAGGGCCGCGAGATGGCCCACACCGAGCTCGGCTGGAAGATGCTCAACAAGATGATGGAGGGTATGTCCGACATCGCGGTCATCGAGAATCACCCGCGCATGGAAGGCCGGATGCTCAGCATGATCCTGTCGCCCAAGCCGCACTAGAAGGGAAGGCACGTCAATGCCGAAGATGAAGACGAAGCGGGCCGCGCGGAAGCGGCTCAAGGCCACCGGGACGGGCAAGCTGATGCGTCAGCGCGGCTGGAAGCGCCACAAGCTCGAGGCCAAGGGGCCCAAGCGCAAGCGGCGGCTCCGGAAGGCGGTCCTCGTCGCGAAGGTGGACGAGCCGCGCCTCAAGATCCTCGTTCCGTACCTCTAACCGAAGGGGAGCACACGTCATGCCACGGGCAAAAGGCGGGGCCAAGACCCGCCAGCGCAGGAAGAAGATCCTCAAGCAGGCGAAGGGGTACTTCGGTGGTCGTCGCAAGCTGTACCGCCCGGCCGCGGAGACGGTGCTGCGCGCCGGCGCTTTCGCCTACCGGGGGCGCAAGCAGAAGAAGCGCCGGGCGCGCGCGCTCTGGATCATCCGGGTGAACGCGGCCTGCCGGCAGGTGGGGCTGTCGTACTCCGTCTTCATGGCGGGGCTCAAGAAGGCCGGCATCGCGCTGGATCGGAAGATCCTGGCCGAGCTGGCCGTGTCCGATCCGACGGCCTTCGCCAAGCTGGCCGAGACGGCTCGCGCCCAGCGCGCCTGAGCGTGGCCGGGGACCCGCGGGTCCAGGAGGTCCTCGATCGGGCCCTGGCGGAGGTCGCCGGGGCCCGCACCACGTCCGACCTCGAGCAGGTGCGGGTGCGCGTGCTGGGCCGGTCGGGCCAGCTCACCACCGTCCTGCGCACGCTCGGCTCGATTCCAGCCGCCGAGCGGCCCAAGGTCGGTGAGCAGGCCAACCGGGCGAAGGCGGAGGTCGAGGCGGCGCTCGCGGCGCGCCTGGAGGCGCTGAAGGCCGAGGAGCATCGGCGAACCCTCCAGGTCGACCGGCCCGACCTCACGCTGCCCGGGCGCCGCCCGGGCCTCGGGGCGATCCATCCGATCACCCGCGTGACCGAGGAGATCATCGAGGTGTTCGAAGGCCTCGGCTTCTCGGTCGCGGAGGGCCCCGAGGTCGAGTCCGACTACTACAACTTCGCCGCGCTCAACTTCCCCGACGATCATCCCGCGCGCGACATGCAGGACACGTTTCACCTCTCCGCGGACACGCTCCTGCGCACCCACACCTCGCCGGTGCAGATCCGCACCATGAAGGCGCAGCGGCCGCCGGTGCGGATCATCTGCCTGGGCAAGGTCTACCGGCGCGACATCCTCGACGCGACGCACTCGCCGATGTTCCACCAGGTGGAGGGGCTGGCCGTCGACAAGCACATCACGATGGCGGATCTCAAGGCCACGCTCCAGCTCTTCGCGCGGGAGATGTTCGGACCTGCGTCCGGTGTGCGCTTCCGGCCGTCGTTCTTTCCGTTCACCGAGCCCTCCGCCGAGTTCGACGTGCGCTGCTTCAAGTGCGGCGGCGAGGGCGCCTGCCGCTTCTGCAAGGGCTCGGGCTGGCTCGAGATCGGAGGGTCGGGCATGGTGCACCCCAACGTGCTGCGCAACGTGGGCTACGACCCGGAGGAGGTCACCGGGTGGGCCTTCGGCATGGGCATCGACCGGATCACCCTGCTCAAGTACGAGATCGACGACATCCGGCTCTTCTTCGACAACGACCTCCGCTTCCTGCAGCAGTTCGGCGGCCTGCCCGGGCGATGAAGATCACCTACCGCTGGCTGAAGGAGTTCGTCGAGACCGAGCTGGACGCACGGGCGGTGGCCGACCGGCTCACCAACGCGGGCATCGGCGTCGAGCAGATCGCTCCGGTCGTGGAGGGATTGGCGGGCGTGGTCGTCGGCGAGATCGAGGCCATCGAGCGCGAACTGGGCACGAGCGCGGCCGGCCACCACAACCAGCTCGTCCGGGTGGCGCTGCCGGACCGGCGCTTCTCGGTGGTGTGCGGGGCCCCCAACGTCGCGGTCGGCCTGCGTGCGGCCTTCGCGCCGCCGGGCGCCCGGCTGCCCGGCCTCGGCGAGGTCAAGGCCGCCAAGATCCGCGGCGTCGTCTCGGAAGGCATCCTGTGCTCCGAGAAGGAGCTCGGCGTCAGCGAGGACCACGGCGGCCTCATGGTGCTGCCGGCCGAGGCGCCGCTGGGCGCGGATCTCTCGACCTATCTGGGCCTCGACGACTGGATTCTCGACATCGAGATCACCCCGAACCGGCCCGACGCGCTCTCGGTGGTGGGGGTGGCCCGCGAGGTCGCCGCGCTGACCGGCGCCGCGTTCCGCTTCCCCAAGGTCCAGGTCACCGAAGGCGAGGCGGAGGCCGGTGCGCTCGCCGCGCTGGACATCCAGGCCCCCGATCTCTGCCCGCGCTTCTGCGCCCGCGTCATCACCGGGCTCACCGTGAAGCCCTCGCCGCCGTGGCTGGCCCAGCGGCTACGCGCGGTGGGGCTGCGCCCGATCAACAACCTGGTCGACGTCACCAACTACATCATGTGGGAGCTCGGCCAGCCGCTGCACGCCTTCGACCTCGACACTCTGGCCCGGCACACCGTAGTGGTGCGCCGCGCGCAGCCGGGCGAGCGAATGAAGACGCTGGACGGCCAGGAGCGCGCGCTCGGCGCCGACATGGCGCTGGTGTGCGATCCCGACCACGCCGTCGGCATCGGCGGGGTGATGGGGGGCGCGGACAGCGAGGTGACCGCGTCGACCACCAACGTGCTGCTCGAGGCCGCCTACTGGGATCCGGCCTCGATCCGGCGGACCTCGCGCACCCTCGGCCTGTCGACCGACGCCGCGTATCGCTTCGAGCGCGGCGGCGACATCGAGGCCCCGCCCGACGTCCTGGCCCGCGCCGCCCAGCTCATGGCCGAGCTCGGCGGCGGCACCGTCTCGCGTGGCGTGCTCGACGCCTACGCGGACCCGCGGCCGCTCCGGCGCCTCGGCCTGCGGCTCGCCCGGGTCGAGCGCGTCGTCGGCGTGAGCCCCTCGCGCGAGGAGGCGGTGCGGATCCTGCAGGCGCTGGGCTTCGCGGTCGACGATTCGGGCGACGACCTGCAGGTGGTCGTGCCGAGCTTCCGGCGCGACATCTACCAGGAGGACGACCTCGTCGAGGAGATCGTCCGGATCTGGGGCTACGACAAGATCCCGCTCACCCTCGCGGGCGGCGGCGAGATCATCCCGGTCAAGCGGCCGGCGGGCCGGCGCCTGGCCCGCGCGATGAGCCGGGCCCTGAACGCGGCCGGCCTCTACGAGACCGTGACCTGGGGGTTCGCGGATCCGGAGCGGCTCGAGCGCATGGGATGGAGCGACGCGGCGGCCCTCATCGCGCTGCAGAATCCGCTCTCGGTCGAGCGCTCCGTCCTGCGGCCCTCCCTGCTCCCCGGGCTCCTCGAGGTCCTCGCCATCAACGGCAACCGCCAGATGCCCGACGTGCGCGTCTTCGAGATCGGCAACGTCTTCGCGCCGCATCGCCCCGAGGACGGCGACCGACCGGCTCACGAGGACCTCCGCCTCGGCATCGCGCTGACCGGACTCCGCGCCCCGCGCGCCTGGTTCACCGGTGCGCGCGACCGTGTGGACGTCCACGATGCCAAGGGCATGGCCGAGGCCGCCCTCGCCGCGGCCGGGGTCACGGATGCGGAGGCCATGGTGTTCCCGGTAGATCGGGCGCCCGCGTACCTCGAGTCCGGGCGAGCGGCCCGGCTCGTGAGGGCCGGCGTCGAGCTGGGCTACTTCGGGGAGCTCGCACTGGCGGCTCGCGAGGCATTCGACCTGCCCGCGCCGGTCTTCGTGGCCGAGCTCTCGGTGACCGCGCTCGCCGGGCTGCCGCCCACGACCGTGAAGTACGAGGCGCTGCCGCGCTTCCCGGCCGTCCAGCGCGACCTGGCGATCGTGGTGGCCAGCGAGGTGACGGCCGGAGACGTCGAGGCCGCCATCCGCGCCATGGGCCTACCACTGCTCACCCGCATCAGCCTCTTCGACGTGTACACTGGCGGCCAGGTCGGCGCGGGGCGCCGCAGTCTCGCCTGGAGCCTCACCTTCCAGGCCCCCGATCGCACCCTCACCGACGCCGAGGTGAACCGGCTCCACGAGCGGATCGTGGCCGAGATCGCGAAGCGATTCCGGGCCGAGGTTCGGGGCGCGTGACGGAGGAGGCTATGGCCGAGGGGCTGACGGAGCGGCTCGAGCAGCTCGAGAAATCGGTGCGGCGGGCCGCCGAGACGATCACGCGGCTGCGCAAGGAGCGCGACAACCTGCAGGGCAAGGTCGCCGGGCTCGAAGCCAAGCTTTCCGCCGCGGAGGGCGAGCGCACGGAGCTCGTGAGCCTGCGCCAGGAGCGCAAGGAAGTGCTGGCACAGGTCGACGGCATTCTCAAGGAACTGGACCGCCTCGATATCCAGTAGCCAGGGGCAGTGGCCAGCGGGCAGTGGCTTGGCGAGGCGCAGCCGAAGGCGAGCCGAGCGGATACATAGAGCTTAAAGGAGTTTCGCCATGGCAGAGAAACAGCGCGTCGACATCGAGATCCTGGGGCAGAAATACCCGATCCGCAGTGAGGCCGAGCCCGAGTATGTCCGCCGGCTCGCCTCGTTCGTCGATCAGCGCGCGCGGGAGATCCGGGGCGACGCGCCGGGCCAGGACTCGGTGCGGGTGCTGGCCTTGGCGGCGCTCGACATCACCGACGAGCTGTTCCGGCTGCGCGACGAGCACAAGGATCAGGACGTGGATCAGAAGGACGTCAGCGCGCGCCTCGGCGCACTGCGGCAATTGCTCGACGCCGTCGTGCCCGAGAAGTGAACGATTCCCTTGACCTGCCGCCGGGGCCGGGGGTACACAAGAGGGGCCCTGCACTGTTCGTGATGCCGGGGGGAAGTTTCAACCTCGTTTAAAGATTGGGAGCCGCTCACGAGGGTGGTGCGCATGCCCCTCCACTGAGAGGGGAAGCCTGAAGCCCTCCATTTTGGCGCCCACCTGGTGCATACCAGGTTCGAAACACCGTCGGCACACGGCAGAGGTGGGGTCTTCTCCTCTCCGCAACACTCTCCCCGCTTCGTTGACATTCCTCGCCTGCGGGGCCTATAATTCGTCAACTTTAGCGGCTACTTGCCGCGCGTTTCCCCGAGTGCACACGATCCGGACCGGGTTACCACCCGGGATGGAGTGATCGATGAACGCCATGTCGTGGCTGGTGGTGCTCCTACCGGTCGTCGCCATCCTGGCCCTCTTCGTCGGCTATTTCGGCGCCCGAGCCGCCACCGCGCGCACCCTCGGTGACGCCGAGTCTCGTGCCGCGCGCATGCTCGACGACGCCAAGCGTCTGGTCGACCAGACCCGCGCGGACGCCGATGGCAAGGTGCGCGAGGCCGAGAGCAAGATTCGCGAGGCGGAGACCAAGATCCGCGCGGCCGAGCTCGAGGCCAAGGAGCTCGCCCTCCGGGTGCGGGCCGAGCTGGACCAGGAATCCCGTACGCGGCAGCGCGAGATGCAGGAAGTGGAGCGTCGCGTGATCCAGCAGGAGGAGCAGCTCGGCCGCCGGCTGGATCAGCTGGATCGCCGGGAGACCGAGTTCCAGAATCGCGATCGAGCCCTCGGCGACCGGGAGCGCGGCCTGAGCGAGAAGGAAGCGCGGCTCGGTTCGGCCGTCGAGGAGCAGCGGCGCAAGCTCGAGTCCATCGCCGGGCTCACCACCGAGGAGGCCAAGCGTCAGGTGCTGGCCCAGGCCGAGGTCGAGGCCCGGCGGGAGGCGCAGCTCTTGGGCATGCGGCTGGAGGAAGAGGCCCGCGAGACCGCGCACGTGAAGGCCAAGGAAGTACTGGCCACCACCATCCAGCGGCTGGCCCCGGACTACACGGTGGAGACCGCGGTGTCGATCGTGGACCTGCCCTCGGACGACATGAAGGGCCGCATCATCGGCCGCGAGGGCCGAAACATCCGGGCGCTGGAAGGCTTCACCGGAGTGGACCTGATCGTGGACGACACGCCGGAAGCGGTGCTGATCTCCGCCTACGACCCCTACCGTCGCGAGATCGCTCGCCTCGCGCTACAGCGGCTCATCGCCGACGGCCGCATCCATCCCGCCCGCATCGAGGAAGTGGTGGAGAAGGTCAAGAAGGAGATGGAGCAGCACATCCGCGAGGAAGGCGACAAGGCCTGCTTCGAGGTGGGCGTGCACGGGCTCCATCCCGAGCTGATCAAGCTGGTGGGGCGGATGAAGTACCGCACCTCCTACGGGCAGAACTGCCTGCAGCATTCCAAGGAGGTCGCGTGGCTGGCCGGCATGATGGCGGCCGAGATCGGTGCAGACGTGCAGCTGGCCAAGCGGATGGGCCTGCTCCACGACATCGGCAAGGCGCTCACCCACGAGCAGGAGGGGAGCCACCCGGAGCTGTCGCTGCAGGTGCTCACCAAGTACAACGAGTCACCGCAGGTGATCAACGCGGCGCTGTGCGGTCACGAGAACGTCGAGCCCGAGACCATCGAGGCGGTGCTCACCGAGGCGGCCGACGGCATATCCGCCGCGCGGCCGGGCGCCCGGCGCGACGTCCTCGAGAGCTACATCAAGCGTCTGGCCAAGCTAGAAGAGATTGCCATGTCCTACAAGGGCGTGGAGCTCTGCTACGCGATCCAGGCCGGCCGCGAGTTGCGGGTGATGACCAAGGCCGAGCAGATCTCCGATCTGGACGCCCACCAGCTCGCCAAGGACATCTCCAAGCGCATCGAGGCCGAGATGCAGTACCCCGGCCACATCAAGGTCGTGGTGATCCGCGAGACGCGCGCGGTCGAGGTGGCCAAGTGACCAAGCCCCTGACCGTCATTTGCGTCGGCGACGTGTTCGGCGAGCCCGGCCGCCGCGCGGTGCAGATGCTGCTGCCCAAGCTGAAGAAGCAGCACGAGGCCGACCTTGCGGTGGTCAACGTCGAGAACTCGGCCTCCGGCTTCGGGGTGACGCCCCCGATCGCGCGGGCCTTCCTCGAGCAGGGCGTGGACGTGATGACCTCCGGCAATCACATCTGGGACAAGAAGGAGATCATCGAGTACATCGTCAAGGAGAACCTGCTCCTGCGGCCCGCGAACTATCCGCCGGGCACGCCCGGGGCGGGCTCGATCGTGATCAAGGCGGGGCCGCACAAGGTGGCGGTGCTCAACCTCATGGGCCGCGTGTTCCTGCCGCAGCTCGATTGCCCGTTCCGGAAGGCCGACGAGGAGCTGGTGCGGCTGCGCGCCGAGACGCCCATCATCATCGTCGACATGCACGCGGAGGCCACCTCGGAGTCGCAGGCCATGGGCTGGCACCTCGACGGGCGGGTCAGCGCGGTGGTGGGCACGCACCGGCACGTGCAGACCGCGGACGAGCGCCTGCTGCCCAAGGGCACCGCCTACCTCACCGACCTCGGGCTCACCGGCCCGGTCGACTCGGTGATCGGCGTCGAGCCGGAGCTGGCGCTCGGCCGCTTCCTCAGCCAGATGCCCAACCGCTTCGAGCCCGCCAAGGGCCCCGCCATGCTGCAGGGGGCGGTGATCCGCATCGATCCCGATACCGGTCGCGGGCTGTCCATCGAGCGTCTGCGCGTTCCTCTCGCCGGCTGACGGTGTCGTGCTGATCCTCAGCGGCAAGGAGGTCGCGGCGAAGGTCCTGGCCGAGGTGAAGGCCAACGTCGCCGCGCTCCGGGAGAAGACGGGCGTGCAGCCCACCCTCGCGGTGATCCTCGTGGGGGACGATCCCGCCTCGCAGATCTACGTCCGCAACAAGAAGCGCGCCGCCGACGAGGTCGGCATCAACGCGCGCGACTACCTGTTCCCGCAGGGCTGCACCCAGGCGGAGCTGCTCGAGACCATCGCGGGGATCAACCGCGACGCCTTCATCCACGGCGTCCTCCTCCAGCTCCCGCTGCCCAAGGGCATGGACGAGGATCAGGCGGTGGCGGCCATCGCGCCCGAGAAGGACGCCGACGGGCTGCACCCGGTCAACCTGGGCAACCTGCTGGGGGGCAAGCCCGGCGCGATCCCGTGCACGCCGGCCGGGTGCATCGAGATCCTGGACCACTACGGCATCCCGATCGAGGGGGCCGAGGCCGTCGTGGTCGGGCGCTCGCGCCTGGTCGGCAAGCCGCTGGCCCAGCTGCTCCTCGCGCGCAACGCTACCGTGACCATGTGCCACACGCGCACGCGGGATCTGGCCGGGCACTGCCGGCGCGCCGACATCCTCTGCGTGGCCGCCGGCAAGGCCGGCGTCGTCACCGGCGACATGGTGCGCGAGGGCGTGGTGGTCATCGACGTGGGCGTCAACCGCCTGCCCACCGGCAAGGTCACCGGCGACGTGCAGTTCGACTCGGTGAGCCTCAAGGCGCGCGCGATCACGCCGGTGCCGGGTGGTGTCGGCCCCATGACCATCGCCATGCTCATGCGCAACACCTACCTCGCCGCCCGCCGCCAGCTCTCCCGATGAGCGAGCGGGTCGTCTGCACGGTCAGCGAGCTGGCGCTGCGGATCAAGGCTTCGCTCGAGGATCAGTTCCCGGCGGTGTGGGTGGAGGGCGAGATCAGCAACCTGCGCACCCCATCGTCGGGGCACGCCTACTTCACCCTCAAGGACGACGGGGCCCAGCTGCGCTGCGTGCTCTTCCGCGGCCGCGGCCGGCGCGTGGCCTTCCAGCCCGAGGACGGCATGCAGGTGCTGGCCTTCGGCGGCCTCGACGTGTACCTCGCGCGAGGGGAGTACCAGCTGGTGGTCGAGCTCCTCGAGCCCAAGGGGGTGGGCGCGCTCCAGCTGGCCTTCGAGCAGCTCAAGCGGAAGCTCGAGGCGGAGGGGCTCTTCGACGCCGCCCGCAAGCGCGCGCTGCCGCCGTTCCCGCGCACCATCGGCATCGTGACCTCGCCCACCGGCGCGGCCATCCGCGACATGCTCCACGTCATCGACCGCCGCTTCGCCGACCTGCG
>Ga0335085_10007213_pt1 | contig 17345 bp, 8 predicted proteins | sample Lox_Sample_45_FD_206712 | JGI IMG/M metagenome (GOLD analysis project Ga0335085, IMG submission 206712) | Soil microbial communities from Loxahatchee National Wildlife Refuge, Florida, United States - Lox_Sample_4.5 | ecosystem: Environmental > Terrestrial > Soil > Wetlands | place: USA: Florida...
CTCGTTGCTTTGTCGCCGGGACACAGCGCCAGGTGAACCGTTTTTATTTCCAGTGGACTGTTTCCAAAAGCGTTTGAAAATTTCAGCCGCAATTGTTTTCCGCCGACGCTCACGCGAACAATCTGCCTCAGCGTGTTGTTCGTCAATCCCGGCGCGGGCGGCATGTTGCCAGGCTCGGTCAATTGCGGAGCGCAACCCCACGTGCCGAGCCAATGTGCCGTCTCTGCCAGGATTGTTGCGGTCGTAAAATGCAGACACGCGAGTGCCACAAGCGTGCAACGGAAATGTTTGGTAGCAGTTGGAAGAGCCATAATTTTTGCGTTCGATGAGCATAATGGCTTCACGCCTCACTGCGATACGACATACGTCGTATGGTGGCAAGACTGGACGTCAAGTAGCCTCAAACATCCCACTAACTTGGCTAACGTTGGCATTGTTCGTTTCATAAAATCACAAAATGCGTTTCAGGAAGTTTTTTTCTGCGATCGCAATCGCCGCATCCGCATGGGGCGGCCAAACCTTCGCGGATGCTGTCAAATTTGAAGCGGAATCCGGCGCGTTAGGATCTGATTTTGCCGTCAGCAACGGCAGCCCATCTTATATCACGATCACCACCGATAACACGGGGAACAACCCGGGAAGCGCCGCGCGCGTGGCTTCTTATACCGTCACGTTTCCAGTTTCCGGCGCCTACGATCTTTACGCCCATGTGCGGGTCGGTGCCGGAGGCTTCAACGACGACAGCATGTTCTATGGAAATGGATTTGGCCCGCAGGATCCCACGACGAATTCTGATTGGGTGCTCGTCAATGGCCTGGCAAACGTCGGTTCGACCAACAGCACGGATGTCGTCACCGGTGGCGGGTCAGCCGGAACCGGTGTTTGGAAGTGGATCAACCTCTCGCAATTCGCTCCCGGTCCAACCTTCGCCGTGACGAGCGGAAATCTTACTCAAACCTTTCAGATCGGCGCGCGCGAAAACGGCCTCGACATTGATGCTTTTGTTTTTGGACTGAGCGATTTCACGTTCACTGTGGCGGATTTGGATGCAGGCGCGGCCGGCGCGCCGCCAGTCGCGGGAAATTGCGCCATCGATTGGGCCACCACGCTGCAACGGATGGACGGCTTCGGCGGTGGAGTCGTGTTTCTCGATGCCGGATTGGACCCGGTCAGCGACGCAAATATGAACACGTTGTATGGCACGAACGGAACCCAATTGGGCCTGACTCTCCTGCGTGTCCGGATCGACCCGGGAACGAATTGGAGCGCCGCGCTTTCGGACGGCAAGAAAGCCGTGGCCCGAGGCGCCAGGGTGCTTGCAACGCCATGGACTCCGCCCGCTTCCATGAAAGACAACACGAATATCGTCGGCGGTTCGGTGTTGCCGTCGCAATATGGGAACTTTGCCAGCTACTTGAATTTCTTCGCCGGTTACATGAAATCGAACGGCGCGCCGCTGGCTGCAGTGTCGCTGCAAAACGAACCGGACTTCCTGGCCACTTACGAATCGTGTATTTGGACCGCCACGGAATTCCAGGCTTTCTGCCACACAAACGCCCCTGCCATCACCAACGCGCCCATCCTGATGCCGGAATCGTTTCACTACGACAAAAGCCTGTCCGATCCCACGCTCAATGATCCCGTGGCTGCGACCAATATTTCGTTTGTCGGGCTGCATCTTTACGGCGGGACGATTTCCGATTACCCGAACGCCCACAATGAAGGCAAGCCCACCTGGATGACGGAGTTTCTGCTGAACGACCAAACCATCAATTCCGCCATCGACACCGCGCAACAAATTCACGATTGCCTGACCACCGGCAACATGAGCGCCTACATCTGGTGGAAAACCCTCGGCAATTCGAACGGCCTGGTGAATGCCTCGGGCGTCGCGCAAAAGCGCGGGTATGTCATGGCGCAATTCAGCCGGTTTGTGCGACCGGGGAATTATCGCATCACCACCACCAACGACGGCGCCGTGCTGGTGACGGCATTTCGCGACACGAATTCGAGCCGCTTCGCCATCGTGGCGATCAATCCCGCTTCGATTCCGCTCACGCCAACGTTCCATTTGCAAAATTTTCCGGCTGTCACTTCGGTCACGCCCTGGGTGACATCGCCGACTGTTTCGCTCGCGACTCAAGCCGGCGTGACGATAACGAATTCCTCATTCGCCTACACGTTGCCCGGTTTGAGCGTGGTGACGTTCGTGGGCCAGCCGGATCAATTGACACTGGCGCCGGTTTCGAATCAGACCGTCAACGCAGGATTCACGTTGATGGCAACGAACGTCGCCACCGCCACCGATATGCCGGACTTGGCGTTCAGCCTCCTCGCCGGGCCCACGAATGCCCGTCTCTCCACGGTGAACGGCAGCAACGGAGTCGTTACCTGGCGGCCATTCGTGAGCCAGGCGGGCACCACCAATCAATTTGTCGTCGAGGCAGCGGAGAACGATTCGTCATTGAGCGCGACGAACAGTTTTACGGTCACGGTGAATCCGCTCAGCAGCAAACCGATGATAGCTGATGAGACCGCCGGCGCAGGAGGTTCGATCGATTTGGGAATTACCGGACCAGCTGGTCCCGATTATACGCTTTTGACTTCGACAAATTTCTTGAACTGGCAGGCGTTGCTGACCACGAACCCGCCCGCGACACCGTTCACATTGACCGTGACAAATGCGGGCGACTCGGAACGCTATTATCAAATCCAAATCGGGCCGTGAGCCGAGTCACGGCAGCTTAGTGGGCGGCAAATGCGTGACGGGAAAAACTCTCCGGCGGCCCCAGGTAACTCGGCCTGACGCCGCCGGTGTTCACCACGATCTTCTCCACGACCACGGCTGGATCCACCATCCAGATTTTCAACGTGTGATAACCTGGTTTGGCAATGGAGTGGGTTGAGATCACATGGCGGCAGCTATTTTTTACCGAATCCTCCCAATCGCGATTGCCGTTTCCTGCGTTGAAGTCGGCAGGCACGATGGTCACAACCTGCGGCGGTTCGTCATCAACTGAAACCGCATAGCGCAACGCGCGGCCCGGAATAAAATTCAAAGTGGGCCCAACCGTAGTGTCGACATCCACTTTCCCCGTGCTGAACAAGTACATTTTATATTCAAGACACGGCGAATCCTTTCCCGGCGTCACCTGCGTATCGACTGGACCCTCCGCGCGCATGCCGGAAAGCGTGTTGCCGTAATCGGGAATTCTCGTCCAACGATTGGCGCCAGCGTCGGATTTTTTTGTGAAATGTTCCGCCTCCATGGAAACACAGCCGTCTCCTTCCACGAAACCCCGCAACGAGTCCGGCGTGATGTCTGTTGAATTGAACGCGTCCAGGTTCACTGCCACGTCGCCTTTCGCGCCCGCGATTTTGATGGTGGCGGAATTGGTGCCTTTCGGCGCCTGGCTCCAATCCACGGTGATCCAAATCCGTTTTTCCTGTTCGATCGAGCCGCCGGTCTCGCTCAGCGCAACCCACGGCGCATTTGCCGTGGCGGTGAATTCAAACGGAGTTTTTCCCTTGTTGAAAATGTCGATGTAACGGCGCTGGCGGTTGAAGGAATCAAACTGCGGCAGCGCTGGTGCGTTCGTTTCATCCGGCCACGCAGACATCGAGCCTTCAACGGCCACGCCCAGGGCCGCCGGTTCGGGAACTTCGATTTCGGCAAGGTGAACGGCATTCAGGTTATTTTGCCGCGGCTCGTTCCAGCTGACGTAGCCAATGTAAGGCTGGTCCATGAAATGATCCCATTTTCCGTTGGCGAAAGTGCGGTTGAAATAATCCAGCTGATTTGTTTGCGCCGCGAACAACGAGCGCGTTTTTGCGGCGAAATCATTCGCGCTCGCACGGTCTTGTTTTGCGTAAAGAATATTTTTCGCGGCCGCGAGATACATCTCGTTCAATTGCGCGGAGGCTTTCGTTGGAAATAAAACCAATTCGTAAAAGGCATCGCGACTTTGCGGGGGCAGTTGGTCGTTGATAGTACTGGCGTCGGACGCGAGTGCATTGTAATCCGAGACCACCCGCTCAAACTCGTCGTAGTTCACGAGACTATAAGTGCGCGCGTCGAGCAACTCCGGTTTGCGGCGCGCGTTGAATTTGGTGTAAGTCGAAATGATCTTTGCGATTTCATCCGCATGTTCGGGCCCGAATTCGCGCTGCGCCCAGAGCTTCGTGTAATCTTCGAGGTTTTCGCTTGTCCATTTGCCGGTGTCCCACGCGAGGTGCATGAAGAACTCCATTGGGAATTCATAACCTTTAAAATGGCCGACGTTCACAATCCAAATCCGGTCCGCGCCATATTGTTTCGCGAGTGAAAGCTGGTCCCAGACCTTGGGAATCGGGCTCGTGTTGATCCATTGGTAATTGCGCGGGCCGCCGTGATAATCAAAATGGTAGTAAACTCCCGCGCCGCCCGTGCGATGACGCTCCTCAGCCGTCGGCAGTCGGCGGACATTCCCCCAATTGTCCTCCGCCCACAGCAATGTCACGTCATCCGGCACGCGCAGGCCGTCGTTATAAAATCCCTGGACCTCTTTGTAGAGACACCACATCTGCGGCACCTTCGTGAGGTCGGGATTGATTTCCTCCGCGAGGATTTGCCGCTGCACGTTCACAATCTGTTCGGTCAAATCCTTCCCGATGGGAACGCCGGCATCGTTTTCCGCGCGCAAGCCGAGCGTGATGATGCTTTCGTAGTTTTTGTTGCGGCGCACGCCCTCGCGCCAGAATTCCTGCAGGACGGGCTGCTGGTTGGTTTTGTTGTAATTCCAGTTGCCGTATTCTTTTCCGAGTTTGCGATCCCACTCCTTCTGGGCGCGCAGCATCGGTTCCTGGTGCGAGGAACCCATCACGACGCCGTATTCATCCGCCAGGCGCGGATCTTCCGGATCGTCCTCGTTGAAGGCGTTGTTCCACATGGCGGGCCAGAGATAATTCCCGCGCAACCGCAAAATGACTTCGAACAGGTTCGTATAAAAGGCGCGGCCATAATTGGCCACGCCGGGAAGGCCCGGCACGGCGCCATATTTCTCGTGAATCCAATTCGACAAATCCGGCGCTTCGTCATTGAGAAAAATGCCGCGGTATTTCACCGAGGGCGGGCCCTGAATAAATTTGCCGGCACGCACAAAAAGCTCTTCGTGATGTTTCGGTGGAACATCCGCCCAATAATACCACGGTGAAACGCCGATATGCTCGGACAAATCGTAGATGCCGTAAATCGTCCCGCGCTTGTCGCTGCCGCAAATGACGAGAGCGCTGGCCACGCCCGGAAACGGCTTCGGCACCACCTCCAGAAAAAAGGACTCCCACTTCCCGGCGATTTGCGAGGCGTCCATTTTCTTTGAGCGGACGAGCTCGTCGATGATGGCGTTCTTCCCGAGCGTGCCGATGAGAATCAGGTTTGGCGCCGGGGTTTGGACCATTTTCGGCGTCTGGCCAGTCACGCGTGCGATGTCCTGTTGCAAATCTCCCGCGGCGCGAATCACGCCAGCGAAATCATTGGTGTCGATTTGAATTGCCGCCACGGAACCTTTTTCGCAAATGGAAAAACTGCCGCGCTCCGGCGTGGTCTCGACAAATTCCGGTTCGCCGATGGCAAAACAGTTGCGTTCGAGCGACAGCAACAGGAGAGCGAGCGGCAGTTTTACGAGCGCGGAGGTGTTTCGTCTCATAACGTCGCCATTAATTCATTTTTTAAGGTGGGCTGGATGCGATGGGTGAGGGGGATGGAATATATCTGTCGGCAAATGTCAAAAAGACCGGCCAATTCGGGACGTCCGTATGCCCGCCGCTATGCTGACGGAAAGCAATATCGCCATCAGTCAAACTTGTTTCAATGGGCGGAAAGTTTGTCGTGCCCAAATCCTTCTTTCCAAGCAGCCGATAAACCGGTCCGGCGGCAGCCGCGGCCAGGAAATTGCCCTTCGCGTCCACCCAGGCATCGCCGTTGGTGGAACCCGCGCTGATGAACACCGGCCGCGGCGCGCAGAGCGCGATCAATTCATGCGAGTCCACCGGCAGATCATTCCAGTGCAATGGTCCGCCATATTTAATAAAATTCCCCGCCATCCAATGATATTCGCCGCTGCCCGTGAGGTTCTCAACAATTTCACCCCAATCGCGCCGGTGCAATTTCGCACCGCCTTCGCCGGAAGAACTCACATAGGCAATCGCGAATCGTGGATCATAAGCCATTGTGACCAGCGTCGCCTTCCCGTAACGCGAATGGCCTTCGATGCCAACGTGTTTTGCGTCGACGGCTTTGTCCGTTTCGAAATAATCCATCGCGCGGCTTGCGCCCCATGCCCAGGCACGCAACGCCCCCCAATCATCCGGCTTGCGCGGCTCGCCCTTGTTGCAAAGCCCTATGATGCCGCTGGTGAGTCCGGCGCCATTATCGGCCTGCACGGTCGTCGGAACCAATGTCGCGTAGCCCCAGCCTTTGGCGAGAACCTGTTGCTGCCAGGTCGGCCCGCCGCTTCCGGGAAACGCCCGCGGGATATTGTTAGTGCCGGCGCCATTCGTACCACGAATGCGCGCAAAAAATCCCGGCGGAAAATTGAAAATGAACTGCATCATCACGGGCACTGGCTTCGTTGCGGCAGCGGGCGTGGTCAGATTCAACTCGATATTAACATTGATATTCGTGTCGGCGGAATTGTCCACATGCCCAATGAGTTGCTTCGTGATCACCGCGACATCGCCGTTGTTCGTGTGGGAAATGTGGGTGATTTCCCAATTTACTTTTGGCGTGTGGGCGGGAACACGCCCGTAAATTTCGCGATCGAAGTCTTCCACGATTTCCGGCCGGCGCTGGTTCCACCATATTTCCGGCGTCGTGACTTTTGTTCCGTCCTTCAAAGTCAACGGATCGGGCAAATCGGGAAACGGGTTGGCCTTCGTCTCGTCATAGTTCGCCGCGTTGGGCGATTTCGGATTATTTCCATCCCGCCCGGGCCGCAACGTGGTGATGTGGAGCAACTCCATCATTTGCCGATGGTCCCGTTCCGTCGCCGCCAGGGTGCTGGCGAATCGATTGGTGGAAGCGACCGGCTGTGAGTTGGTTGCAGTATCGGCGGCGAGCACGGCTATTGGAAATAGCAGAGTGCCTATGAGCGCATGAAATCGTTTCCGGGGACGCGTGCTTTTCGCCAACATAGTTCGCGGGGTCCAGTTTGACGGTTATCAGACCGAGTTACGAGATGGAAAGAAGGTTACTCGCAACCTGGCGGCAAACCCATACGACATTCATCGTATCGCTCCACGCCAGCGGCAAAAATAGAGCGATTTCAGGCTGAAAATCCCGATTTTACGCGGTGAAACCAAAATACGACGTTTGTCGGATAGCAAGCCCTGCTAACGCTATGGCATCATGATGTCACATGTTTCAGCAAAATGCGACGATAACGCATACCCGCCCTCGTACATGAACCCAATAATACGTAAGATAATGCACACTGGCCGTTCGTTCGACTCGCGACCAAAATCCAGATAACAAAAGCAACCCGAAAAACTCCCCATATGAAAAAAATACTCAGAATAGCGAAACTCTTCAGCATAGCGTGCTGCGGCCTTGCGGCGACGGCTGCTTTTGGCCAGGTGACACAGACATGGACCGGCGGCGTAGGAGGCGTGACGAACAACGGCACGGACATTGGCTACTCCAATAATTGGGGTGGCGTGTTGCCGAGCACGGCCAACAGCGATACGGGTGCCTGGAGCAATATTGTGTCAGGCAACCTGTCGTTGGTGTATGACACGATTACGATGGCGAGCGGGTTTGGCCAGTCCGGCGTAAATTTCTACATGGCTGCGGCGCAGACGGGCAACGTGACGATTGGCACGGACCTGACGACGCAACCGACCATCGCGATTCAAAACGTGACGATTGATGCGGGAGCGGGAGCCTTTACGTTTGGCGGGCAAGACTCCAGCCATGTGATCAACTGGGTGGGCCGCCCGACTGGCGCCATTCACACGATGATCAACAACTCGACGCACACGGCGACGTTGACTCCGTGGATACGCTATACCGCGGGTGGCGGCGCGACGTGGGAGCTGGATTTTAGCGGCACAGGAAACTGGGAAGTTGACAGCTACATTGTTGATGATAACGGCCCCACCAAATCACTCCAGGTGGATGGGCCGGGCACGGTGTTTTGGAACCCGGTTGGTTTTCTGGGAGCCAATGGCCTTAACAGCCCGATCACCATCAATGCGGGCACCTTGGTACTGGAGGGTTCGCATCCCCGCCTGAACAGCCAGGCGATTGCATTGAATGGCACTTTTATATTTGCCCCGACCAACCCGGCGACCGCACAGACCATTTCGGGAGTGATTTCCGGCTCGGGCACCAACATTGTCAGCTCCGGCACGCTGACCCTGTCATCGGGCCTGAGCAGCTATAGCGGCGACACTATTATTTCCGGCGGCGAGTTGATTGTGAATGCGGCGGAAACCCCCGGCTCTACCGGACCGCTGGGTATAGGCACGATTCAACTCACAGGCGGCACGCTCGGTTTCAGCGTGAACAACGTCTTCGACTATTCCGGCCGTTTCAGCACAGCCAACGGCCAGGCTTACAATATCGACACTGCCGGACAGGTGGTGACCTTCACGAACCTGGTGGGTTTGGGCGGAACGGGCAGCACGCTCACGAAACTGGGTGCGGGCACGCTCACGCTGGCCGGTCCCAGCACCTATACTGGGCTGACCACCGTCAGCGCCGGCAAGTTGGTGTTCCAAGGCACAAAAACCGGCACCGTCGGCGGCATCACCGTTCAGGACGGCGCGTCGCTGGGCGCCACCACCGGGGCGCAGCTGACCCCGGCGATCCTCACGCTGGGCTCGGGCGTGGCTTTGGAATTCAACAACGTCAGCAGCACGACCACGCCGATGATTGCGGCGGGCACGATCTCGGCCGCCGCAACGGTTACGATTAACATCAACAGCGGCCCCCTTGCTCCGGGACAAAGCTATCCGCTGATCTCCTGGACCAGTGGTTCCGCCCCGGGAGTCAGCCTGGGCGTCCTGAACGGTTTCATCGGCAATTTGACCACCAACAGCTCCCCCAACGAGATTGTGCTGAACGTCACGGCGACCGCGTACAAGTGGACGGGTAATAATAACGGCAACTGGGATACGACCACGGCCAACAACTGGGTGCAAAACGGCGGTCCGGTGACCTTTGCCAACGGCGGCCCGGCTTTGTTTGACGACACGGCCACTTTGACCAACGTGACGGTCAACGGTCCTGTTTCGCCGACGTCCGTGACCATCAATAACAACACCGTGGCTTACACGATTGCTTCCAGCGGGGCCAACAACATTGGCGGCAGCGCCAGCCTGATCAAGAGCGGCAACAGCACGCTCTCGCTGTCGGGCGGGGCCAACACCTATACCGGTTCGACCACCATCAGTGGCGGCATGTTGAGCGTCAGCAACCTGGCCAACGGCGGCGTGACCAGCGACATTGGCGCAGCGGCCAACAGCGCGGCGAACCTCGTGATCAACGGCGGCACGCTGCAATACACTGGTCCCAACGCCAGCAGCGACCGTTCGTTCTCGGTGGGCCTGTCCGGCGCCATCATTGATGGCTCTGGCTTTGACGTGAATCTGGCGGTTCCGACGGCGTTGAACCTGACCGCAGCGGCCTTGGGCTACAGCGGCAATGGTTCGCGCACGCTGTCTCTGACCGGCACCGGCGTGAGCAACGTGCTCGCGGCAGCGATCGCCAACAACGGCGGCGCGACGGCGCTGTTGAAGAACGGACCCGGCTCGTGGGTTTTGACCGGCAACAGCACTTACACTGGTTTGACCACCATCAATAACGGCGTGCTCCAGATCGGCGCTGGCGGCGCCACCGGCGCCCTCGGCACCGGCAACGTGGTGAACAACCTCGGGCTGGACTTCAACCGCACCGGTTCGTTGACGGTCAGCGGCGCCATCAGCGGCACGGGCGCTGTCACCAACGACGGCCCGGGCACGCTCATTCTGACCGGCAACAACAGTTACACCGGCGGCACGGCCATTAATGCCGGCACCGTGCAGGTCGGCAACGGCGGCGCTTCGGGCAATTTGGACAACGCCAGCGGCATTACGAACAACGGCCTGTTGATCTTCAACAGCACCAGCCCGATTACGCTCCGTGGTTTTGCTGCCATCATCAGCGGCCCCGGCAATGTGAGAATCACCGGCCCTGGCCTGGTGATGCTGGTTGGTCAAAATACCTATACCGGTTGGACCACCATCGACTCGGGCGCCACGTTGCAACCGACGATTGGCAACGAAGGCCAAAACGTCTCCTCGGTCATCACGAATAACGGCACGCTGTTGTTCACCCGCCAGGACAACTTGGTGGCCGGTTACACCAACGCCATTGTTGGCTCGGGCAAAGTGGTGAAGGACAACAACAATCAAAACGTGGGTGACGTCTCGCTTGTTGGCACGAACACCTACACGGGCGGCACGTGGATCCGCGGCGGCGGCCTCATCTTCGGTGATGGCGTCACGACCAATGGCGGCTCGTTCATCGGTGGCATCCTCTTCACCAACACCACCGGTTCGTTCCTGAACCATCGGTTCGTGGCGTTCCGGCGCCCGGATGACTTCACCTTCAGCAACAGCATCATCAGCCTGGTCACGGACGGCTCCGCGGCTGGCGATCAAGGCGAAGTGGTGCAGCTCGGACCCAACACGCTGACGCTGACCGGCAGCAACAGCTATCCGGGCAATACCACTGTCGGTGGCGGCACGTTGATGGTCGGCAATGGCGGCACCACCGGAAATATCGGTGGCGGCAACATCACGCTGACCAACGGTGGAACGATCGCCTTCAATCATTCGGACACGGTGACCATCACGCGCGCCGTCCTCGACGGCAGCACCGGCGGGACTGGCACGGGCCAGTTTGTGCAGATGGGCTCGGGCACCACGATCCTGACGGGCACGAACACCTCGCTGGGCTCGACCACGGTCAGCAACGGCACACTGGCGCTTGTGCAGGCCGGCGGCGACATGAACGTGGCCGGCGGCACGCTGGCTGCGGGCGGATTGGGCGCGGTGGGCAACCTGCAGGTGAACGGCAACCTGAACCTGACCAACGGGTTCACACAGGTGACGCTGAACACCTCGCTGTCGCCATCCAACAGCACCGTCTCGGTCTCTGGCTCCATCAACTACATCGGCGGCTCGCTGAAAGTAGTAAACATCGGACCGACGCTGGTGGTGGGCCAGCAGTTCTTCATCTTCAACCAGTCGGTGCCGGGCGCCGCGGCCATGCCGATTGTGGCGTCGGGTTACACCTTCGCGAACAATCTGGCGGTGGACGGCTCGATTACGGTGACAGCGGTTGTGCCGGTCAGCCATCCTCCGAAGTTCAACCAGGTCAGCCTGAGCGGCACGAACATCGTTATCAGCGCGACGAACAACGCGGGCACCGGCGGCGGCACCTGGACGCTGCGCTCAACGAACAACCTGGCGGCGCCATTGGCCACCTGGCCGATCGTCGGCACCGGCTCGTTTGACTCGACCGGCAACATCTCCATCACCAACGGAGTGAAAGCCGGCCAGCAGTTCTTCATCATGAGCGCACCGTAATAGTGAATTCAGGCGTGGGGCGTTGCACACGCAGCGCCCCACGCTCTTTTAGCCGGAGGAAGCTTATGAAATTCCGGTTGGGTAACAGACGGTTTTGATGATTGCGAAAGATGATTGCGGAAAAGAGAAGTTATATGCTGAAAGTAAAACAACGGAATGCCACCCGCGGATTCACTTTGATTGAACTGCTCGTGGTGATCGCCATCATAGCGATTCTGGCGGCGATGTTGCTCCCCGCCCTGGCCAAGGCAAAATTTCGCTCGCTGGTAATTAATTGCACTTCCAACTTCAAGCAGTGGGGCCAGATGTCGGCCATGTATGCAGGTGATTTCAAGGATTTTCTGCCCGGCGCTGATGTCAGATTCGTTGGCGGCAATGCCAATCCGTGGGATGTCAGCACCAATTTTATTCCTGCTGTTGCCAATTACGGGTTGACGGTGCCGATGTGGTTTTGCCCCGCGCGAAAAAGAGAAACCGACGCTCAGCTCGCCCTGGCCAGCGCGTATCTGATGCACGATATGACGTCCATCGACGACCTGAATAGGTATTTAGGAAACTTCTTCGGCAACTCATTTGTTGTGATGAACCATAACCTCTGGATCCAGCGCAGCAATCCCACACTTTTTAACGGATCAGATCCCAGCCCCCAATATACTCTTGCCAACACGGATCCCGCCGTCTATGGCTGGCCGGTCAAATCGACCGACCGCGCTTGCGGGCACGTCCCGATCATCAGCGACGCTTGTTTTTCGGGTTACGGCAGCCCGCCGACAAAAAACCTCACGGACATCAATACGAGTTATGCCAACAATTCGCCTCTGCCTCCAGCGCAGAAATATTCCGGTCATTGCGTTGGAAATTCCCTCAAGTCCGTGAATGCGTGCTATGCGGATGGGCATGTGGAACTGCATCAGTTTAACGCCATCCAATGCATTTACTATAACAGCGGGCAGAATGCATACTGGTTTTACTGATGGCGAAAACCATTCTGGCAGTTGCCAGTTAACCCATCATGCAGATCGCGGACAAGAACGCATCGCCGGCAAAACGGGAGGCATTGCGTCAGTTGCGGTGGCTGCATGCTGGCTCCGGTGGGTTCACGCTCATAGAACTTCTGGTCGTTATTGCCATCATCGCCATTGTTGCCTCGATGCTTTTGCCGGCTCTTTCGTCGGCTAAATTTCGCGCGAAAGTCGCCAATTGCACCAACAACTACCGCCAGTGGGGAATGGCTGTCAGCATGTATGCCAATGACAACAACGGGAAGTTTCCCCGCTTTGATGACTCCCAAATCAACAACACGTGGGATGTTTGCCCGGCGATGATCTACGCTCTGGGGCCTTATGGTCTCACGGTTCCCATGTGGTATTGCCCGGTTCGGCCGGACGATTTCAGTGGGCCTCTGAAAGGGCCTCCTTCGTCAACGGTCCCGGGCGGCGACGATACCTGGGCCCAGTTGCCGGCCGGAATCGGCTTGGGCCATCCATTGAGCACATTGAACGATCTGCACTCCGCGGTTGTGCGCGTGTACACCATGAGCACCAACAGCGCTTTGAATACGCAACTGGCGATTTGTTATCACGCGTGGTGGGTTCCCCGCGTTGGCAGTTCAGGCGCTCCCAATACGTACCCGCGTGTGACTTCGGGCGGGCAAACGACCCTTTGGCCGTCGAAGCAAACAGACCAAAATGCGGGCCAGTTGCCGATTCTCACTGACCGGGCCGCCAGCAATACCAGCGGCGATCCTACTCGTTTGGGTAGTGGTGCGGGCCACCCTTACAATGGTAAAGTGAAATCCATGAATCTTCTTTTCGGCGATGGCCACGTCGAGCAACACAACGCCACGCAAATCCAGATGCAGTATCTGGGTAATTTTACCTGGTACAATTTCTACTGAAGTCTCTGCAGCATCCCCTTAGTTATGCATATAGGTTCCAAACGTCACGCCTTCACATTAATAGAATTGTTGGTGGTCATTGCCATCATCGCCATATTAGCCGCCATGCTGCTGCCGGCGCTGGCCAGCGCGAAGGAAAAAGCCAAGCGCACCCAATGTTTAAGCAACTTAAAACAACTCGGCCTCGGCGCGAATATGTACGCCGGCGATTATTCGGATTTCGTTCCGCCGGGAAACAGAGTGCTGGGAGGAGCCGGACCCAACTTCGTTCAGCTGGCCATCAACGTAAACGTGGTGAATGCCGTAAATAACTACCTGCGAATCCAAACTAACTCTGCATCGACGGTTTGGAGTTGCCCGAATCGTCCGCCGGGCCTGCCTTATCTGGATGGCGGCAACAACCAGTGGATCATCGGTTACTCTTATATGGGTGGAATCACGAATTGGTCCTATGGCACCCCCGGCGTTTGTTATAGTCCCGTAAAACTCAGCAGGTCGAAGTCGTTCTGGACATTGGCCTCGGACCTCAACGCCAAAATCGTAGGTTCCAGATGGGCCGGACAATTGGTCAATCCCACCTCGGGCGTAAATTACACCGAATACGGCGTTGTTCCGCCGCATCCGGCCAAGGGCGGCCTGCCCGCCGGCGGCAACGAAGTCTTTGCCGATGGCTCGGCTCGCTGGTGCAAATTTGAAACGATGCATCATTTCAACAATTTCGCCGGATTGTTGGGTTCAACGGATCTTTGGTGGTATCAGGACGCAGATGATTTCGACACAGCGCTGCGAGCCAAACTGCCGACTTTGCAAATAGTTCAATAACCCCCTCCCGGCGGCTTCAAGGCGATGAGGCATTTCTGGCGGACCGCGCAAAATTTTGTTGGCGCTCCATCCAGTTTTTCAGGCATTCAGATTGTGTCGTTAACCCTATGAGATCCACACTGAAGAATTTTGTGAGGCACAGTTCGAATTTGTTTCCGGCGTTCGCCCGGGTGCTCGGAATCGTCTTCATTGCCGCCACGAGCATGGCGACGGATTCTCCGCGTGAACGAATATCCATCGATGACAACTGGCGCTTCACCGAGGGCGATCCCACCAACATGCCCGTCAGCCTGCTTTACGATGTGCGCCAGCAAGTGGCCGTGCGCCGCCTGGCTGAGGCCGAGGCGGACGGCAATGCCGTGGGCGGCGTGGCCAACTCCAACGAGGCCGCCTCCGCGCCCACGGCGGTCATCAAGCCATGGATTTTGCCGACCGGAAACCAATTCATCAAAGATCCCTCCCGCCGATTCGTTCGGCCCGCGGGGAACCCCGGCGATGGAGTCAGCTATGTGCAGCGGGATTTCGATGACAGTTCATGGCAACACATTAATCTGCCGCACGATTGGGCCATCGCAGGTCCGTTCACCCACATCGGCAACGGCTCGATGGGCCGCCTGCCGACCGCCGGGATCGGTTGGTATCGCAAAAAATTGAGCATCCCGGCAGACGACGCGGGCAAATCCATTTTTCTGGACGTCGACGGCGCGATGTCCTATGCGGCCGTCTGGTTGAATGGAAAATTGGCCGGCGGCTGGCCGTTCGGTTACGCGTCGTGGCGATTAGACCTCACGCCTTATGTGAAATTCGGCGGCGACAACGAACTGGTTGTGCGGCTCGATAACCCGCCTAATTCCTCGCGCTGGTATCCCGGTGCGGGCATTTACCGCAACGTCTGGCTCGTAAAAACCATGCCGGTGCACATCGCGCATTGGGGAACATACGTGACCACACCCGACGTGTCGCCAGATAAGGCCACCGTGGGTTGCCACGTGACCATCGACAACGATTCCAAGGCAAGCGCGAAAATCAGTGTCGTCACGGAAATTTTTTCGTTGGATTCAAATGACGGAAAAGTCGAACCCGCCGTCGCGAAACTGGAACCAGTCAATTTTGAAATTGCCGCGGGCGAAAGCGCCAATGCAGACGGCAACGCAATCGTCACCAAACCGAAACTCTGGGGCCCGCCGCCGCAGCAAACTCCCAACCGCTATGTGGCCGTCACTAAAGTATCGCAAGGCAACAAGGTTATTGATGTCTACGAAACGCCATTCGGGATCCGAACCATCCAGTTTGATCCCAACGAAGGCTTCCTCATCAACGGCCAGCACGTTTTGTTGAATGGCATCTGCGACCATCACGATTTAGGCGCGCTTGGCGCGGCGTTCAACTATCGCGCCGCACAGCGCCAGTTGGAGATGCTGCAGGAGATGGGCTGCAACGCCATTCGCACCAGCCACAATCCGCCCGCGCCTGAATTGCTCGAGCTGACGGATAAGATGGGTTTTCTCGTGATGGACGAGTCGTTCGATGTCTGGGTCCGGCAGAAAACCCCGCTCGATTTTCATCTCATTTTTCCCGATTGGCACGAGCAGGATTTGCGCGCGCACGTGCGGCGCGACCGGAATCATCCCTCCGTGGTTCTGTGGAGCATCGGCAATGAAGTCGGCGAACAATTTACGGGCACGAACGGCGCGGCGGTGGGAAAACAGCTCAACGATATCGTACACGAAGAAGATCCCACCCGGCCCACAACGACCGCGATGAACTGGGCCCAGCCGACGAATCCGCTCCCGGCAACGGTCGACGTCATCGGCCTCAATTACCAGGGCGCTGGAATCCGCAAGGCGCCCGGCCAATATCCCGCCTTTCACGAACATTTCCCGGACAAGGCAATCTTCGGCAGCGAGACTGCCGACGCGCACAGCAGCCGCGGCGAATATCTGTTCCCGGTGGCGGATGCGAACAGCGTCGCGGAGGGGCCAAATGCCGGTGAAGATCGCGCACATCACCAGGTGAGCGCTTACGAACTTTACGCAGCTCCTTTCGGTTCCTCGCCAGACCGCGTGTTCGCTTCGCAGGAACAACATCCTTACGTCGCAGGAGAATTTGTGTGGACTGGTTTCGATTATTTGGGCGAGCCGACCCCTTTTGACAGCTCGCGCAGTTCCTATTCCGGCATCATCGATCTCGCGGGTTTCAAAAAAGACCGCTTCTATATTTACCAGGCGCACTGGCGGCCGGATTTTCCGATGGCGCACATTCTTCCGCATTGGACCTGGCCGGAGCGCGTCGGCCAGGTCACTCCCGTCCACGTGTTCACTTCTGGCGACGAAGGCGAATTGTTCCTCAACGGAAAATCACTCGGTCACAGGAAGAAAGGCCCTTACGAATATCGCCTGCGTTGGGACGACGTCGTCTATCAGCCGGGCACGCTCAAAGTGGTCACCTATAGGAACGGTAAAAAGTGGGCCACCGACACGATGAAAACCGCCGGGGAGCCGGCGGAATTAAAATTGCAGCCGGACCGCGCTCAAATCAATGCGGACGGGCGCGATTTGTCTTTCGTGACCGTCACGGTAGCAGACAAATCCGGCCAAATGGCGCCGCGCGCAAACAACAGCATCCAGTTTGACATCGAAGGCCCGGGTGAAATTGTCGCTACTGACAATGGCGACCCCACGAGCTTCGAGTCCTTCCAATCTCACGATCGCAAAGCCTTCAACGGCCTCTGCCTGGTCATCGTGCGCGGAAAACCCGGTCAACCGGGCGAAATCAAAGTCACCGCAACCGCGCAGGGTCTGAAAATCGGGACCGCTTCCATCAAAACCATTCAGGAAAAGAACCAATGAAACTAAAATTTTTCCCGTGGCAAAGCCTGCTCGTCGGCTGTATCGCGGCACTCGCGCTTTCCGCGCGATCAGCGGATGCCAACCAGCCGTCTGCGTTGGTCCATCGCGTCGTGAGCGCGGACCTGCGGCAGATCAAAGGGCCTCGCTCGATGGTGTGGCAGGATTGT
>Ga0335085_10007214_pt1 | contig 17344 bp, 12 predicted proteins | sample Lox_Sample_45_FD_206712 | JGI IMG/M metagenome (GOLD analysis project Ga0335085, IMG submission 206712) | Soil microbial communities from Loxahatchee National Wildlife Refuge, Florida, United States - Lox_Sample_4.5 | ecosystem: Environmental > Terrestrial > Soil > Wetlands | place: USA...
CGCAACAATAACCAGGAAATTGAAATCAAGCTGCCGCTGCGCGATGCCGAAGAGGGGCGGGCGCGTCTGCGGCGAGCCGGCTTCCGCATCGCCAAGCGCCGCATCTTCGAGGACAACCTCGTCTTCGATACGCCCGGATTGAAGCTGCGCAGGGCGCAGTCGCTGGTGCGCGTGCGGCAAGCGGGCAAGCATGTAACGATGACGTACAAGGGTCCACCACAGGCGGGCAAACACAAGCAGCGGGAGGAACTGGAAGCGGAGGTGTCAAGCGCCGAGGCCATGACCGCGATTCTGGAACGCCTGGATCTGCGGCCGGTATTCCGTTACCAGAAGTACCGCACCGAGTTGCAGCAGCGTTCCGGCGGCGGAGTAGCAACCTTGGACGAAACGCCCATCGGAACTTACCTGGAGTTAGAAGGGTCGCCGGTTTGGATCGATCGCCACGCAAAGCGGTTGGGTTACTCGCAGGACGATTATATTACTTCGAGTTACGGCACCTTGTATCTGGATTGGTGTAAGAAGCGTCGCCGCCGGCCGGGCAATATGGTGTTCTGACGATGGCGCTGCTGGCAAGCTGCACGTCGCTGTCAAAGAGTTTCGGCTCGCGGCGGCTGTTCGAAAATATCTCGCTGGGGATTTCCGAAGGGGAGCGCCTCGGGCTGATTGGGCCAAACGGCGCCGGCAAATCCACGCTGCTGAAAATTCTTGCAGGGATGATGGAGCCGGATGAGGGCACCATCTCGCTGCGGCGGAATACGCGCATCGGGTACGTGCCGCAGGAAGCGGTCTTCCCGGAGGGAATGACAGCCGCGGAGGTGATTGGTGCGGCGCTGGCTGGTGAACATCTGGAGGACGACGAACGCGCCGCGCGCATCAACCTGGCGCTCGGGCGGGGCGGCTTTGCGGATGGCTCGGCGCGCACCGAATCGCTCTCCGGAGGATGGAAGCGACGCCTGGCCATTGCCCGCGAGTTGGCGCTTCAGCCGGACCTTTTGTTTCTTGACGAGCCGACCAATCACCTGGATATCGAAGGCATTCTGTGGCTGGAGAAGTTACTCTCGGCGGCTTCATTCGCATGTGTGGTGGTTAGTCACGACCGTTACTTCCTGGATAATGTCGTCAATGAGATGGCCGAGATCGACAAAGCCTATCCAGAAGGTATTTTGCGAGTCGAGGGAAGTTACAGCCAGTTTCTCGAGAAGAAAGAGCAGTACTTACTCGCCGAGACCAGCCGCCGCGACTCGCTGGCGAACATCGTGCGCCGTGAGATGGAGTGGCTGCGTCGCGGACCCAAGGCGCGGACCGGCAAATCGAAAGCGCGAATCGATGAAGCGGGCCGGCTGATCGGCGAACTGGCTGAGGCAGAAGCGCGGTCGGTGAAGGGGGTCACGCAAATCGACTTTACTGCCAGCGGCCGCCGCACCAAGCGACTGGTCTCGGTGGAATCGATTTCGAAAGAGCTAGGCGGCCGCACGCTGTTCCGCGATTTGACCTTCACCCTGACGCCCGGCAGCCGGCTCGGACTGGTTGGGATGAACGGTACCGGCAAGACCACGCTGCTGCGCCTGTTGAGCGGCGAGACTGCGCCGGAGTCGGGCCGCATCGAGCGCGCTGCGGCACTGCGCGTCGTCTACTTCGACCAGGCGCGCGAACAACTCGATCGCAGCCAAACACTCCGTGAAGGCTTAGGCGCGCACGGCGACCACGTCATCTTCGGCGACCGGCCGATCCATGTGGCGGGATGGGCCAAGCGCTTCCTCTTCGATTCCGGCCAACTCGACCGGCCCATCACCAGCCTCTCCGGCGGCGAACAGGCCCGCGTGCTGATTGCGCGCCTGATGCTGCAACCCGCCGACCTGCTGTTGCTCGACGAGCCGACTAACGACCTGGACATTTCCACGCTCGAAGTGCTCGAGGAAAGCCTCACCGACTTTCCCGGAGCGCTGGTGCTGGTGACTCACGACCGCTTCCTGCTCGACCGCGTCTCGACCGCCGTGCTGGGGTTGGACGGACAGGGCGGCGCGCAACTTTATGCCGACTATTGGCAGTGGGAGCAGGCCTGGTCGGCGCGCAAGCCGGTACGCGCAGAGAAGGAAGCGCCGGCGCCGGCACGCACTCAGCCCGCGCCCACCCGGAAGAAGTTGTCCTATCTCGAAGCGCGCGAGTGGGAGCGCATGGAGGAGACGATCCTCAAGTCCGAGGAGGCGCTGGAGGCCATCCGCGCAGAGATGCAATCGCCGGAAGTCGTCTCGGATGGCCCGCGCCTGCACGCCTGCTATTTGCGCTTGCAGGAGGCCGAAGCGGCCGTCGAGGCGCTGTACGCGCGTTGGGCCGAACTGGAAGCCAAGCAGTAGCGCAAGCCGACAGTGCTATGCTGCGCCCATGAAGCTTCTGCGATTCTCGGCCGCTGTGTTGGCGGCTGCGGCGGCCTTCGGCCAGACGCTTGCGGGCGTGATCGATTTTCACGTGCACGCCGACCCGGACAGCCTGCCGCGATCCATTGACGCAATCGACCTGGCACGTATGGCCAAGGCCCGCGGCATGCGCGGACTGGTGCTGAAGAACCATTACGAATCGACCGCCTCGCTGGCCTACCTGGTGCGCAAGGAAGTGCCGGGCATCGAAATTCTCGGAGGCATCGATTTGAACCGCACCGTCGGCGGCGTCAACCCGGCGGCAGTCGAGCGCATGACGATGGTCAAAGGAGGCTGGGGCCGGGTGGTGTGGATGCCGACCTTCGATGCCGAAAACCAGGTGCGCTACTCGAAAGAGAAGCGGCCATTCGTTTCGGTGTCGCGCAATGGACAGTTACTGCCGGAGGTCCGGGAGGTGATCGCGCTGACCGCGAAGCATGGGCTGACCCTCGAGACCGGCCACTCGTCCGCCGCCGAAGGCCTGTTGATTGTGCGCGAGGCGCGGCGGCGGGGCGTGGCCCACGTCGTGGTGACGCATGCCATGCTGCCGCCGGTGAAGATGACGATTGCCGATATGCGCGCCGCGGCCGCGGACGGAGCGTACATCGAGTTCGTGTACAACGGCCTGATCGGCGCCGGGAAATCGGCGGAGATGCGCGACTACGCCGAGGCCATCCGCCAGGTCGGCGCGGCGCACTGCATTCTGGCAAGCGATCTGGGGCAGCCGAACAATCCGCTGCACCCCGACGGGCTGGCCGCATTTTTCGCAGGGCTGATGCGCGAAGGAATTTCGGCCGCCGATGTTGCGCTGATGTCGAAGACGAATCCGGCGCGGGCGCTGGGGCTGGAGTAGCCGGCTACTCGGCGTCCTCACGGATCAGATCGGGACGCAACCGGCCGGTCTTGTCGCGGGCGATGCGCTGGCGGAAGCGGCGGATCTCTTCGTGATTGCCGTTGAGCAGAATCTCGGGCACCTTCCAGCCGCGAAACTCGGCGGGACGGGTCCAGTGGGGGCAATCCAGCAACCCTTCGCCGTGGCCGGATTCCTGGAACGAATCGAACGCGGCGGAGGTTTCGTTGCCGAGCACGCCGGGCAGCAGGCGCGCCACGGCGTCGATCACCACCGCGGCTGCCAGTTCGCCGCCGCTGAGGACATAGTTGCCAATGGAGATTTCATCGTCGGCTAGATGCTCGGCCACGCGCTCATCGACGCCTTCATAGCGGCCACAGATAAAGAGCAACTCGGAGTCGCGGCTCAGCTGGTTGGCCATCGCCTGATCGAACATGCGCCCCTGCGCGGAGAGCAGAACGACCTTGCGTCCGTCCTCGCAGCCGCGGGCACGGGCGGGCCAGATCGACTCGACGGCTTCGAAGATCGGCGCGGGCTTCAGCACCATCCCTTCGCCTCCGCCGAAAGGCCGGTCGTCCACGGTCTTGTGGCGGTCGGTGGTCCAGTCGCGCAGGTTGTGGATGCGGATCTGCAGCAAGCTGGACGCGGCTGCGCGGCTCACAACTCCGTGCGCGAACGGCCCGGCAAAGTAGTCCGGGAAGATCGTCAGGATGTGGAAAGTCACTGGAGGTTGACGTCCTCGAGACCGTTGGGCAGATCCACCGCGATGCGGCGCGCGGCCGGATCGATCTCGACGCAAATGGCGCGCGCGAAGGGAATCAGCCAGCGCGAATCCACCACCAGCAGACCAGGCCCGGCGCCTTCCTCCCATGCAGTGACACGGCCAATCGTACGGCCACTACCGCGGTCGATGACCTCGCAGCCGATCAGGTCGGACTGGAAGTACTCATCTGCTTCCAGCGCGACGCGCTCAGCCGCGGGCACGCACACCTCCGCGCGATTGAGCCTCTCGGCGTCCGAGATGGCGTCGATCCCTTGGAACTTGAAGATGAGCACACCCTGGTGGAACCAGGTTTCTTCGACCGCGTAATACCTGGGCGGATCGGAGTGCCCGCGCAGATAGACCTGGCGCAGGCTCTCGAAACGCTCAGGCTTGTCGCTCAGCGGAAGGGCCGTAACTTCCCCGCGATTGCCGCGGGTTTTGCCCAACAAGGCTATCACTACCCAGTCGGATTTGGGCAGGTTCACTCGAGAATTTCCAAGGTAAAACGGCGGTTCAACTTCATTCCGGCAGCGCCCAGAATGGTGCGGATCGAACGCGCCGTGCGGCCTTGCTTACCGATGACCTTGCCTAAATCGCTCGGCGCCACTTTCAGTTCCAGCACGGTAACCTGCTCTCCCTGGACTTCCCGCACCGCTACTTCCTCGGGGATATCAACCAGAGCTTTCGCGATATCTTCGATCAACTGTTTCATCGGCCCCGCCTCCCTCAATCATGGTAACTGAAGGAGACACAGAGTTCATGCCCGGGGCACTCGCACAACAACCATAGCCGTTCTAATCGTTACAGTTAGACGCCAGATCCGTGGATCAGGCCACGGCTTCCGGAGCGGGCGCTGGATTCTTTTCCACCAGTCGCTTGACGGTGTCCGACATCTGCGCTCCGTTCTTCACCCAATGGTCCAGGCGGTCGCGTTTGAGAACCACCACAGGAGGCGTCGGCAGGGGGTTATAGTGCCCCAACACTTCCAGGTTGCGGCCATTACGGGCACGCTCTTTTTCGATCACCACTACCCGGTAAAACGGCTTCTTTTTGGCGCCAAACCGCGCCAGGCGAATCATCAGCATCTCTACTCCAAATTTCGAACTTGTAAACCTTGGCGAGGCCAGCTGCTTAGCCGAGCGGCCCCGGCATATCTCCGAAAGGAAAGCCCGGGGGCAGCTTCATCTTGCCCATGCGCCTTCCTAAATTGCCTTTCAACCCGCCGGAGACCATCTTCATCATCTTACGGGCCTCGGCGTACTGCTTCAACAACTGGTTGACATCCTGCACCGACGTGCCGCTGCCGCGCGCGATGCGCCGCCGGCGGCTGCCGTTGATGATCATGTGGTTCTGCCGCTCCTTGGGGGTCATCGAATCGATGATCGCCACCACGCGGTTGATCTCTTTTTCGTCCACCTTGACGTCTTTGAGCTCTTTGAGCATGCCCACTTTGGGCATCATGCCCAAGAGGCCCTGCAGCGGACCGAGCTTGCGGAGCTGCCGCAACTGATCGCGGAAATCGGCCAGGGTGAAATCGTTGTCGAGCAGCTTGCGCTGCATCTCGACGGCTTTCTTTTGGTCGATCTGCTCGGAGGCCTTTTCGATGAGCGACAGGATGTCGCCCATGCCAAGGATGCGGCTGGCGGCGCGATCGGGGTGGAACGGCTCGAGCGCGTCCAGGCGCTCGCCTATGCCGACGAACTTGAGCGGCTGGCCGGTGACGTGGCGGATCGAAAGGGCCGCGCCGCCGCGCGCATCGCCATCCATTTTGGTCAGGATGACGCCGGTGATGCCGAGGCGCTTGTGGAATTCGTCGGCCGATTTGACGGCGTCCTGTCCGGTCATGGCGTCGGCCACAAACAGGATTTCCACCGGGTTGAGTTGCTCCTTCAACTGCTGCAGCTCGACCATGAGTTCTTCGTCGATGTGCAGGCGGCCGGCGGTGTCCACCAGCAGCACATCGCGGCCGGTATTGTTGCTCTCGCGCCGTGCGGACCGCGCCAGGTCGAGCGGCTGGGTCTCGCCGGACGCGCCTTCGTAGATCGGCTGGCCGACCTCGCGCGCCACGATCTTAAGCTGCTCGCGGGCGGCCGGACGGTAGACGTCCACCGAGACCACCATCGGCCGGTGTCCGTTTTTGGCCAGCCAGCGCGCCAACTTGCCCGTGGAAGTGGTCTTACCGGAACCCTGCAGGCCCACGATCAGGAACACGCTGGGCGGCTCGTTGGCAAACCGCAGCTTGGATTCGTGGCTGCCCAGAATCTTGATCAGCTCTTCGTGGACGATCTTGACGACTTGCTGGGAGGGAGAAAGCGACGTGAGCACTTCCTCGCCCAACGCCTTCTGCTTGATATTTTCGATGAGCTGCTTGACGACTTTGAAGTTGACGTCGGCTTCGAGCAGCGCCATGCGGATTTCCCGCAGCGCGCTCTCCATGTTTTCGGCCGAGAGCTTCCCTTCGCCGCGCAGGTTTTTAAAAACCCGCTGCAGTTTTTCGGAAAGATTGTCGAACATCTGTCAGTTCCGCCGGCCCGCCGGGATGCCGGCGTCCGGACACACCGCCTGTGCCTGTCCAGCCAAGCGGAGGCTGCTATCTGCAGTTTCCTTATTATAGCCGGTCATTCCGCGGGGGCGATGCGAATGCTGCTGGCGGCCATCTTGCCGGTGCGGTCCATGCCAAGCTCGTACAGGACGCGCTTGCCCGGCCGCAGGTCGGTGGCCAGACCTTCGACCAGCCGTGAAACGTGGAAGAAGATATCCCTGCCGCCGTCATCCGGACGCAGGAATCCGAAGCCTTTGGCTTCGAAGTAAGTGACTACGCTACCGGTCTGTTCGCCCGAAGGGGCCTCACCGGATTCGCCGGATTCGGCCGCGTTCTGGGCCGGCCGGCTGGTCTTGTCGCCGACGCCCTGCTTAATCAGGGCCAGATCGGCTTCGCTCCACTCGGGTTGCGTGGTGGCGGGAATGCGGAGCTCCGGATTGCGCTTCCGGGCCTCTTCAAACAACCTCTTTTGACGTGCGTTCAAACGAAATTTCCTCGAATGCGCCTATACCGCCGCGGGCGCGACCACTTTCTTTTTGCGGGTTCCCTTCTTTTCGGCAGGCGGTTGCCGATCGCTTTTCTTTAGACTGCCCATCACCATGTTGGTGACGAACTTCTTCTCGCCGTGATCGTCGAACTTGATCACGATACGCTCTTCACTGCTGGACATAACGGTCCCTAGACCGAACTTCTGGTGTTCGACCTGGGCACCCTGCGAAAACGTGTTGGAGGCCATAGAATTAGCTAAACTTTGCTCCTCGGATGGATTGCTGGGGATGCGATGCCGGTGGTAGGAAAATAGAATGTTCGGGCAGTGGTACCACGTTGGATCTACTGCAGATCATAGCAAATAGCTTGCCATTTGTCGAGTCACACATGGGTGGTTTCCATCCAAAAGCCGCCCTTTCTTGCATATACCTCAGTTTTGCGGGTTGCCGCGGCGCCTCTCCATGCGCTATCCTGAAGACTCCAGATTTCTGTAAGGATTCGATTCACTCAAGATGGCAAATACCTACTCCGCGCTCAAGCGGGTGCGTCAAACCGAACGGCGCACGGAAGTCAACCGAAAGCAAAAGAGTGCCCTGCGGCACCAGATTCGCGCCATGCGCCGCCTCATCGCCGGTAAGGATGCGAAAGCCGCCGCGGAGATGCTGCCCAAGACGTTTTCGATGATCGACCGCTCCGCCAAGGTCGGCATCATCAAGAAAAACACCGCGGCGCGCTACAAATCCAAGCTGCACCTGCGGGTGAAAGCTCTCGCGGCGTAAGCAACGCCGTCGTCCCGAATTCGATCCAGCGCAACAGCAGGGCGCAATTGTACGCGGGCGCAGGCGGTGGTCCGGCGATTGCGCGTGGCCGCAATCTTCGGCGTTGTTAGCCCTGAAGAGGATTGCGCTTTCGCTCGCCGTGGTGGCGATGGCGCACTTTGGCCGTTGCACAGCAGGACGCTCCTGACACTCGTCCTCTTCCCTGCCCCACCGTCGATTCCAAGGCTTACGTCATCGGCTCTCGGGACATTCTCCAGATCACTTGCGTGCAGGCGCAACAACTCAACGGCAGCGATGAGCAACGCCAGGCACGGCTCGGTGCCAAGCTAAAACGCCAAGCCCACTCGCTTGGATACCAACTGGTCCCTATTGCACCACTTACTTAAATTTCCGCAGACAGGTCAGGCGGAGGTTCCTGGGGAATCGGGACGCTGCAGACCGAGAGTCTGCACTATATCGTGCTAGTCGTGTCTGTACAGGCGGCCGGCCTTCATCACGAAGACTACATGGCGGACGGCGGTGATGTCGTCGAGCGGATTGCCCTGGGTCGCGACGAGGTCGGCCTGGAAGCCCGGCGCAATGGTGCCGATCTCGTTGCTCAGGCCGAGCGATTCGGCGGAGAGCGAAGTAGCGCTGACGATCGCATCCATGGGCTTTTCGCCGGCATCCTGGACGCGATAGACAAACTCCTCGGCGTTACGTCCATGGGAGCCGGCCACGGCGTCAGTGCCGAAGATGATCTTGATGTGGCGGGCACGGGCGCGACGCAGCACGTCCTGGGTCGGCGGGATGCCTTTCTCGAGTGTGGCTAAAGCCTCATCGTTGAATGTGTAACTGGCGCGGTTATCCAGGTAATTGTGCAGCACCAGCAGGTTCGGATCGAAGTAAGTGCCGAGTTTGGCCATCAAGTCGAGCGTGGCGTCGGTAAGAAAGGTGCCGTGCTCGATGGAGGTGCACCCGGACTCGACCGAGGCGCGCGCGCCGGAATCGCCGATGGCGTGGACTACCGAGCGCAGCCCGACGGCTTTGGCCTCCTGGCAGACGGCGCGAATCTGCTCGTCGGTCATGGTCTGGCCGCCACCGGCGCCGAGGCCGCTGGTGGCGAAGAGTTTGATGACATCGGCGCCATCCTCTTTGGTTTTGCGGACGAGCGCGCGCAAGGATTCGAGATCGCCGCGCGGTTGGCCCGAATTGGCGTTGATCTGGCGCAGAGAGGTGAGCAGCCGCGGGCCGGGAATGACGCCTTCTTTGATGCGGTCGCGGACCACACCGTCCATTTGCGCGCCGACGCTTTGCACGGTGGTGAAACCGCCCTGGAGCGTCATCCAGGCGTCGGCGGCGGTGTAGAGCGCGTTGAGTTCAGGAGCTTCGCCGCCGCTGACCGATTCGTGATGGGCGTCCATGTGCCAGTTGATATGGACGTGAGTATCGATCCAGCCGGGCATCACGGTGAGGCCGCGCAGATCGTAAGTCGGCTTGGCGTTGCCGGCTCCGACCGAGACGATGCGGTCGCCTTGGATGACGATTTGCTGGTTGCGGAGCACGCCGCCCTTGCCATCGAGCAGGGTGCCGGTCTGCAGCACGATGCGGGTTTGCGCGCCGGCGGCCCACGCCCCGCAGGCAAGCAGAAAAACACGGAAGCGCATTTAGAAATTGTACCCGGAGCGGCGGCGGGCTATTGGTAGAGGCCTTGAAATTCGGGGCTGCCGATGAAGCCCTGGTTGGGCGTGCCGGGTCCGAGGATCTGGATGCGCGTGGGATAGCCGGATCCGCCGGCGCCGCCCTGGAACTGCACGCCGGGTCCGCCGCTGTTGGCAACGCCCACCCAGAAGTTGTAGCCGGCGCCATCCAGGTCGCGGTCGAGGATGGTGTAGTACAGCATGGCGATGTACATCGCGTTGGTATGGTCGGTGGTTCGGTAAGTGCCGGTGCTTTGAAATTCATTATTCGTGGCGTCGGCGGGAGTGACGTAGGCGGGGTAGGCGATCAAGGTCTGGCACCAGGCCGCCCAGGAGGCGGGCGTGTTGCCGGCACTCGCGGTTTCCGAACCGGTGGGCGCGCGCGCGAGCAGATTCTGATACAGCGTCGTGGCCGAGTAAGTGGAGTTACCGGTGATCAGCGCGGTGTATAACTGCGCGATTGTTTGTGCGCCGGAGCGTACCGCGGCCACGGAAGTCAGAAACTGCGTATAGCTGGGGACGGCGCCGGTGGCAGCCTGGTATGTGGCCACCACAGCAAAATCACTATTGAAGGATTCCGGACTGGTGAGGAAAGAATCGGCCATCTGACCCAGTCCGGCAGCACCGGTAGTGGTCCAGAAGGCAAAGCCGGCGCTATCGGGGTCGCGGCCCAGGATGGAGAAGTAGAGCGCGCGCACCTGGCGATTTTGCAGGGTCTCGGAGTCGCCGGCTTCGGTGACGGTGAAGGTCTGGCTGCCACCATTCACGTTGGCGATGGTGAGGGTGGCCGATTGCGATGTGGAGTGCGCGTTCGAGTGGGCGGTGTAAGTGAAGCTGTTGCCGCTGCTCGTGGCGGCAAGCCAGGGAGCCGAGGAGGTGGCTGCGAAACCGCTGCCGCAACCGGCTCCGGGAGTGATGTTGACGGTCACCGGATTCTGGGGAAGGGCGCCACCGGCCACGACCGTCGTGGTGGAGGTCCCGGCGCTCGGCAGACTGGCGCTGGTGGAGGCCAGGGTGAACGTGCATCCGCCCGGAGTGCCGGTAGTAAACGACCAGATAGAGGAGGCGGTGCTGCCGGACGAGTTATTCGAGGCGATCTTCCAGTAGTAAGTGGTGTTCGAGGCCAGAGTGCCCACCGAGTAAGTCAGCAGGCTGGTGCTGGGTACGACTAAGGCGGGTGGATTGGTAATTCCGAAGTAGACCGCGTAAGATGTCGCGCCCGAGGCGGCCGACCAGGTCAGGCTGGTGGTGGGCGAAACGCCGATGGCTCCGTTGGCAGGCGCCAGCAGAGCGGGCGCGGAAGGGAGTCCCTGGCCCACGGAGGTATTCACGGTCTGTGCCGCGGAAGTCTGGCCGCCAAAAGTCAAGGTTGCGGTGGTGGTGAGTGCGCTGCCGTTTGGATTGGTTGGCGCTGTGCCGCTTACCGGGAAAGACAGTTGTCCGCCGGCCGCGACCGCCGCGGTATTGGTGCAAACGAGGGTCGCGCTGTGTGTGCAGGTCCAGGAAGGATCGGTGACGGTGACGCCGGTCAGGCTGGCGTCGGGCGTGATGGTGACGGTGAGAGGGTCGCCGGCGAGTTTGGCGGTCGAACCGTTGTTGAGGATAACGTTGTAAGTGATGGTGGCGCCTGCAGCGACGCTGGTGGGTCCGCCGAAGTTCAGCAAGACCGTCGTGCCGGGGGAAGCCCGCAGGATCTGCGCGGCGGACGCGGTCGCCAGGTTCGCCGAGGCGCTGCTGGAACTGGTGTCGAGTTGGACCGACGTGTCGCCGCCCTGCTCATCGGCGATCAGGGTGAGGGTCGGCGTTTGAGTGCTGGTGAGTGTCGGGTAAGTGACGGTTACTTCGCTGCCGCCGGTGGGCGAGCAGGTTCCGCCGCTATCGGTGGTGCAGCCGGTAATGGTCCAGGAGGGCGGCAGCGTGCTGCCCACGGTGACGTTGGTGGCCGTGGGCGCGGAGGCATCGCGCGCCAGCGTCTGAGTAAATTGCACGGTACCGCCGACCGTGACACCGTTGCCGGATCCGCCGGTGCCTTGCGGCGCGAGTTGGGTATGCTGCCGGCGCGCGCTGGCGTTATGGGCAATGGATCCCTGCTGGCCCTGAGAGGAGTTCTTAATGAGCAGGTTGAAAGTGAGGTGATCGGAAGATCCGGCGTTCCCCGGCAGGATTTGGGAAAGCGGCGCGCCCGAGTCGTTCAGCAGCGTGACGAGTCCGCCGCTTTCGGTACTTTCGGCGACGAAGATGGCTCCGCCGCGGCCGAGCGCGACGGCCACGGGAAGGTCGCTGATGTTGGTGCCGGCGCCGGCGAGCGTGGAGATGATGCCGCTGGAAAGATTCACCGTGCGGATGTTCTCGTTTTCGAAATCGGCGATGAACAGAGTGCCGTTTTCGACCTTCACGTCTTCGGGCGTGGTCATCTCGGCGTTCACGGCCAGGCCGCCATCGCCGAAGTATCCGGAAAAACCGTTGCCCGCGACGGTGGTGATGATGTTGGTGCCCGCGGCAACTTCGCGGATGACATTGTTGTCGGCGTCGCCGATGAAGATGTTGCCGGCCTCATCGACGGCTACACCGCTGGGTGAGTTGATGGAGGCGTTGGTGGCAAGTCCGTGATCACCCGAATATCCTGCGTTGCCGTTGCCGGCAACGGTAGTGATGATGCCCGTTCCGGCGGCTACCTTGCGGATGCGATTGTTGCCCGCATCGACGATGAAGAGATTGTCGAGGCCATCGATGGCGAGTCCGAAGGGATGATTCAATTCCGCGCTGGTGGCCGCGACGCCTTCGCCGAAGAAGCCCTGGGTGCCGTTGCCCGCATAGGTGGTGATGGTGCCCGTTCCGGCGGCCACTTTGCGGACGCGGTGGTTGCCGTTATCGGCGATGTACACATTGCCGTGGCTATCCACGGCGACGCCCACCGGGTTATTGATCTGCGCCGACGCGGCGGGACCGTTATCGCCTGAGTAATTTGCCACGCCCGTTCCGGCGATGGTGCTGATGATGCCGGTTGCGGCCGAGACCATGCGCACGCGGTTGTTGAGGTTGTCTCCGATGTACAGGTTGCCGGCACTATCGAGGGTAATGCCGAGCGGGTCGAAACTGAGTTGGCCGCTGGTGGCAGGCAGACCGTCGCCGGCGAATCCGGTGGCTCCGCCCGCGATAGTGACGATGGTGCCCGAAGCGGGCGAGACGCGGCGGATGCGGCTGTTGCCCCAATCGGCGATATAGACGTTCCCGGAAGTATCGACCGCGACGTCTTCCGGAAGCCCCAGCGCAGCGTTGCTGGCAGGTCCGTTATCGCCGCCGAACGTCTGGTCGCCGTTGCCGGCGAAGGTGCTGATGACACCGGTGGAGGCGGTCACTTTGCGAATGCGGCCGTTCTCGGAGTCGGCGATGAAGATATTGCCTGCCGCATCCACGGCCACCCCGAAAGGTTCATTGAGTTCGGCGAAGATAGCCAATTGGCCGTCGCCCGAGAAACCGGGCACGCCATTGCCCGCGATGGTGCTGATGATCCCGTTGGAGGCAGTCACCTTGCGAATGCGGTTGTTGTTCCAATCGGCGATGTAGAGGTTGCCGGCCGAGTCGAGTTGCACGTCGAGCGGATTGGCGAGGCGCGAGTTGATGGCGGGTCCGCCATCGCCGAAGTAGCCGTAAGCACCGTTGCCCACCACGGTGGTGATGACGCCCGTGCCGGCGGCCACTCTGCGGATGCGGTTGTTGCCGGCATCGGCGATGTAGAGGTTGCCCGCGCCGTCGAATGCGAGGCCCACGGGGAAATTCAAAGAGGCGCTGGTGGCTGGTCCGCCATCGCCCGAGTAGGCAAACGTGCCATTCCCGGCGATGGTGGTGATGATGCCGGTGGCGATGGTGACTTTGCGGACGCGGCTGTTGGATTCATCGGCGAAGTAAATGTTGCCCACCGAGTCGATAGCAATGCGCTCGGGGTAATTCAACTGCGCGCTGGTGGCTGGTCCGCCATCGCCCGAATAACCGCGCACGGTAGAGACGCCGGCTACGCGCGTGATGGTGTTGTTGGGGTCCACCTTGAAGACGCAGTTATCGGCGCTGAGGTAGTAATTGTGGTTGGCGTCGACCGTAACCGCGACGGGAAATCCGAAGGCCACGTTGAGCGCCTGTGCTGGCGTGGCAGGCAATCCGCCGCCGGCGACAGTGCCGATCAGGTAGGCGGTGCCGCCGACCGTGGTGCCGCCCGCGATGAAGGTGGAGTCGGTGGCAGTGGCGGAGGACGATCCGCCGCCGGAGACGGATACGCTGTTGATCTGCGGGGAAGTGGAGTTCGGCAGCACATTGACCGTCACGGTGATTGGTTGGTAGCTGGAGTTGCCGTTCAGTGGATCGGAGCGCGTGCAGGTATTGCCGCCATTGGGACAGGTCCAGCCGGTGCCGCTCATGGAGACAACCGTCAGACCGGACGGCGGATTTTCCGTGACTGTGACGGCGCCGCTGCTGGGCGCGGCACCGGCGCCGTTCGAGACGGTGACGGTGTAGGTGCCCTGCTGGCCCACGCTAAAGATGCCGGTGTGCGACTTGGAGATGCTGAGGCGCGGTTGGGTAACGGTTAGGCTGACGGGAATGTTGTAGAAGCCGCCGCCGGTGGATTGGATAGTGACATTGCCGTTGTATGTGCCGGGCGCGAGTCCGCTGCTATTCACCGAAACGGCCAGGGTAGCGGGCGCGGCGGTGGGATTTCCCGATGGACTAAGCGCGGCGTTCAGCCAGTTGCCGCCGGTGAGCGTGCTGGCTGCGGCTGCGATGCCGAAACCCGAAGGACTGGTGTTCACGGTGCAGGTTTGCGGCGGGGGCGCGGCGCCGCCGGGCGCGTAAGAGAAGGTCATCGACGAGATGTTGCATGAGACGCTGGTGGCCGGAATCAGCACGGGGCCCGTGTCCGCCAGGCGGCCGTTGTTGGTTTTGCTCAATTCGGGCAAGGCCAACGACGGGTCGGCGATAGCGCTCAGATACCAGTAGCCGGAACCCAGAGTGGCGGGCACTCCGATGGTGCCGTTGCAGTTGGCGGTGTTCGCCACGGCGATCGAGGCAAACGTGCAGCCCCAGCCCGAATCGATATTGCCGGTGCCGATGGTGGCGGTGCGCGACCAGTAATATTCGACCGAGGCCGAAATGGCCGCGGCGTTGCCGTTGTTGGCGAGGATGGCGCTGGCATTGATCTGCGTCCCGCTGAGGCTCGGTGGGCCGGTGAGCGAGGTGATGACGAGGTCGGCCGCGGGAGCGAAGTTGGCGTCGTCGAGTATCCAGGTGTCGTTTAAATTCGTATTCAAGCTATTGAAGGTGGTGTACCCGCCGAAAATGAGCAATTCACGATTGGTTGGGTTGTACACTCCCGCGGCTCCGTAGCGCGCGGCAGGGGAGTTGCCGGTAAAGGAGCGCGGCGTCCAGGCGGGCGTTCCGCCGATGCCGTTGGCGTTCGAAAGCGTCCAGACATCACCCAATGCGCTGGCGGTGGATGCGCCGCCGAACAGAATCAGCTCATCTGTAATAGGATCGAATGCCGCGGTGGCGATCACGCGCGCGGCCGGCGGCACACCGGCGGGAGAAAGCGGTGTCCAGGTGGGTGTGCCGCCGAGGCCGTTGGCATTCGAGAGCACCCAAACGTCGTTGAGCAAAACGTTAGCGGTGCTGCCACCGAAGATGATCATGCGATTGTTGGCCGCGTCGTAAACGGCATTGTGCGTCGCGCGGGCGGCGGGCGGGTTCCCGGCCGGTGAAAGCGGCGTCCAGGTGGGCGTGCCTCCGAGGCCGTTGGCGTTCGAGAGCACCCAAACGTCATTGAGGTGCGCCGATCCGTTGAAGCCGCCAAAGACGATCATGCGGTTGTTGGTGGCGTCGTAGACGGCGCTATGGCCGTCGCGTGCCGCGGGCGGTCCGCCGATCGGGTTCAGTTGGCTCCAGGTCGGCGTGCCGTTCACGCCGATCGTATTACTCAGAACGGAGGCCTGGTTGCCGAGCAGGATGGTGCCGCCGGGTCCTCCGGCCAATCCTCCAAAGACGATCAGCCGCGAATTGGCGGCGTCGTACACAGCGGAGGAAGCGCCGTACGAAGGAAGCGTGCCGGCCGGTTGGACGGGCGTCCACGCGAAGTTTCCGCTGAGACTGAGGCGCCATACATCGATGTAGCCTTCGCTGTAATCGGCGGTGCCGCCGAAGACGATCATCTGGTTGGCGCCTGGGTCCAAGGCGGCCACGGCGTATTGGCGCGGCGCGGGGAAGGTGCCCGAAGGACCCAGCGGATCCCAGGTTTGCGCCGCGGCGGGCAGGCATGCCGCCGCCAGCAGCCAGCCCACCCGCGCCCGGATCATTGGTACAGACCTTGAAATTCCGGACTGCCGATGAAGCCCTGGTTGGGCGTTCCGGGGCCGAGAATCTGGATGCGCGTGGGGTAGCCGGGTCCGCCCGCCCCGCCCTGGAACTGCACGCCGGGGCCGCCGTTGTTGGCCACGCCGACCCAGAAGTTATAGCCCGCCGAGTCCAGGTCGCGGTCGAGGATGGTGAAGTACAGCATGGCGATATACAGGTTGTTGGTATGGTCGGCGGTGCGGAATGTACCGGTGCTCTGGAACTCGTTGTTGATGGCATCGGCGGGCGTGACGTCGGTCGGGAACCCGGCGAGCGTCTGGAACCACGCGGCCAGCGACGCCGGTGTGCTGCCGGCATTCGAAATCTCCGATGCCGTGGGCGCGCGGTTCAACAGGTTCTGGTAAAGGTTGGTAGCGGAGTAAGTGGGGTTCGCGGCGATCAGGGAAGTGAATAACTGGGTAACCGTCTGTTTGTTACCGCGTATCGCACCGACCGAAGCAGTGAATTGCGAGTACGTGGGCGTCGTGCCGGTAGCGGCCTGGTAGGCGGCCAGCACTACGAAGTCGCTATCGAACGCCTCGGGGCTCGTGAGGAATGAATCCCCCATTTGACCCAGCCCGGCGGCTCCAGTGGTGGTCCAGAAGGCAAAGCCGGCCGAGTCCGGATCGCGGCCGAGCATCGAGAAGTACAACGCGCGGACCTGACGGTTCTGCAGCGGTTCGGAGTCGCCCGCTTCGGTTACCGTGAAGGTCTGGCTGCCGCCGTTGCTGTTTTCGATCGTCAGAGTGCCGGATTGCGATGTGGAGTGCGCGTTGGTGTTGGCGGTATACGCAAAGCTGCTGCCGTTCGTGGTCGCGTTCAGCCAGGTTACCGAGGAAGTCACCGTGTAAGTGCTGCTGCAGCCCGCGCCGCCGTTGAGGTTGACGGTCACGGGAATTTGCGGCTGTACACCGCCGGGGAACTGCACGGTGACGGTCGCGGTGCCGGCGCTGGTCAGGTTGGCGCTGTTGCCGCCGGCCAGCGTGAACTGACAGGGCGTCTGTGTACCGGTGGTAAAGGTCTGGACGGACGACGAGGCCGTACCGCTCGAGTTCATGGCCACGATCTGCCAGAAGTAAGTCGTCGACGCCACGAGACTCGATGGCGAATAAGTGAGGCTGTTCGTATTGACCACGAACGGGGGCGGATTCGTCGTGCCGAAATTTACAGCGTAGGATGTAGCTCCGGCAGCGGCCTGCCAGGTGAGATTGACGGCGGTGGAAGGCGTAGTCGATCCGTTGGCCGGCGAAATGAGGACTGGCGCGGCGGGCCCCGTCGAACCGGCCGTGGTGAAGCTGAAGACCGGTGACGGAATGGCGCTTGGTCCCGAGGCATTCCGCGCGTTGATCTGCCAGAAGTAAGTTACCCCCGCCGACAGGCCGGCGGGCGAATAAGTGAGGTTCGCCGTATTGGTCACCTGCGGCGGCGTATTGGACGTGCCGAAGTACACGTC
>Ga0335085_10007215_pt1 | contig 17343 bp, 15 predicted proteins | sample Lox_Sample_45_FD_206712 | JGI IMG/M metagenome (GOLD analysis project Ga0335085, IMG submission 206712) | Soil microbial communities from Loxahatchee National Wildlife Refuge, Florida, United States - Lox_Sample_4.5 | ecosystem: Environmental > Terrestrial > Soil > Wetlands | place: USA...
GCTTCAGCGCACTGCGCTTGACCCCGCAGTCGCTCATCCCGTCCGCAGCAGCGCAGGGGGCACACCGCCGGGGCTGCCGTCGCGACGACTCGATCGCGCTCCGACTGTCGTGCGGGGCGGGGTCGAAACGAAAGTCGTCTCGCCCGCGGTCCGCAGCTTGCTCGAGAGCAAGAAGATCGCATACGCACGCGAGGTCAAGTTCGAGTTGCTCGACTCCAACGGCGCCGCGGTTCTCAAGGGGCGGTTCGACGTCGTCTTCCGCAACCCAACCACAAACGAGCTCGTGTTCCCGGAGCTGAAAGGCGACGACATCGAGGCTCTCACGAGGGGCCAAAAGGTGTACGTGCCTCAGTTCGAGAGCCCGGGAGGCGCGAGGGTCCGGATCACCTCGCGTCGTGGAGGGAAGCTGTACCTGCCCAAGGGCACCGTCGAGCACGTACACGGCAACAACTTCATGCGAGTTGGCTCGGAGAATCTCACCGACTTCACGAAGCTGGTCGAGCAGATGGCGAGCGGCAAGCGGGTCACGAATGTGTACCTCGGGTCGAAAGGCTTAAAGTCGTTCACTAGCCAAGAGGCGTTCCAGGCGTTCCTCTCCGAGAACGAGATCCAGGTGTCGACACCGGCCGCCGCCAAGGCCGCCCCGGTCGACGACAAGCCGCTGAAGCCGCCGGACCCGCCGGCGGGTCCCCGTCCACCCGATCCGCTCCACGACCCTCCTGCCCGCCAGACGCCCCGGCCGTCGGCGGCCGACCCGACCGCGGGACCGCCACGCAACTACCCGCTCGGCAGGGGCTCGAATCCGAAGCCAGCCCCATACGACCCCGATAAGCCACATCGCCCCACGGGCGGCCCGGAACCTGAGCCATCGAAGCCCACTTCGGGGCCGAAGCCCGAGCCGCCGAAACCGGCCACCGGACCTACCGGTCGCGTTCCCGATGAGCCCGCCAGCGGTACCGGTCGCGTTCCGGATGCGCCCACCGTCGCTGCCGAACGAGTCGGAGACGACGCTGCCGCGGACCTCGCCGAAAAGGCCGCCGGCACGGCGGCCGAGGGCCTGACCTTCGCCGAGACGGTCGGGGCTGCGTTTGAGGCGATCAGCCCGGTTCTCGACGTGCTGTTTCTGGCCCAAGCCGGATACGCGATCGGTAAGGCGCTGATCTTCCACAACCCGGCGGAGATGGACCCCGACCAGGTGAAATTGATGCACCTGATGGAGACGAACGTCATACCCGCGGCGATCAAGGCTCTAAAGGCGCACGAGAAGAAGGCCCGCGAGCTCGCGCTGCGCGACCCCGAGCTCGACGTCTACGCCAACGTAACGATGACGATCTCCTATGGGGCCGACGGAGCCATGACGCGGGGCAAGTACCCCAGGATGGTCTACGACGATGAACAGCTTGAGGATGCACAGTTCAACAGCGTGTCGGTCGGCTATGACTCCAAGACAGCGAAGAAGGAAGGCGCCGAGACACACAACTACGCGTATGAGAAGGACCACCGGCGTCGCATGCAGATCATCACCTTCCCAATCCTGCTCAATCCGCTCGGTCAGTCGCGCGGCCTGCGCCGCTGGGTCGCGATGCGTGCCAACGCCGCCAACGCGATCGCCAAAGGCTACTCCGCGCGCGGGACCGCCGAGGGGACGCCTTGGGTCGGCGACCACATGGGCCCCGGCGGCTACGACTGGACCTACCTCGACGACCGCGAGGAGGCCCGCCGCGAGAAGGCGATGGCGCCGTCGCACCGCGCCCAGGTCGAGTTGGCGGCGAAGGTCGCATTCACCGAGGCGTACATCGACGCAGCGAGCGATCACTTGGACCAGCCGGGTGTGAAGAAGCTCTACGACGACGCCGTTCAGTACTACCAGGAGCTGAAGCGCACCACGATCGATCCGCTGTACGGGCCTGCCATCAAGCCACCGCAGCGGCAGAGCTTCCCGCTGAAGCCGCGCTACGGGCCTCCTAACGCGCCCCCGTGGCCACCTACCCGGCCTTGGCTCAAGCGCTGACCCACGCGCGCGACTCTCCGCTCACCCTTCAGCCGGTCTCGCTCTTGCGCGGAAAGGGAGCCTCAGTCGGCGCTCGGGCCAGACTACCCGAACCCCATGCACTGCATTTTCCTACGTGGGGGGCGGGTAGTCTGGCCTGAGCGCCCCTCAAACCCCGTTGTGCGGCGGGGCTTTTCGGGTCGTCAAGTGTGGAATTGGATTCCACACTTCCGTCCACACTTAGGTACACACCGCTGATACCATTCTGGTATGCGAGGCGGCGACTACGTGATGATGGCCCGGCGTCGCGCGGGGCTCACGCAGCGCCAGCTGGCCGAACTCCTCGGCCTCCGCCAGGCGACGATCGCACGCTGGGAACGCGGCGACCGCGGCGTCAGCCTCGACGACGTCGAGCTGGTCGCGCACGCGTGCGGCCTGCAGCTCGACGCGCATCTCCTGGTCGAGGACCGCAGCTGGTGGCCGCAGATCGCGATGCAACTCGAACTCGACCCGCTCGAGCGGGTGCGGCGGCTTACCCCTCCGGGTGCTCCGGACATCTCAGCGGGGTTGTCCGAGCTTGCCGCGGCGGGCGTGTTCGGGCTCGTCATCGGAGAGGTAGCTGGGGCGCTGCATGGCTGGCCGCTCGTGCTCGGTTCGTCGACGATCGAGGTATGTGGGTTTGTCGACGGTGTGGGTTATCGCCTCCGACTGATGGGCGCTCGACGGACCCGGAGCGGCAGGCACATCGTGTCCGGCGGAGCGAGCGTCGTCGTCGTGGAGGCGCCCGCCGGCACGGGAGGCGAAGCGGACCTCACCCGCAACCGGGTGGAGTTCGAGACACCGGCCGGACCCGTCGAGGCAGCCGGACTCATCGACCTGCTGAGGATCGCCGACGCGTCAGACGCTCGCACGGCCCGCCGCGACTCACTTGCACTTCAAGCCGTGCTCGACGTCCAACGCGAGCGCGAGGCCCCGCGCGCCACAGACGATCGGGCGGCCGGGGAGAGGATTGCTGAATGGCTGAGCCAACAGACTCCGGTCGCGTGACCCCCGCGATCGACACTGAACGCGAAGCGCTCCTGAAGGTTCTGGTCGATCACGGCGTGCAGTTCGTCGTCATCGGCGGCGCCGGCATCCAGTCGCATGGCCGTCGCTACGACACCCTCGACATCGATCTCACCCCCGAGCGGGCCGCGCCGGGGCCACTGCAAGTTGCCGCTCCCAACATGTACCAGTCGGGGGCGGTGGGGTGACTCTGGCGTTGCTGGGCAGTTTCGCACAGGGGACGCGCGGCTGGTGCGATGGCGGCGCCGGTGCAGTCCGCAAAACCAGCAGTTCGGCTGTAGAGGGTCCAGCCGGAGGTCGCCGCGATGCCAAACACGCCGGTTTTCGCGCTCATGAGGCTGGCCGACGGCCAAGATTCCACCAAGGGCCTACTCCCCAGAGGGACGATCAAGCACTCTCGCAGCTATAGCGGGCGATATCGAAGCGCGCGGCCCCAAAGACCGTGACCTACGGAGCGACGGTTGGTGACCTATGGATCGTATTTCGGATCGAGCGGCCCGAACTCGGCGGCACTCGCGGAGCCCGAGGAGGCGAGTGGGAAGTTGAACCAATAGTCAAGAGCCGATGTGTTGCCTGCGAAGTCCCACGCATAGATCGTCAGACGGTAACGCCCGCGGGACATGCTCCCGAATGGCAGCGGCTCGGTCAGTCCCCCGGCAAGGTTGTAGATCCAATTCGGTATGCAGATGACCTGTGTGAAGAAGCATTCGAACCCCGGGTTCGCAGCGCCTGGCCCGAAGACGACCGGCTTGAGCGAGGGCGATATGTAGCCCGAGCTGTTGAGCGCCCATTCGAGACCGGTGGACGCTTGGCCCCGGGCGTTGTAGAGTCGCCAGGCCAGAGCGGCGGGTGCGAGCACGGGCGTCAGATAGCTGGTCTTGTGGATGAAGCTCTGTGGATCGAAGGCATGATCGATCACTCGCCCGTCGGAGAAGATTTCGGGGACACCGATGACAGGTGCTTCGGTGTCCGTGTATGGACGGAGTGGGCCCCCGGGCCTGAGTGGGTTCAGGTATGCGTCGTCGCTGCCCTCCGAGAACGCCATATGTCCGAACCCGTACTCGACGGCGCCTACCTCCGTCTTGTATGCGACGACGTACTGCCCGCTGCGGACCGTCGGCGAGATGTGCCAGTACGTGTAGTCGCCGACAGTGACCTTAGTGTCGTTGGGCCCGCTTACAGCCACGCTGGCATAGCCGGACTGGATCGCGTAGACCGGCTGAAAGTTATTGGCTTCAATGTCGACTGCGACGTGGAAGTTGGCGGGCCGCAGCTCATCGATGCCCGCGCGGATCGCATGCTGCTGATGGAACGGCTGGAGCGGCCACCCCGGAATCGTGCCGGCAGGCAAGCACCCGACGGTACAGAAGCCGCCTGCCCAGAATGGAGGCAGATGGTCGGCCGCGGTCGTCGGCCGCTGCAAGGGTGAAAGACCGAATTGCCAGACGTTGAGTCGGATTCCTTGACGGTCCGCGACCGCGGTGTACGAGGCCCGGGTTTCGATCCGGAGTTTCGGGTTGCTCGCGTCTGCCGTGACTATCAATCGATCGAGCGTGTAGGCTTGGGTCACAGAGTCGCGGGGGTTACGCTTCACGACGAAGTTGGTGCTCGGGAGGGTGGCGAACGCGAGCATCTCCGGGCTGAGCACAAGTGCTTCACGCGCCCGAGGGCCGGAGTGGACGTTCACCTGGCCTGATTTGAGCTGCACCGCCAAAACTCCAGTCGCCGGAGACGTCGCCGACCTGCCAATACGCTCGGAGTCGCACTTCAACGTCACCGACCCATGGGCGAGCCGGTAACGGTTGCCGTCGTAGGTAAACGTCAGTCGAGCGCGACGATTTACCGTGATGCGATCGCCAACCTGCAGGAACAGACCCGCCGACTGCGACGGTGGTGGCGTGCCAGACGGCACGGTGGTCGTACCGGGCGCAGTGGTGCCCGGAGGTGTCGTCCCGCTTGGCGGATTCTGCAGGCGCTTCCCATCCCGGATGATGACGACGTGCGCGGGGATGTTCTTGATCGGGATTTGAACGGTGCAGGGCGCGATCACGAGCAGTCAGCCTCTTTCGTCAAGTGAGCTCAGGAGCAGATCGAGAAGTCGCAAACGTACTTCGGCGAGGCGTTCCAGCGCCCAATTTCCAACCAGTCCACCTTGCCGCGCGCGATTACGAGCATCGTGAAGTCGTCCCCCATCTTGGTAGGCGGTGGGGTCATGTAGTAGCCGCTGGGGGGCTGTCCCGGAGGGAACTTGTGAAAGGCGAGATCGGGGTAGCGCTGCCGCGCGATCGTCAGGCTGGTGCCGGGACCGACGCCGGCATTTGTCCGCTCAGCGCTCGAGAACGTTCCCATAAGGGCCACGCGGCCCTTAATGAAGACGTAGGAGGTCTGCTTGCGCTGGCTTGGCCCATAGGTCCAGCTCGCCGTGCCTGGGTTGGCTCCCGGGACCGGAGAACAACCTGTGAAGACGCTGCAGTGGGCCGTCGACCGAGGTCGACCGAGGACCTTCTTCACGGACGCCTGAGTCGCCCCGAGCCTCACTCCGTTAATGCTCTTGTCCACGACGATACGGCCGGACGTGTCCGCCGACGCAGCAAGCGGTGCGAGCAGGAGACAGCACGTCCCCAGGAACCCAATGCTCGCGAGCAGCCTCAAGCTCCGCCTCATCGTTATGCGTCGTGACCATGCGTTGCCGTCACCGTGCCTTGCGACGGAGGCATTGCGATCGGAGTCGAGGCCTCGACTGCCCCCCGCCTTGAGGGCTGCGGCAACCCACAGCGGTTCGCCACACCCGCGGGACCTGGCGCGGCACGCCGCCCCGCGGCACGAGCAGCCCCAAGAAGCGCAAAGCGTCGTATCTCATGCACCTGATGGTCCCCTTTTGTACGTCCGGTCCGTGGATTCGCGCGCGGCATCGTACACCGATTAGCGGCGTGACGGCGGATCGGTGCGCCGCTCTTCCAATACGGGCGCGCACCGCTGGATAGCGAGCGTGCGTCAGCCGGGTAGCGGTTCAGCGAGAGACTCTGAGGACCGCCGAGACCTGGCTGTAGTTCCCGGCGAGATCGGTCGCATCGAGCTCCACCGTATAAGTCCCGCCGACGCGCAGAACCGGAAGGGCAAAGCTATGCTGGCCGTACGAGAAGGAGGCGCTCGTCAGGACCACCGTCTTGGAGCCGCGCGCAATCGTGATCCCCACCCGAGAGATCTTGGACACGGTGAAATAAACCCGGGCGGCGACATTCGTCTTGACGTGTGTTGTTACGACCCTCAGCGCCGGGGGAGTCTTAAGGTCCGTCTGGAACGCTCCGGCCGTGCTGCAGTAGATCGGAGTCTTAGTCATGGAGCAAAGCTGCTGCAGGAACCCCGTCACAAGCTGGTGGTAGGCCAAGTCGTCCTCCAGTCCGCGCTGGTAGAGCGACCAAGCGCCCGTGTTGAATCGCGGAAGCTCAGCCTGCGCCTCGGCATTGCCCGCCGCGAATAGCCGCTCAGCCATAGGGTCCCCGCTCGTTTGAGCGTAGTCGTCCAGGCCAATGAGGCTCTGTAGAAAGGCGTTGATCACCTCCTCGCTCGCGGCTGAGGCGAAGGAGTACTGCACGAAGCGTTCGCCCAATAGGGTCTTGACGCCGACTCCGGCCGGGGGTCGGGCAGCGAAGACAGGGAGCGCCTGGTGCGCCACCGAAAGATAGGACTGGTCGTCCAGCTCCCTCGACGCGTCCGCGAGCGCCTGGAGCGCGGTGCCCTGCGACATTGCACTGGTCCAGGCCGGGACACCACCGTCGAAGTTGAAGTAGTACTCCCATGTCAACCCACCCGCTCGACGCACGGCGAGCGGGATCAGCTCCGAGAGCATCGCACGGCATCTCGCCGCGTAGGCGGCACCGGCGGAGCAGAACCACTGGGCCTTGCCGAAGCTTCCGAGCTGCTGCAGCTGGATCCCCTGTCCGGGGTAATACTCCCAGACGAGGTCGGAGCCGGCGAACTCGACGCGATCGCCGTAGCTCAAGAGGGTCCCACTCTTCCAATACTGGGCGTTGCGCGCGAGGGTCAGGAACAGGACCGGTAGGCGCGATGCGGTCAGCGTTCCATTGACCGCCATCTCGTGAAGGATCTCGACTTCGTCGTCGAGACGGTCGCCTCGAGTCGCGGAGAGCGAACGCACCTCCCTCAAGGCTGAATTGAACGCTCTGCTGTAGGTGAGATATGCCGGCCTGGCGATCTGGCCGCTCCGGGCGAGCTCCGCGAGCACACTGCGGACCGTGCGCCGCGAGGCACCGCTCGCGGTAGCCGGACGGGCGGTCCCCGGAGACCCGCTGGGCGTCGGCGTCATCAGATTGGCTGGCAGGAAGACGTCATCTCGCAGCACCGCGTGACCGTTACGGTCCAGCTCGACCACGGTCGTGGCCGAGGCGTGTGCGGGCCCCACTGCGAGAGCGCAAAGTGTCGTCGCGATCGCTGCGACGAACACCGCTGTTCGGCGGTGGCACAGGCGCGATCGGAGCATTTGCAGGCACAGCGGAAAGCCTGTGCTCGCTAACGGCATCGCTCCACTGTAGTGGTTCTCCGAGAGAGTCCGGCGAGATCCGAGGACGCCCGGCAGCATGTGGTGCAGCACGTCAAGCCCTCGGAAGCTCGAATGGCCCGGTCAACACGAGTGGCAGTGAATTCCCGGCCTGCCGCTCCGACCGAGGCTATGATTCGGCCGCTGCTGCAGTGGAGCGAGGGCGATCAGCACGACCGACTACACCTCGGAGCTCGGGACCTATCTCGGGGCCCACGGCGCGTACACGCCCGAGCAACTGCGGCTTCGACGCGATCGGAGCAGGCTGCGCGACCGACGTCGTCGTCGAAGGACGCGCCTTGTAAGCCTCGGAGGGTTGGTCGCGGTAGCGGCTGCCGTATCCGCGGTGTTCCTTTCCGCCGGCAGTCAGGCTCCCGCGTCCCGCTCTCATCCCGGGCTTCGAATCAGAGCTCGGCTACGAGTCACACACTCGGTCGGCGGTGAGCCTTTCGATGCTCTTCCGTTCCCGCCGAACCCGCAGGACCGGTCCCCGAGGGGAGGAGAGGTGCCGTCGCTCTACGCAGACGGCCTTGACTGCACGACCGGCTGCCGACCGTATGGAGCCGAGTTTGGTTGGCCGATCAAGCCGTTCCATCGGGAGCACGGCATTCGCGCGGCGCTCAACGAACTTCGCCCGGGGTCGCTTCACGTCGGACTCGATATCCAGGCTCGCGGTGGCGCCGCGGTCTACGCGGTACAAGCGGGTGTTGCCGATGTCCTAACAGCCTCCGGGCCAAACGCTCGCGTGCAGGTCGGGAACTACATCTACTGGCACATCGACCCCAGCGTGCAGACGGGCGAAGCGGTCAAGCCGTTCATGACGATCATCGGTCACGTCATGGCCCATTACGGCCACCTTGCGTTTTCTGAGCTTAATGCGGCAGGCGACTACGTTAATCCACTTCGTCCAGGCGGAATTGTTCTCGCCCCTTACGCAAATCACGCGCGACCTGAAATCGCGATGCCCGCTGTGGCCGCCGACGGCCAGGTCGTGGTCGGGGCCTACAGCCCTCAGACATTCGTGCAGAGAACGACCTATCCGACCCCGGTCCTCGCCCCGGCGGGGTTGGCCTACGAGCTCTACAAGCCCGACGGCACGCCTGTGACGACGCTCCAGTGGGCCTTTCGCGGCACACACCTGCTCCCGTGGGACGCTCGCGACCTTATCTTCGCGCCAGGCGCGGGCGCCCCAGGTTTTGCCTGTTTCGCGACCAAACACTTGTGCGTTCCGAGCTGGAGCTACCGCGTCGCCGGCGGCTTCGCGCCATCATTGCCCACAGGCATGCCGGAAGGGCAATATCGTCTAACCATCTACGCCTGGGACTGGACCGACAACAAGACCGCGCTCGACACGACCATCACCCTGACCAGGGCTGGCTGGAAACCCATCGGTCGCTTTCCGGAGAGCCTTCTGACGGGCTCAGGCTGATCCCATCGGCCCGTCCACGACTGCGGCAACCTTGATCGAGCTTCGCCAAGAGTAGGCGCTCCCTGCCGCACCCGTTGACACGAAGCTCCGCCGCCAAGCGGCGGCACCATGTGGTGTGACGGGGTGAAGCTCCGCTCGGGCTCAGCAGCCACCCAAGCCCAGAGGACGCTCATTGAACGTCCCACGCTTTCCTTGACGCTTGATCAGCACATCGAGCAAACCCAGGGGAGTCCGAATCGTGGGAGCGGCCCGTCAGGACATTTTGCGTCGCCGTTTCGTCAGGCACAAGCTCCGCTGGGTGAGCGCTGGCGACCGTAGGATGCCGCGAGGACGTGCGCGAAAGCTAATCCTCGCGCCGCGCGGCGGAGCGGCGCAGGTGGGTCGATACTCGGGGGCCGCCGACGTGAGCCCGCCCCACGTGCACACTGAGCTCCTTCAAGCCATCAGTTGCAGCTCCACGACCAACTGTCTTGCGGTCGGGACATACGATCGGAACAGCAGGACACTCGCGCTTCGCTGGAACGGCTCAAAATGGACGCAGATACCCGTCCCGATGCGAGCACGAGGTACCTCCAGGCGCTGACGACGGCCACATGCTTGTCGGCTCGAAGCTGCTGAGCCTTCGGCTACTATTACGCCCCGCCGCTCAAGCCGACCGTTACGGGCTACCTGATCGCGCTCCACTGGAACGGGTCAGGGTGGAAGCGTCAGTGGACGAGCGCACCGTACTACGGGGCCGACTCCTCCGCCAACTTCCAGCTTGCCGTCACCTACACATCGTCAAACAGTTGCTGGACCGCCGGGTGACTGGAGTATCACGCCGCTTTACTACCACCCGCTTCTCGTGCGCTGGAACGGGCAAAAGTGGGCGGCCGTCAAACCGCCCCAATTCAAGAGCGCATCGCTCTACGGAGTCGCTTGCTCGTCCACGCGGAGCTGCTGGGCGGTGGGGGACGTCGGCACCTCGTATGGAGGAACGACACATAACCTAGCGCTCCACTGGAACGGATCTAGCTGGAGTCGAGCAACAACACCAGGCGGCAACGACTACTCCCTCGCCGATGTCGCCTGTCCGTCATCTAGCAGCTGCTGGGCCGTCGGCACCGACGAGACTAACAACCGAAGCCTGAACCTCGCACTCCGAATGGACCGGCAGCGTTTGGTCGTCTTTCTGACGATGACGGCGAGCCAGTGTGGTTACTGCCTGACGAGCAAAGCGGCGGGCGCGGTCGCCAGCTCGATTCCGGCTAGCGCTCGATAGCGCTGCGGACGATCAGGGCCAGCGCCGGCCTCCGGCGTCGGATACTCGCAAGCGGAAGTACGCTAGCGCCGAGAAGACCGACTCGACGTCGAGCACCGTCGCGCTCTCAGTCGTTCAGCGTGGGCGCGGCCGTTTGCAGTGGTCCCACCGCGGACGCGGCCGTTCAGCGACGGCCCGCCGCACAGCCCCGGCCGTTCGGAGCCCTAAACCACGCGTGCCTCGGTGCTCGACGGCATCTGTCCTACCACCACCGCTACTTGCAGCGCGGCCAGGCGCACGCCGGGGCGTTGCTTGCCAGGCGGTCGAGCAGGAGGCCGGCGCCCAAAGGTCACGCGATTCGAAAGCAAGCTGCGGAGCCGTCAACAATGGTGTTCGTCGCGACTCATCGACCCCTGGAACTCAAGGGACCGAGGGTGTGCCTCGCGAAGTCGTTCTCTCGGCTTCGGCTGCGGTGACCTCGCGCTCGGCTTGGTTCGCGGCATCCTCGACCACGGTGCAAGCTTGCGTGGTGGCAGGAGCAGTGTCCGCCTGATCGCCTCGCGTGCGGTCGAGGCCTCGCTCCAGTCGGTGCTGCCCTTTCGGTGTGCGAGCCAGAACCAGCTCCAGCTGCTACCTCGTCTCAGGCCGCGCATCTCCTGACGGAGTACCTCGATCTCGCCGCGCGGCGTGACGACGGTGACGGACTCGGACCTATTGCGGACTGCGCGACCCGCCGGCATACACATGGCAGCGTAGACATCGCGAGTGTCCTCGGGTGCGCGGAGGATCCCAAACGGATCATCGACGGCGCGCGAGAGAAATGATCGCGCGCTGGCTGAGCCGTCTAGCGCTGCGCTGCGCCGCGCCGGAAGCCGCGCTCGAGTGCCTGCGGCAGGTCCCGCGTAGCGGCTGTGGCCCCGCCCTTGACCGCATCCGCTGCCGACATCTTCACAGGCGCGTGGGCGACTTTGAGCGCCAGCGCAGCGGCGACGATTAGGCCTGCGCCGAGCAGCGGTCGGAAGAGCCGGAACAGCCGCCACCCGACATAGAGGGGGAGGACGGTGCGCACCGCAAGTGTCACCCCACGCGGGCTGGCCGCCAAGTGCGCTGCAGTTCGGTGGCCAACAGTCCGGCGACCTCGGAGAGCTCATTGAATGCTGCGGCCAGGTTGGCGAGCGAGGACCCCGACAGGGCCGCCGCCAGTCCGGCGACCGCCTCATCAAAGCTTTGCCAGAGTTCCTCGGAGCCCGGGCGTGTCATGCCGGGCGTGAGCTCGGGCGCCAGCCGGAAGTCTCCTTCGACGGTGCGCGGACGCCAGCCAAGGCCGCCCTGGGCGGCGAGTTCGAACGCAGCTGCCTGCTCGGCCGCGGCGCTTGAGAGAGCTCTGAGACGAGACGGGAAGCCAGCGTCCGGCGGCGCCAAGGCGTGGGCGTCGAGCGCCGACTCCCAATTCTGTCCGGCCGATGTCATTCGTTCGACGATCGATGCGACCTCAACCTGCATTGGCACCGCGCTCCGGGTTGGTGATCAGCGAAGAGAGCAGGTCGCGCGCTTGCTCGCCGGCTGCGGGACGCAGGCCGGATTTCGGTGAAGGTTGCCGGTGGCTTGCCTGTTCGCTGAGCATCCGATCGAGGCGTGGGAGAACGCCCGACCCACGCAGCCGAAGTTTGAGGATCGCAAGACGGGCGCGCTGGTCGATGTGCTGCTCGCTTACCGCGGCGCGAAGATCGAGGAGAAGTACGTCAACCAGGTCCTGATCCCACTGCTATGCCGAAAGGCCGGGGTGCCGCGCGAGGACGTCCGCGGTCAGATCACCGGGCATCGGGCGCGCGCGACGATCGCCTCACAGCTCCACAACGCCAAAGACCCGATGACGCTGTTCGAGCTCCAGGCCCGGCTCGGACACTCATCGCCTCATTCCACTCAGCACTACGCGCGGATCACCCCCGTCACCCTGACGAAGGCCTACACCGACGCCGGGTACCTCGCGCGCAACGTCCGCACGATCGAGGTTCTCCTCGACCGCGACGCGATCACCAACGGCCAAGCCCACGCCAGTGGGCCGTTCGAGTTCTACGACCTCGGGCACGGCTACTGCTCCTACAGCTTCTTTGAGCAGTGGCCGCACCGGATGGCGTGCGCCCGCTCCGACTTCTACATCGCGAAACCGTCAAGCGAGGCCCAGCTGCTCGAAGCCAAGGACGGGCTGCAGCGGATGCTCGTCCAGATCCCGCTCACCGATGAGGAGCGCGCTGCCGTCGAGAGCGACCACGACGCCGTCGAAAAGCTGATCGATGGTCTGCGCGATACCGCCACTCCCGCCGGCCCCACCCCGCGCGAGCTCATCCAGGACACCAACGCCGTGCCAGGACAGACGCCAACCACCGAACCGCCGCCGCACCCATGAGACACCACCAACCATCACGCGACCACATGCCGGCGAGTCGGCCCGATCCGAGACGCCCGCGTGCTCGAGTGTCAGCCCTGCGCAGTCGCTTCCGGCGGCTCTTCGCCAGCCGCGCGACGATCGAACGCCTCGAGGATCGCCGCCTCCGCCACGCCAAGCGCTGCGAAGACGGGCCCGACATCCTCGTCTCGCACGAGCGCGAGCAACAGATCACGCATCGTCATCTCCGTGCGCCCGCCCTCATGGGCACGCGCGGCCGTGCTCATCAACAACCTGAGCACATCTCCGCCCGGCGCGACCGCGACTCCCAAGCCGCTCTCCCAAGCCGGCGACTCGGACGAGCCGATCGCCATGCGCCGGCCCCGCGCGCGCGATCGCGGCCGCAATCGCCGCACCCCCGGACCCAGACGCTCCTCGATCAGCGCATCGCGGATCTGACCTGGGTCGACGCCGAGGCTGCGCAGGACGTTGATCGCTTCCCCCTCGCTGACGCTAACGAGCGCAAGCAGGATGTCCTCGGTGCCGACATGGTTGCGGAGGCCGAGATCGACGTCCAGCGCGCGCTCGAGCACCTCCTCGGCGCGCGGCGTGAACGGAATCGGGCCGGGGCCATGCCCCTCGCCAGGCTCAATCCGCTCCAGGACCCCAGCTCGAGCCCGCTCAAGATCGACGTTGAGCGCCTCAAGGACCCGGGCGGCGAGTCCTTCCTGCTCCCGCAGAAGCCCGAGCAGCAGCGACTCGGTGCCGACATGGCTGAACCCGCGCTCGCGCGCTTCGGTCTGCGCGAGCTCAACGGCCATCCGGGCCCGCTCGGTGAACCGCTCAAACCCAGACACACCCACCTCGGGAATGGTAACCCGCAGCGAGTCCCATCACCGCGGCGCGGATCCGGTCCAGCGAGACGCCCGCCTCGGCGCGAATCCGCATCGCGACGCGCTCGTTGCCTCGTGCGGATCCGGCGGGTTGCCGACGCCCCAGTATCGCCGACCGTCGGCCGGACGGCTGCAAGGTCGACACACGGTCTCCCTTTCCCTCGCCCGCGAGCTCGGTTCCGCGTCCGGCCGCCGGCCGGCATTTAGGGCTACGTCAACCACCGGATCCCCACAAGGAGGGAACCAAAGATGAGCGCCTCAGCACCCGCAGTCAACTCCGTCACCCTGGTCGGGAACCTCACCGCCGACCCCGTCCTCAAACAGCTCGACGAAGACCGCAAGGTCTGCCAGCTGCGCCTCGCCGTCAACGACGTCAAGGACCAGCCGATGTACATCGACGTCGCCACCTTCGGCGCCCAAGCCGACGCCTGCGCCAAATACCTCACCAAGGGCCGCGCCGTCGCGGTCACCGGCCGCCTCGTCTACCGCGAATGGGACGACAACGGCACCCGCCGCTCACGCCACCACATCGTCGGACGCGTCCAGTTCGGCGGCCGCCCCGACAACGGAGACCAACCCACCGACACCACCGAGAACAGCGAGGAGACCGCCGACTTCTAACCCCCAACCGGCGCCGGCGGTGAACTGCCGCCGGCGCTCGCCACCACCCCCAACGACTGAGAACAGACTGCCATGACCACCCCCGAGCAGACCTACACCGACCGCGCCGCCACAGCCATCGTTGACGCCGTCCGCGAACAGCACGACTTCGGCGGCTGGCTCGCCCGGGTGCTCGCGACCGCAGCAGCCGAGCTCGGCTCAACCGCCGCGCTGACCGCGAGCCGGCCCGGCAGCTGGGAAGCCGACCTCATCCAACAGCTGGTGCGCGGGACCGTCGGTTGGGACGACGACTACCTCGTCGGCTACGCCAAGGAGCCTCACTCATGAACCGTGATGAACCCCCCAACTGCCAATTCCAAGTAATACATCTGATCGGAAGAATCACCCAGGACATCACCGTGCGCGAGCACGGCGACACCAAGGTCGCCCAGCTGCGCCTCGCGGTGCCACCCGGCCGCGACAAGAACGGCGAGGACCGCGGCGCGGACTTCGTCGACGTCGTCTGCTTCGGACGCCAGGCCGAGGTGTGCGCCAACTACCTCGCCAAGGGCCGGCGGATTGCTGTCGAGGGCGGCCTGCACCACGACGAGTGGGACGGCGAGAACGGCCGCCGTCAGAAGCTCGAGGTCATCGCGCAGAGCGTGGAGTCCTCGACGCGCGCAAGCGGTCATCCGTGAGGAGCTCGCCCGCCCACGAGCGAAGGAATGCCGCTGCACGATCACGCCGGACAGCACGCTCCGGGACCTGCTCGCCCTCGGCGCCGGGTGCACCTCCGGTCGCTGGGTCCGCCCCACGCTCGACGCGATGCGCCGGAGGCTCGGGCGATGAGCGCCACCGATTCGACCGGGAACCCGCCTCGCCCAATTCTGGCCGGCGCGGACACGACCCTCGCGTGACAGCGAGGCGCGTCGTGCTTACCGAGAGCAGCTCGGGATCGGCGCCTGGGCCGCCGGCGGGCGGGACTCACCGAGTTCCCGACCCGCAACCAGCACATATGCCTTCACCCGACCCCGATCGCCAAACGCCACCCGAGAGCTGGTGGGAATCCGTCGAGCGGGCCGAGCGGACGCGCTGGACGGCTCCGCTCGCTTTGGCAGATGACCCCCGCCGAGCGCGTCGCGGCGATGCGCCGCGGCGATCTCACATACGAGCAGCTCGCCGCCTGGAGCGCGCGGCACCCAGACGAGGTGCCGACGGTCCACGGCGAATTCGAATGGATCGTCGCCAAGCTCGCGGAGGCACGTGAAGGGGTCGACCGATGATGGCCAACGTCGAAGATAGTTGGCCACGAGTTGGCCACTGCACGGATTGTTGGCCAATCGGGCTGCCTGATAAAGAGGTAGATCGCCTCGGCGTCGGAGTCCCGCCTCTGGGATCAAGAGCGCCTTTGGTGCTCTGCAAGCTCCTCCGCGAGCCGTTTCCGAACGTCCTCGGCGATCGCGTGCGCGTCGTCCGGGGCGCCCTCGGCCTCATCGATCAGGTCCCTCAGCGCCTCCTGCTGCTCGACGCAGCGCTCGAGCACGGCAGCGGCGACGTAGATCGGAGCGCCGGTGACCAGCGCCAGGGTCAGTGCGTCGCTGGGTCGCGCATCGACAGCCGTGTCGTCGGCGAGGACCGCCTGCGCGTAGAACGTGGATTCGGTCAGCTCAACGATGCGCACCTCTCGGAGCTGGGCGCCGGAGGCCGTCAGCAGCGAGGCCGCGAACTGATAGACGCCGGGGCGGGGCAGCTCGACGTCGTCGAGGATGACTGCCAGGGCGGTCGCTTCGGCAGGTCCGATCCAGATCCGCAGACGGCGCCCGCCGTCGCCGTCTTCAAGGAAGATGATGTGGCGGGCTGGCAGTGGATCGGCGGCTGCGGTGCGTCGCAGCTCGGCGACGTGCATGGGGATCAACTCGGTGGGCTGGTTCGTCACGGCGAAGTGCTCCTCGTAGTCGTTGAGGGGAGCGCGCAGGGCACTGCGCGCTTTGTGAAGGCGGGTCTTGATCGCGCCCGGTCGCGTGCCGAGCTTCTCGGCGATCTCGCCGTGGGTCAGGCCAGCCAGGTAGAAAAAGACGACTGCCTCACGTTGCCCCGCCGGAAGCTCGGCGATCGCTGCCCGCACTCGCATCGCCAGCTCGGTCAGCTCGGCCTGTTCGGGTGGTGTGGACGCGGGCGAGACCGGATCGACGAGCCGTCCCTCGTCGAGCAGCATCTCCAGGGACCCGTTCTGAAGGTCGGGGACGCTGAGCAGCGATCGGCACACGTTGAGACCAATACCGGTCAGCCAGGCACCGAACCGGTCAGGGTCAGCGAGGCGATCGATGCCGAGCATCGCGCGCACGACGGCCTCTTGCGCTGCGTCGCGAGCCGGCTCAGGATCGCCGAGCATCCGCCGACACGCGCTCAGCAATGGCGCGTAATGACGTTCGACAAGCTTGGCAAACGCTCGCTTATCGCCGTGCTGGGCGTCGCGCACGAGCGCCGGATCGGAACGGAGGGCCGCCATCGCCATATCTTTGTAGTGCTTGCTGGGGCGGTCAGGGTTACCCAGCCGGATGCTCACCCGGTGGGGAGCGCCCCCTCCGCGCTGCGGCCTTCGGGCAAGCGCCGCCTGGCTGCCGTGTGCGGTCGTGATCCATTACTACTGGGAGGCACAATCGCGTCGGCGTCGTCCGGGCTGGTGCGTATCGTCGTCGTCGTGCCGGCACGTGGATCGGTGCGCTTGGTGGACGGATCCACGCGGGAGATGCCGTTGGCGGAGCTGACGGCGGCGGTGGTGTTGTCGGGGGTTCCGTGGCGGTCGGTCCGTGCGCACCGTGGACAGCGGTAGCTGCCGGGCTGGTACTGGTCGGCGACGACTGGTGGACATGTTGTCTATGAGAGTCGGCTCGAGCTCGCGCGCTTGCTGTTGGCGGACTTTGATCCCGACGTCGTGGGATCGCGGCGCAGCCGTTGTTGGTGACGGACGCGGATCGTCGTCATGTCCCGGACTTCTTGCTGCGCCGGGCGGAGGGGTCGGTGGTGATCGTGAATGTCAAGCCGGCCGAGCGGCTGGCGGACGAGCGCGTCGCAGACGCGTTGGGGTGGGCGGCGCGCGTGTTCTGCGAGCGGGGTTGGGAGCACGAGGCGTGGAGCGGCACGAGCGCGCAGCTGCTCGCGAACGTTCGCTTCCTGGCGGG
>Ga0335085_10007216_pt1 | contig 17340 bp, 11 predicted proteins | sample Lox_Sample_45_FD_206712 | JGI IMG/M metagenome (GOLD analysis project Ga0335085, IMG submission 206712) | Soil microbial communities from Loxahatchee National Wildlife Refuge, Florida, United States - Lox_Sample_4.5 | ecosystem: Environmental > Terrestrial > Soil > Wetlands | place: USA...
CCCTTGCGGCCTCAAGCCTACCCGGGATCAAATCGCTTCCCTTCGCTTGCAGCGCCATGAAACACTCCCCGAGTGGAACTACACCATCAAACCACAACTGTAAAGTTGTTCTTGCGTGATCCCTAAGACCAGTCCGTATCGTTTCCCTTGAGCCTTCTTCATGTCGCCCTCCGCCGCGGCTTTCGCGGTTGAGGGCGACCTTGCGGCACAAGGGGTCAGTGCCTCAATGCAAGGCGAGTCATAAAGAGATCATTTTGAGATCACAGCCGGATCTGCTTTGTTGGCATCGGGTTAGCGCCATCAAATTCGGAGACTGTGCCAGGGGGTTAACTGCGGGCGCGCGGGACGCGTAATTAAGGGGTGGTGTCATTTGCTCCCAAAGACCGCCCTCGAAACGCCGTCATTCCCGCGAAGGCGGGAATCCATTTCCTCGATGGCCATCTTTAAGAATTTGCGCAATGGATTCCCGCCTTCGCGGGAATGACGGCGTTCACGGACTTCAAGGGACACCGGTACTCGTAGTCAATCAGTGAGGCTTGCGAGGCTGGGAAGTGATAGAATCCGGCAAGTATCACAGGTGCAACATGCACGGGGTTGACCCGTCTCAGGCCTGCATCCGCTTCGAAGGGTTCGAGCTTGACCTTCGAGCCGCCGAGCTGCGTCCCGCCGATGGTCAAAACGGCGGCAAGGCTGTGCGCTTGTCAGAGCAGCCGTTCCGCATCCTCACCATGCTGCTGGAGCGTCCCGGCCAGGTAGTGACCCGCGAGGAGATCCGCAAGCGGCTCTGGCCCAATGACACCATCGTCGAGTTCGAGCACAGCATCAGTGCCGCCATGAATCGGCTTTGGCAGGCGCTGGGCGATTCAGCCGATAGTCCCCGCTACATCGAAACCTTGGCCCGGCGCGGTTACCGGTTGATTTGCCCGGTGGATGTAGGGGCGGGGCCGTTTCCCAGGGCTGGGGCCCCGCCCTCGCCGGATGGCCCACCACAGGTGGACGTAGGGGCAGGCCTTGTGCCTGCCCAACCGGGGCACCCACAAGGGGCGCCCCTACCCGCGCTGATCGGCAAGAAGGTTTCCCACTACCGCGTGCTTGACGTAGTGGGCGGCGGGGGCATGGGGGTGGTTTACCGGGCCGAGGACATTAAGCTGGGACGGCCTGCGGCGCTGAAATTTCTTCCCGAAGAACTAGCCGCCCATCCCCAGGCGCTGGAGCGGTTCGAGCGCGAGGCGCGCGCGGCCTCAGCCCTCAACCATCCCAACATCTGCACGATTTACGAATTCGGCGAACACGAAGGGCAGCCCTTCATCGCTATGGAGCTGCTGGAAGGGCAGACGCTCAAGCGTCGTATCGCCGTAGGGCCGGGGCTTGCCCCGGCCATGCCGACCCAAGGGTCGGCCCTACGCACGGACGAGCTTCTCGATCTCGCCATTCAAATCGCTGACGGCCTCGACGCCGCCCACCAAAAGGGCATCATCCATCGCGACATCAAGCCTGCGAACATCTTCATCACGACCGGAGGCCAAGCGAAGATTCTGGACTTCGGGCTGGCAAAGCTCGCTGGGAGCGCGGGCGTCCCGCCCGCGCTCCCAGGGCAGGACACGCCCACGGCCTTCGTCGGCCCGGAGCATCTCACCCGAACCGGGGTAGCCATGGGCACTGCGCCTTACATGTCGCCCGAGCAGGTGCGGGGCGAGAAGCTGGATGCCCGCACTGACCTGTTTTCTCTTGGCCTGGTGCTATATGAAATGGCCACCGGCCAGGTGGCTTTTGCGGGCGGGACCGTCGCAGAGGTTCACGATGCCATCGTCAACCGGGTGCCCGCTCCGGCTCGCGACTTGAACCCCGATGTTCCGCCTAAGCTGGAAGAAATCATCAATAAGGCGCTAGAAAAGGATCGCGATTTGCGCTATCACAGTGCGGGCGATGTGGGAGCCGAGTTGAAGCGTCTGAAGCGCGAGTCGGATTCAGGCCGGTTCTCAGTAGGGGCGGCGATTGCTGCGCGCAGAGCACCTGAGCGTGTGCTCCTACGCCGCCGGCCGCTGTGGCTGGCAGGATGCCTGCTGGCGCTCGTTCTGGTGGGACTTGCGGCCGCGTGGTTCACCCGACACCAGGGAGGGGCTCCACTGGAACTAAGTGAGCGGCAACTTACGGCAAATCCTCCGGAAGATTATGTGACGAGTGGCAGCCTTTCTGCAGATGGCAATTACATCGCTTACCATGACCAGACAGGAGTTTATATCCGCTCGGTCGCTTCGGGAGAAACTCACGCCGTTTCTCTTCCCGCTGGATTCAGCGACGCGCTCTGGAGCCTCAAATGGTTCCCCGGAGGTGGTAAGTTGCTCGCTGTTGTGAATAACCCACAGCCTAACGCCACTTGGGTGATCACAATCCTGGGCGACGCGCAGCCGGAATTGCTTTACCGCAACGCAGTCTCGCCTGCGATCTCGCCGGATGGCCAGTCGCTCGCTTTCATGAGCTGCTGCATGGAGAGAAGTATGCAGGAGATCCTCGTAGGCGGCATAAATGGTGAGACACCACGCAAGCTGGTGACGGTGCAAGAGAACCGGCCGTGGACAGAGCAATCTGTATGGTCCCCGGCTTGGTCCCCCGACGGCCGGTGGATCGCATATCTCAGGAAATGGAAGACTGCGCAGGGTTCCGAGGCGTCTGCCATCGAGGTTCGTCCTGCCGGTGGCGGACCAGCCGTGACTCTTGTCTCAGAGGCGAGCCTACCCAAGTCAACCTCGCTCTGTTTCGTTTCTACCGAAGTTGGGCCGTGCATCGTTTGGTCACCTGATTGGCGAGTGATCTTCGGGGCCAATCAGACTCCCCAGTCACCGTTAGCCCAACCAAAGTACAGCCTCTGGCAGGTGCGGACAAAGCCGAGCACGGGTGCAGCCGCCAGTAGTCCGAGAAGGCTTACGCCCTGGAACGAGTTTTATCCAACGGACCTGGCCATTACAGGAGACGGGAAGCGCCTGTCATTTCTCAAATCGCTCACCTGGGATGACGTGTACTTGGCCGAGCTAGGCCCAGGCGGCGCTAGCACCAAGCAGCCGCGCCGTTTCACGCTCGATAATCGGGGCATCCTGACGCTCGATAGCTGGACTCCTGATAGCAAGGCCGTCCTCTTCTCTTCGTCCCGAAACGGCCGCGCCGAGGTCTTCAGAAAGGGACTCGACGAAAACATTGACGAAGCCATAGTGCGAGGTCCTAAGGGCTATCGCAACGCTCGGCTGACGGCTGACGGGTCCTGGATGCTGTACACAGAATGGGCCCCAGCCGCACTTGGCACGCCTCCCTCATTGGACCGCATCATGCGCCGGCCCGTTGCTGGCGAATCGCCTGATCTTGTGCTCCAAGAACCCGGGGGTGCTGCGGCCCTACTCGACCCCAGGTTTTACGTTTGGGATTACAGATGTCCGTTCACGCCCGGCTCCCCCTGCGTACTCGGCGAGAAAACCGAGGACGACCTCGATTTCTACTCGCTCGATCCTGTGCGAGGCAAGGGAAAGCAATTAGGCAAGACCGGAGTTCGGTCCCAAGAGTGCTGCATGAATTGGGACGTGGCGCCGGATGGTTCGCGTGTGGCCTTGATCGGTCGGGACAAGCATCCCGGACAAATCGAACTGCTCACCTTTTCGGATAGCAACTGGTAAGAGATTTCACTGGGGTCCGGATATCCTGTCGCACTGGCTTGGGCAGCAGACGGGAAGGGATTCTTCGTAAACTCCTGGAAGAATAACTCCAGCGATTACGATCTGGTGCATGTCGACCTCGGCGGGAGAGTGAAGATGCTGATGCGCAGCCAATGGATGGGAAGACTTCTGCCCTCCCCCGACGGCAGGTATCTGGCGTATCAAGCTGAGACTACCGACAGCAACGTGTGGATGCTTGAGAACTTCTGAGCAAAGCTTTAGAGGGTGGCGGGTTGCTGACACGCTCGCCAAAGCCCGGACCGCCTATCAGGGGTTCCTCGCCGTCTGGAAGGACGCGGTGGCACAGCTAATCTTGGCTGTGCAAAGAACAAGCACAGGCAGGAGTGCCTGTGCCAGAGCCCAACACCGTTACCAAAGTAGAGCAAGGGTAGCGGGCGTAGCGCGGGGCTCGATTTCAGCTTCGCGGCTTCTTCATTGCAGGCTTCCCTTCGGGGAATCCGGTAGCGCTGGCGGCGCCCTTCTCTGCCGTCCTTGCGCGCATTTTGAGGGCTGGATTGACGTCCGACAGGGTAGGGCAAGCCCTACCCCTACATGATTTTCAGGATGGGCGCCGGCAGCCGGCGGTGAACGGTTCCGTGCAAAAACGTTTATAAACTAGCCTACATATAACGGCGTCGTGGCTTGACATCGTCGCCCGTCGGTGGTAGGTTTGAAAAGGTGAACTCAGGTGACAACTGGGTTCGGGACGAGAGAACGAAATGCGTAATCGGATTTGGCGGACGGCGGCCGAGCGTCGAGTGCGGGTTCGGGCTGAGCAAGGCGAGCCGGTTTGGTGGAGTGGAGTCGCCGACAGGATGGGCTCCGATAGTTATACAATAGTCATACAACTGGTATCGGAGACGCCGAGAAAAAAAGATACTAGCCAAAGCCACGGAACCCTTTAGAATCAGCATGTTACAGAATTCTGGGTTCGTCCCAAAGCCAAGAAGTTACGTGCAATCAATAACTTGGTGGCTTTGTGTAAATTTTACACAAAGCCAAGAAGTCTTTTAGATTCGGCGCGGCCTAAGTCGGCAAAAATTGACGCAAAGCCACCGTTTGAGCCACGTTTTGTAAAGTCAACTTTTGACTGCTGACTCTCCACTTTCCCGTTTGGTTCCGGCTACGCCGGGTTAGGGTGACCCTATGAACTCAAATCTGAACGCACCTGACAGTAACCCAAGTCCGCACGCACTTTCGGGCGCGCGGGAAGATGATGCCCTTTACCAAAACGGCCGCGTCGTGGGTCGGGCGCTGGACGCCCGCGTTGACCAGGAGGCGCGGGAAATTCACTTTGGTGAGATTTCGAACAGCGACGAGTTGCTGCTTCCCGAGGACTGCGAGTACCGGAACTACCGCGTCCTCATCCAGCATGTGGGCTTTGCAACCCGGGAGGAGCACGGCGCGGCGCACAAGGGGCGCGTGCTCAAAACCGTGGTGGCGGAGATTCTCGGTTTTCGTGAGCAGTAGGCTAGTTAACTTGTCTTTAGCTCGCATTCCTCGCCAGCGTCTCCGGAAGGGCGGGGTTCCAACCCCGCCGAGAGCGGAACACGTCAAATATCAAACCGACGCTGTAACGGCGGGGCTGAAGAGTCTGTGTGAGAACTCTATAGTTGCGCGCTGTAGCGGCGGTCTGTGACCGCCGAAGCCATTGATTCTTAGGTACGGCGGTCACAGACCGCCGCTACAGCACGCGGTTTTCACACAGACTCTGAAGCCCCGCCCTTTTCGAATCCCGGTGAGAAATGCGGGTTAGAGCGTATCGAACGCAGGTGCTACTTTTTGGCGGGGTTGAAACCGGTTGAAACCTGGTTGAAACCCCGCCCTTCCTCCGCAGCTCGAAACTGGTGAGAGATGCAGGTCAGACGGGGCGGTGATTCAATTCAGTTGCAGAGGGCCGGTCTCGAAGCGGGTTCAGGTCACGCGCCGGCGTTGAGGCTATCGCTGCCGCGGCGCTGGAGGGATGAAGTCAGGAAGGTCCAAGCCTTCCTCCATCTCGCTCTCGACCTTGTGGGCGCCGGCGGTATTGGCGCCAGGCCGGTTTGCGATCCTTCGGATGGAAGCGGCGGTGAGGGAAATTGCGCACTTTACGCACAGGAAGGTGCCTCCGTCCTCTGCTTCGGCTGAGGGACGGCACCCGGAGCAGGGCCAATCGCCTTGCGCGTGAATCACCACACCATTGACCGGAATAATTTCATCGAGCTTTGCCACTGGACTGCTCCTATGACCCTTGATGTCACTCATGATTTCCAACCGTGGGCCTTCCGTGCTAATGCTTGCTCGCAGCCCGGAGTCGAGACCACGCTTCACGCTATCGCTCTTACGCGCGATAAATTCGCGCGGCTTTATTCCTGCCTCGTGAGCCTGACGTCAGTTCGGACGCGCGCTCGAGGACTCAACCAAACACAATTCGCGCTCAGGCGCGCCAAAATGCGGCTCCGGCTTGCCGTCCAGCACTCTGCGCACAACCGCAGCCATTGCCTGAGGCACGAACGGCTTTTGAATGTACGGCGTGTCGGGATCGAGCACGGCATGCCTGAGAATCGCATCTCGCTCGTAACCGGACATGTAGACGACCTTCAGCCCGGGACGCCGGCTCTTCAGCATTTCTGCAAGGTCATGCCCGTTCATGCGAGGCATCACCACGTCGGTGAGCAGCAGGTCAATAGCGCCCGAATGAGTTTCCGCCAAGCGGAGGGCTTCCTCTCCCGAGGCCGACTGCAACACTTGATATCCGCAGCCGCGAAGGAGCTGTCGCGTCATGGCACGCACATTATCTTCGTCCTCGACCACCAGGACGGTTTCGGAGCCAAGATGAACTCCGGTCGCCGTCGTAGAGGCTGGGCAGCCAGCGGCAGCCGACTCCGCGCGAGGAAGGTAGATTCGGAATCTCGTGCCCTTGCCGACTTCGCTTTCCACTTCGATGTGACCTTGGCGCTCGCGCACAATTTCCTGCACCATGGCGAGGCCCAGACCGGTGCCTTTGCCGGGCTCCTTGGTGGTGAAAAACGGCTCGAAGATACGCTTTCGGGTCGCTGCGTCCATACCACAGCCGGTGTCAGTCACTGCAAGCGTGAGATATCGTCCCGAAGGGACCATGCCTCCAGCCCCTGCTTGATCGATGTCGCACGCGCCGGTCTCGATAACCAGGCGGCCGCCCGCGGGCATCGCATCGCGTGCGTTCACGACGAGATTGATGATCACCTGCTCGATCTGTCCTACGTCCGCGAGGACGTGGCCCCCTCCGGCCTGCGCGGCAGTCACCAGCTCAATGTCTTCGCTGATCAATCGCCGCAACACCTTCCCGAGGTTGCCTACGACGCTACCCAAGTCCAAAAGCTCAAGCGACAGGGAGTGCCTGCGGCTGAAGGTCAAGAGTTGCCGCGCCAGGATGGTGGCCCGGTCTCCTGCCTTTTTGATCTCTTCCAGGCTGGCGCGTCGCGGGTCCGTGGACTCCATGCTCATCAGCACGAGGTCTGCATGACCTCCGATGACCGTCAGCAGGTTATTGAAATCGTGAACAGCGCACCCAACCAGGCGGCCAACTTCGTCCATTTTCTGCGACTGCCTCAGAATTTCTGCGGCCCGCTTCTGCTCCGTGACGTTCACCATTCGGCCGCGGAGCTTCCGGGGTTTCCCTCCCCAGGCACGCAGAACTTGCACCGAGTCTTCGATCCACAGAGGCTGACCTTGCTCGCTCGGTACACGGTACTCGAATCGTAGGATCTCCTGGCCCTGTTGTATCGCCGACAAACAGGCTGCGAGTACCCGTTCACGGTCTTCGAGTGCAATGTGACCGGGCCAAAAGCTGGAGCCTACCAGCCCGTTTTCAGACGCTTGTCCCAGCGTCAGCTCTGCGTTACCGGTGACGCCTGTGATGCGAAATGGTGATGGTTGACCCAGAGAATTTACGACCTCTGCTTCCCACAAGATTCCATCATCGTCGGCGGTGGTTCCGGGAATGCTGCCCGAGGCTTTACCCTTGCCTCTGACCATGGGTAACGTGATTGCCGTCAGGGAACACGCGGCCAGAGCTGCGGTCCACGCTCGGCTTCGGAACCCTAGGAGCGATGCCCCAAGGATCACCGGCAGACCGATGCCCAGCATCAGAAGCGACGGCTTTGGGTTCGGTGAGCTCATTCCATGTCCCAGGTGGCTCTATCGGCAAAGTGAGTCCGCGAGTTGAGCGCGGTTGTGGCGGTGATCGCTACCGGGATCAGCAAGCAGACGTTTTCGCAGTAGTGCTTTCGAACTTAGTGCTTGACGTAACAGTAACATCGGGGTAGAGTAGGTGTTGTATCGGGGGTTCGGTTGATGAGCCGTCGTTCTGGGGGGAAGTCACCAACGACGGACCCTCGTGCGGATCCGGCGTGGCAGCCGATTCTCAAAGGAAGATCAGGAGGGCAGCTCCAGCCGCTGCTTGGGCGGCCTGAGGCGACGAGAGTCTGTGTCCGGAAGGAGTTCCCACGTGCATGCCGCTTCACCATATTATTGAGGCGCAGCAGTTCGATCGCAGCACGTTAACTGAGATCTTTGACATGGCAGCCCGGATGGAGCCCGTTGCTCGCAGCGGGGGCTTTGCAAAGTACCCGAACTCCATCATGGCGACTCTGTTCTACGAACCCTCGACGCGCACGAGGTTTTCGTTTGAGACGGCCATGCACCGGCTCGGTGGAAGGGTGATCAGCACCGAGAATGCATCGGAGTTCTCGTCGGTTTCGAAGGGCGAGACCCTGGAAGATACCATAAGGATTCTGAATGGCTACGCCGACGTCATCGTGCTGCGACACTACGAAGTGGGCGCTGCGGCGCGCGCCGCGGGTGTTTCAAGGGTTCCGGTCATTAACGCCGGTGACGGAGTGGGCCAGCACCCCACGCAGGCGCTGCTTGACCTTTACACGATTCGAAAGGAAATCGGCCACATCGACGGCCTGCGAATCGCGATGCTCGGTGACCTTGCACAGGGGCGAACGGTGCGGTCACTCGCTTATCTGCTTGGCAAGTTCGAAGGCGTGCAGATGTGGTTTGTGGCTCCGCCGTTACTAAGGATGAAGGATGACATCCTCGCCCATCTTCGCGAGCGTGGGGTGCAGTATCACGAAGAGAGTTCGCTCGAGAAGGTGTTGCCCGAGGCTGAAGTGGTTTATCAAACCCGAATTCAGAAGGAACGGTTTGGAGATCGCATCGCCGATTATGAGCAATGCCGCGACCTCTACATCATTAGTCGGAAGAGTTTGGGCCTGATGAAGCCGGACGCCATCATTATGCATCCACTTCCGCGGGTGAACGAGATTGCGCCGGATGTGGACAATGACCCGCGCGCAGCCTACTTTCGTCAGGCGGAGAACGGTCTCTACGTGAGGATGGCGTTGCTGTCGATGGTGCTCGGTCGGCACGGGGAAAGCTGAGTGCTCTTTCTCTGGGTAGAATAATAGAACGGTCAACGGGCTACGATGGTAATGGCACTTTCGAGCCATTGGCGGAAAAATAACACAAGGCGATAATTAATCGATAAGGCGTTAGGCCTAGGGCAACTAAATCGAACAGGAGCGTAACAAATGTTAATTGGTCAGAGAATACGACAGCTTCGCGAACATAAGAACCTTTCGCAAGGCGACATTGAAAAGGCCAGCGGTCTGCTCCGCTGTTATATTTCCCGGGTTGAACACGGCCATACCGTGCCGTCGCTCGAGACCTTGGAACGTTTTGCCGCCGCTCTGGACGTGCCGCTGTACCGGCTCTTCTACACGGGCGAAGACGCCCCCGCGACTCCGCACCTGAGCCCGCGCCGTTCACTGGAAGACCTGGCCGATGAGGCTGGTCCGACCGGCACCGAAGCGCGCTTTCTTCTTAAACTCAAGGGACTCGTGGGAAAGATGGTCGACTCCGATCGGGCTTTCCTGCTCGATTTCGCTCGCAAGCTGGCCACCCGCTAAGCGGTACAGAAGAGGGTCAAGGGGCGGTGTTGCCAAAGCCACCGAAAGCACACCGCCAGCACCCGCACTGTAAACTCTTAAGTGTATTGTGAAGAAGTATTCTCTCTTTTCTTACGGCCGCACCTTTCGAGGTACGCTCACACATCCCTTCAGGACGAGAGATTGTGGTGATGACGCCGCGCAGCAACGAGCATGCGATTTCGAAGCGCTCAGATGCGGCTTCGGGTAGGCATCTGGCGGGCCGCGCGGGCCTCAGTTCCTGAGGGGCTTGCCCTTCTTGAGCGTGTATTGTATGCGCTCCACGGTCTTAGGCTGGCCGCAGAGGCGCACGAAAGCCTCCCGTTCGAGATCTAACAAGTATTGTTCGGAGACACGCTGCGGAGAAGTGAATTCGCCGCCGCCTGAGAGTACGCGAGCGAGTTCAGTGCCCACCACCACATCGTGGTCAGAAATAAACTCGGCCCGCCGCATGAGATGAAGGCCTAACTTCATCTTGCTGAAGGCGGCTTGCCCTAACACCGTCACGTCTTCGCGGGGAGTACTGGTGCGGTAACCAAGCCTGACGAGATCCAGTGCTACGTTTTTGGCATCGGCGATCAGGCGGTCACGATTCATGGTGACCGAGTCGCGTGGCGACAGATACCCGAGTTCTCTAGCTTCCTGCGCGCTGGTAGAGACCTTTGCCATGCCAATCGTCTCGAAGACTTCTTTCACGTAGGAGAAGGCATCGGCGTCTGGGTCTTCAGGCACGGTATCCATGGCGCGCACAAGCATCTCCTTAGTGCCGCCGCCGGCGGGAATAAGTCCCACGCCGAACTCAACGAGGCCCATGTAGGCCTCGACTGCAGCGCGCACGCGAGTGCAGTGCAGGCAGATCTCGGTGCCACCTCCAAGCGTCAGGCCGAACGGCGCAGCCACAACGGGTTTGTGCGCGTACTTCAATGCCATATTGGCGCTTTGGAAGGTACGGACCGCCTGATGGACGTCATCCCACTCACCCTCCTGAATACTGACGAGCAGGAGCATGAGGTTGGCGCCCACAGAAAAGTTTGCCGCCTGATTGCCAATTACCAAGGCATCGAAGTTCTCGTTCAATGCCTTCAGACCTGCGTGGATCATCGACACGGTGTCCGCGCCAATGGTGTTCATCTTCGAGTGAAACTCGAGGCAGAGGACGCCGTCGCCGAGGTCGATGAGGCTGGCACCAGCGTTCTTGCGAACCTCTCGACTTTGCTCCTTGAGCGATCGCAACAGGATGATTCCCTCGCGTTCCGGCAAATGAGAGTTGCTGGAGCTAGCCTGGTCAAAGTAGAAAGTGACTCCGTCAGATCTCTTGTAGAACGCCTTCTGGCCTGAGTCTAGCAGCTGAGCAGCCAAAGGGGGAACAGGTCGATTCTCCCTGAGCCAGCCTTCCACGACTTTCTCGACGCCCACAGCATCCCAGAGTTCGAAGACGCCCAACTCCCAGTTGTATCCCCACTTCATCGCCTCGTCGATGGTGACGATACTGTCCGCGATCTCAGGAATTTGATTGGCGGTGTAATGAAAGGTATTGCTGAGAAGCCTTCGATAGAACTCTCCGACGCGATCAGCAGAGGCTATGAGACTGGCTACTCGTTGACGCGGGTCTTCGATGTTCCGCGCGATTTCCAACGAAGCGAGTCTAGGCTTTTGGCGCGGACGATATTCGTACGTCGCCAGGTCAAGCGTTCGAATCTCGCTGTCCTCACCCGATGCTGCAATTGCCTTCACCTTCTTATAGAAGCCCTGTTGAGTTTTATCGCCCAGCAGCTTCCGTTTCATCATCTCGGCTACAAAAGGAGGCAGCTCAAACAGCTCGCGGCGCTCGTCATGGGGCAGAGACTGGCGCAAATTGTCGACAACGTGCACCAGCACGTCGAGCCCCACCAGATCGAGCGTCCGGAAGGTGGCGCTCTTCGGCAACCCCATGGCCGGGCCAGTGAGGGCGTCGAGCTCTTCAATCGTGTAGCCGCCTTCCCGTCCGTCCACCTGCACCATCCTCAGAACATTCAGGGTGACGAACGTCCCAATGCGGTTGGCGATGAAGTTGGGCGTATCCTTGGCGATCACAATGCCCTTACCCAGTGCCACTTCGCCAAATCGCGCGATCGACTCCACGACCTGCGGCAAGGTGTCAGCGGTTGGAATCAGCTCGAGCAGTCTCATGTAACGGGGCGGGTTGAAGAAGTGCGTGCCCAGCCAGTGCCGGCGGAAGTCTTCGCTCAGGCCTTCGGCGATGCTCGCGATGGAGATGCCCGAGGTATTGGAGGTCACGACCGCGCCAGGCGTCCTCAGCGCGTCCACCCGTTTCAGAAGCGCCTGTTTGATGGCGCGATCCTCCGTGACGGCTTCGATGATCCAGTCGCAGTCTTTCACCAGCTTCAGGTGATCTTCAAAGTTGCCCACTTTGATGAGCCGCGCGTTTTCCGGGGAGAAGAAGGCCGCGGGCTTCGACTTCAGGGCCGCGTCCAGACCTGCCTGCGCCAACCGATTGCGCGCCCGCGGGTCTGCCGAAGTCGAGCCTGCACCTTGCCCGCCTTGGTTTAGCTCCTGCGGAACGATATCGAGCAGCACGGAAGGTATCCCGGCGTTCGCCAGATGCGCGGCGATTCGCGCACCCATGGTTCCGGCGCCGAGAACGGCGACCTTTCGAATTTCACGCACTCCCGACCTCCATACCTGAACGAGGGTTACGCCTCGGCGTCCCTAATCCGCCTCAAGCACCTTGAGCTCCAGTGTGAGCAGAGCTCGACAAGCGACGCAGACGAACTGATCTGTAGATTCCGACGCGCCGATGACCTTGAACAATTTGTATTCGCCACACCGCGCACAGGGCGCCGTGGGGCCCGTCGTGTCAACGTCCGGCACGGATCCGATTTCGCCCGTGAACTCGCCCACGCGCACGGTCTCGGGCTCGAACGTCGCGTAGCAACGGCTGCAGACGTGGTTGAAACAACACGCCGGGCTGCACGAGTAAATGACGTCCGGTGAGCCGCACTTCGGACATGCAAACGACAGAGGCGCGAGGGTTGCCAAACGCCAGAATGGCCCCTGCCGAACGCCGGTGTCAACCGGGACGGCCGTTGAGTAGACGAGCAACGCCTCTCCAATGCTCCGCGGCGGATCGTTACCACGAGAGTCGCCCCCGCTCACAATTGAAACAGCACTGTGATATGCAACCCTCAACGTGCCGCTCCCTCGAGGTCTCGTAAGACGCCGGCCAGCGCTCTCACTTCCGCCTCATTGGCAACGAAACGAGTGTATTCGTCATTCGCCGTCGATCCCATGGAAACATTCCTCTGAAAGCGCATCGGGCTTGGCACCGGCGCCTTGGCTGAGGCGTGAATTTCGTGCACGCGAGTGGTTGCGATGACCTCCGCGACGTTCTTGGAGTGAATCCCACTCCCGGCCATGATCCTGATGCGCTCGCCGGCAGTCTCGACAAGCCTTTTGATTTGCCTTACGCCTTCAGGCGCTACAGGCGTTCCACCTGACGTGAGAATCCGTTGAGCGCCCGTTTTGATGACGTCTTCCAGAGAGCGATCGAGATCAGCCGTAAGGTCGAAAGCGCGGTGGAAGGTTACGGGCAGCGGCGCCGCTAGTTGCACCAGCGCTGCGGTTCTGGCCACATCGACATTGCCGTCGATACTCAAAAACCCCAAGACCACGCCATCCGCGCCTGACGACTTGGCAACGCTGATGTCTTCCTTCATCGCTGCAAACTCGGCGTCGCTATTACAAAAATCTCCTCCGCGGGGGCGAATCATCACGAACAGCGCGATGGAAGTGCTGGCGCGGGCGGTACGAATGAATCCGGCGCTTGGCGTCAGGCCTCCTTCCAACAAGCTGCTGCAGAGCTCGATTCGCTGCGCGCCGCCGCGCTGGGCAGCCAACACAGAGTCAATCGAGTCGCAACAAATCTCCAGTGAAAATGGGCTCTTCATACGCGTCGTCTCCAAATGATACAAGTCTGACCTTCTGCATTCGACAGGCCTGAACGTGTGAAAGAATCAAGAGCCTCACGCAAAGACGCCAAGGCGCAAAGAAATGCAAAGTGTAACTCCCCTTGCCTTATCTACGGCCCTTTGCAGCTTGGCGTGAAACCTTTTGCTTCGGAGAATTGACCGTAAGAGCCCTCCGACTGAGTCCGCAAATAGATCGACCTTTGAGGGCTCGAATGTACGCCTCACCGCCGTGTTATCACATTCGGCACTCCCCTCGACATTTGCTTTCGGCCCGTGTAGCATGTCTGATCCACCGGGTTGCTCCACTTCAGGTGGCCTCACTGCGTCCCGAGGGTGGCTTCGAAGGGGCCAGGGACAGGAAAGCCTAATTCGAGGGGGTATCATCGCATGACCGAACGGCTCGCCCGCAAGCGCGGCACGCTGGCATTCTGCGCTGCGGCTCTCACTCTGGCACTCATTCCGTTTTTCAGTGGTCCGCTCCGGGCTCAAACGGCTCCGGCCGCCGTCGTCCTCAACAAGCTCAGTTCTGATCCTTTCACGAACCGCTCCAGTCAACACGCCACGCAAGTGGAGCCGGACACGTTTTCTTTTGGATCCACCATCGTGGCCACTTTCCAGAGCGGCCGCTTTACCGACGGCGGCTCCTCCGACGTGGGCTTCGCCACTTCGACGGACGGCGGCGTCACCTGGACCAGCGGCTTCCTTCCCGGCACGACCACCATCGAAGGCGCGGGCAATCCTTACGATCGGGTCAGCGATCCTTCTGTGACCTACGATCCGAAGCATGGGGAATGGCTGATCGCGACGCTGCCCATCGTCGATTCTGGTGCCGCAATACCCGCTGTTATTGTCAGCCGCTCCACCGACGGGATCAATTGGGATAATCCAGTTGCGGTCACGGGCAACGTACCCAGCTCGGACAAGGATTGGATTGTGTGCGACACCTGGGCCGCCAGTCCGTTCTACGGAAACTGTTACGTGGAGTGGGATAATCCCGCCATCGGCGATCAGCTCAACATGAGCACCTCCACCGACGGCGGCGCCACCTGGGGCCCACCGCTTCACCCGGGCGGCAGCGACTTTGGCCTGGGCGGTCAGCCCGTGGTGCAGCCGAACGGAACCGTGGTGGTGCCGTTTCTGGGCAATGGCATTCAAGCGTTCACTTCCACGAATGGTGGCGCCAGTTGGACCAAAGTGGCGACGATTTCTTCCATCACGGACCACGCGGAGGCCGGCAGCCTGCGCAGTCTCAATCTGCCTTCGGCTGCGGTTGACGGCAGCGGCACGGTGTACGTGGTATGGCAGGATTGCCGGTTTCGCACCTCGTGCTCGTCGAACGATATCGTGATGAGCACCTCGACGAACGGCACCACCTGGACGCCGGTGGCGCGTATTCCCGAAGATCCCACCACCAGCACCGTCGATCATTTCATTCCCGGAATCGACGCGGATAAGACAACCTCCGGCTCGACGGCTCATCTTGCCCTCACGTTCTACGAGTACCCTGTGTCCAAGTGTACGCAAAGCGCTTGCCGGCTGGCCGTCAGTTACATGGCCTCGTCCAATGGCGGCGCCGCATGGAGCAAACCCGTCCCGCTGACTGGGCTGATGCAGCTCAGTTGGCTGCCTACCACCACAAGCGGATTGATGGTGGGCGACTACATCTCGACCTCGTTTGTGAACGGCTCCGCTTTCGGCGTGTTTGCCGTTGCCAAAGCCAAGAGCGGAACGACCTTCAATGAAGCCATGTATACCACTGCCAATGGCCTCAGCGCCGTGGAACTGGGCCCGACGTTCAGTTCGGCTGATGACAAGCCGGTTCCCAACGCCAAGTCTGACCACGGACCTCGCCACGAACAGGAAGAGCGCGGTCCTAAGACCCCGCCGCCGGGCGCGAAAGCTGTGAAGCGCGCCGCCCGCAAATGACGTTCTATGACTGACGGCAGCCGTGCTTTGTCTCCCCGAGGTGCTGTCCACGCCAACTTCCGGGCTCCGGAAGTTGGCCGTTTGCCGCGCCTCAGATTCGCCTTTTGGCCGCAGCAAAGGGTTTGAGAGCGCCGGCTGATTCTAAAAGACTTGCGCTGACCTTCGTAGGTGCACCTTGGGTTCGTTTTAGGTTCGTTTGGGTTCGTTTCAGGTTCGTTTTTTGGAGCTTTTGTTGATTCTCGGGTTCGTTTTTGCATTTTGGCTATACCCCCGGGGGGTGGGGCGTCCGGAAGGGGTTTCCGGCGGGTTCGGCACCCCGCTGACGGCCCGGTTCCCGGCTTTGCCGACGGTCCGGATTCCGGCTTTGCCGACGGTCCGGATTCCGGCTTTGTCGGCGGCCCGGTTCCCGGCTCTGCCGGCGGCCCGGTTCCCGGCTCGGCCGGCGGGTTGGTCCCCTGACCCGCCGACGCCCTGGTCTCCGGCACTGCGCCTCGGTTCACTTCCGGCCCCGGCCCTAGGCTGGTCTCCCGCCCGGGCCGTGGGCTGGTCTCCTGCTCCGACCCTGGGCTGATCTGCTGCCCCGCCGGACGTTCCGTTCTGGTGACTCCCGCCCCCTTCGTCCGCCGCGTTAGCCCCGTAGCGCCGGGTCATCATGGGCGTTTGAAGGAATCCCGTGATCACCCACTGCTTGCGGTCAATCGCTCGCCGCAGCCGCTCCTCCTGCAGGTATAACAGGTGATCCTTGCGCCGTGGCGCCAGGCGCGAGACGGCGGCCGAGCCGGTGACGGTGCGCTTGTCGAGCTCGATCTCATAGCCCTCGGCGACGTTCTCTTCTTCCTGTTGGATCAAAAACAGGAGCTCCTGCAGCTCCCGGTCGGTGAGGGGCTCGGCGTCCGGATCCATCAGACGCTGGCAGTCAATGCAGATCAGCTTCGCCCGCTGGCTTTTGGGGTTAAGCTCGTTGCCGTAGAGGTGCCGCAGGGCGGGCCCGAGGGCGTCGAATTGGCGCCGCTCGATATTGCCTTTCAGCATGGCCAGGCCCTCCAGTTGCATTTTCAGCTTGGCGGGAGAGTCGGGCAGGTCATGCAGGCCGCGCTCAAAGACTTCCTTGGGGGCCATATCGAGCTCGGCGTCCATCTCGCGGTAGAGGCTGCGCACCTCGATGCTGTTCTGCTGGGCGCGGTGTTCGAGCAGGGCGTCGCGAATCGATTCGCAGGCTTCGAGCTCGAGGTAGAGCCGCGCCATATCCTGGAAATGCCGGGCGAGCAGCGCCGGCGCGGGCTGGTAAGGGGCGATCAGCTCCCGATAGAGCTTGAGCGCGGCGCCCGGCTCATGACGCAGCGTTCGGGCCTCGGCGAGGCCGAGGAGGCGCTCCAAAGGCTTGCGAGCGTTCTGGCTGGAACGTAGCTTGCCCTCCAGGGTGACGGGCCCGTGCGACTTGCGGCCGTTGGTCTGGCTGGCAGCGCGTTTGCGGTTGTCGGTTGTCGGTGGTTGGTTGTCGGTCGTCGGTTTTTCATTATCAATTGACATTTGCACTTCTCCTTTCTATTTGCTGTGCCGTGAAGGCTAAGAGTCCTGTGCCTGGTTCCGAACCCCAAAATGTGGAACTCCGTGGTCCCGAAGGGACCGGCCGTGAATAGCCTGCATTTCTCACCAAGATTCGAAAAGGGCGGGGCTTCAGAGTTTGTGTGAGAACTCGCGCCGCCCGAGATTCTCTTTCGCAGTGTAAGCGCGGAGGCGTGGCAATGATCCCCTTCAACGTTTCGCAAACTCGATCCTCGCTCGACCCAG
>Ga0335085_10007217_pt1 | contig 17337 bp, 16 predicted proteins | sample Lox_Sample_45_FD_206712 | JGI IMG/M metagenome (GOLD analysis project Ga0335085, IMG submission 206712) | Soil microbial communities from Loxahatchee National Wildlife Refuge, Florida, United States - Lox_Sample_4.5 | ecosystem: Environmental > Terrestrial > Soil > Wetlands | place: USA...
CCCCGGAACGCGCGTGCTCACCCTGGTCGGGCCGGGCGGCGTCGGCAAGACCCGCCTCGCCGTTCAGGCCGCCGAGGCCTCCGCCGGCGTCTTCCGGGACGGCATCACCTGGGTGCCGCTGGCCGGGATTCGCGATGCATCCCTCGTCGCCGGCGCGATCGGCCACGCCCTCGAGCTCCCGGAGCAGGCCAACGTGCCGCCGCTCGAGACGGTGCGACGCCACCTCGCCGGGCAGCGGCAATTGATCGTCCTCGACAACCTCGAGCATCTGCTGCCCGCGGTCGCGGAGGATGTCGCGGCACTCCGAGACATCGGCTCGGTGGTCACGCTCACGACCAGCCGCGAGCGCCTTCAGCTCTCGGGCGAGGACGCCTGGCACGTGCCGGCGATGGCAGGCGACGAAGCCGCCGATCTGTTCACCGACCGGGCGCGGTCGGCCGGCGCCGCCGGCTTCGGAGATAGCGAGGCGGTCGAGGAGCTCTGCGTACGGCTCGACAACCTGCCGCTCGCGCTGGAGCTCGCGGCGGCGCGGACACCCGTGTTCTCGCCGGAGCAGCTGCTCGACCGCCTGTCCGAGCGGCTCGATCTCCTCAAGGGCGCCCGCGACGCCGACCCACGCCATGCGACGCTGCGCGCGACGATCGAATGGTCGTACGGGCTGCTCGGCCCGGACGAGCAGCAGCTTCTCCGCCGGCTCTCGGTCTTCGCGAGCGGCTGCACCTGGGACGGCGCCGAAGCCGTGTGCGAGGCAACGCCCGACACGCTGCAAGACCTGGTCGAGAAGTCGCTGATCGTGCGTTGGGACGGGCTCGCCGGGCCGCGCTACTCGCCGCTCGAGACGATCCGCGAATTCGCCGCCGAAGCGCTCGAGCGAGCGGGCGAGGCACGGGACATTCGACGGCGGCATGCCCAGTTCTACGCCGCCCTCGCCGAGGAGGCGGCGCCTGCGCTCCGCGGTGGCGGCAACCAGGCGCGCTGGTTCGACCGGCTGCTGGACGAGCTCGACAACCTGCGCGAGGCGGTGCGCTTCGCGCTTGCCGAGCAGTCCGACCTCGCCGCCCGGATCGCAGGCAGCCTCGGCTTCTTCTTCTGGAACCGCGGCTTTCTCGTCGAGGGCCGGGCGATGCTCGACGCGGCGCTCGCCGTCCCGACGGACAACGATCTCGCGCGTGCCCGGGCGCTCGAGGCCGCCGCCACCGTCGCCGGCCAGCTCTCCGATCCCGACTCGGAGGGGCGCTACGCCGAGGAAGCACTGGCGCTGTTCACGAGGCTCGACGACACGGTGGGCCGCGCGTGGGCGCTCCGCGAGGTCGCCAAGGCTGCTCATCTGAGGCACGAATACGACGCGGCGAGAGCGCTGTACCTCGAGTTGCTCGCGACGGCGAAAGGGGTGAGCGACGATGAGTGCGCCGTTGCGCTCAACAACCTCGGCGACATCGCGCTGAGGCAGGAGTCGTGGGAGGAGGCCGTCCGATCGTGCTCGGAGAGCCGGGAGATCCGGCTGCGGCTCGGCAACGGGTGGGGCGCAGCGCTCGCGCTCGTCAACGTCGCGTTCGCGGAGGTCCGGCTCGGCCTGCTCGACGACGCCAAGCGCGACCTGCGCCAGGCGCTTCAGGAGGCGGTCGACGTCGGCAGCACGATGGTCCTGGCGGCCGGCCTGCAGATCTGCGCCGCGACCGCCATGTTCGAGCACCGTGCCCCCGAGGCCGCCCGTCTCGCCGGCGCCTCCTACGCCTTCCTGGAGGAGCTCGGGACCTCCTTCTACGGTGCGGAAGGGAAGCTCGGCGAAGAGATCGCGGACTCACTCGAGTCGATGCTCGGCGCGGACGCCTATGCCACCGAGCTGGCTGCCGGACGTGCGCTGGGGCGCGACGAGGCGTTCGCGCTCGGGCTACGCGTCACCGCCTGAGCCGATCGAACGCAGCGCGTCGAGGTCGGCCGGCGCCAGCCGGTCGAGGAGCTCGATCGCCGCGACGTTCTCGGCCACCTGCTCGGTTGTCGTCGCCCCGAAGAGCACGGACGCGACCCTCGGCCCCGTCGCGGCGAAAGCGACCGCGAGTGTGGCCGGCGTCGTCCCGAGCTCGCCCGCGAGGTCGCGGAGCTCGACCGCGGCCCGCCGCGCCTCTTCCCACCTGGGATCCGCGAGCTCGCCGCTCATCCGCCCGAACGTCGCGTCGTCCGCGTACTTGCCGCTGAGGATGCCGCCTGCGAGCACGAACGAAGCGACCACGGACGCGCCGGATGCATCGAGCGCCGCGACGGCCGCCTCGCCCTCGACGTCCTCGCGATCGGTCATGCTGTAGCGAAGCTGCGCCGCGCACAGCGGCGGCACGCCCGTCCGCCGCGCGATCTCGGCCGCTGCCTCGAGTCGCTCGGGCTCCCAGTTGTTGTTGCCCCACGCGCGGGCTTTGCCGGCGGCGATCAGCTCCCCGACGGCCTCGACGATCACCTCGACGGGCGGCGCGGTGCGGGCGGGACACGAGTAGATCAGGTCGACATGATCGAAGCCCATCCGCCCGAGCGAGGCGTCGAGCTCCTCGGCCGCCGACTGCTCCGGCCAGAACTCCCACCAGAGCTTGTTCGAGACGACGACCTCGTCGCGGTTCCAGCCGGCCGCACGGAACAGCTCGCCGAACACGACCTCGGAGTAGCCGGTCGGGATCGGAGCGCTTCCCGTCTCGTCGTTGTAGCGCGCGTCGTCCAGGAAGTCGATGCCTCGCTCGCGGGCCGCCCGCATCACCGCCAGGCCCTGCTCGCGCGGGATGCGCTCGTAGGTCCGCCAGGACCCGAGCGCCAGCGTCGAGACGCTGATCCCGGAGGTCCCGAGGGCCCGGTGCGGCAGGCCGTCCACGGGGCGAGTGTACGGATGTGCCGACCCGGAGCCCGGTCCTCGGCTATTAGTTGCGGCCATGGCAGACGCACCTCCCGAGCTTGCGGCCCTGCGCGCCGAGATCGCAGCGGTCGACCGGACGCTCCTCGACGCGCTCAACCGGCGCCTCGAGCTCGTGAAGAGCGTGCGTGCCCACAAGGACGCAACGAACGTCCGGTTCGTCGACGCCGAGCGCGAATCGGCGCTGCTCCGCGAGCTCGAGAGCGTGAATCGCGGCCCGCTGTCCGATCGGGGGGTGGGCGCGATCTTCTCCGCCGTGCTCGACGTGATGAAGCAGGAGCTGCAGATCGAACGGCCCGCGGCGCCGAGCGCCCGGCCGCAGGCGGTGGGCATCGAGCGCGTCGCGATCATCGGTACCGGGCTGCTCGGGACGTCGGTCGGGCTTGCCGCCGGTCGCGCGGGCGTCGCGAGTGTCGCGGCGTTCGACGCCGATGCGACCCGGCTTCGCCAGGCGGCGACCCGAGCGGCGCTCGACGCGCGGTCGTCGGTCGCGGAGGCCGTGTCCGACGCTCAGCTCGTCGTGGTCGCGGTCCCGGTCGGCTCGGCCGTCGCCGCGATTCGAGACGTCCTTGCCGCGGCACCCGACGACGCGACGGTGACCGACGTGGCGTCGACGAAGCGCTCGCTCACCGAGTCGTTCGACGATCCGCGCTTCGTCCCCGGCCATCCGGTGGCCGGCGGCGAGACGAGTGGGCCCGACCGGGCGACGGCGGAGCTCTTCGACGGTGCAACCTGGTTCCTGACGCCCGGCCCCGGGGCAGATGCCGCTTGCGTGGAGACGGTGCAGCGCTTCGTCAGCGCACTCGGCGCCCGGCCGTTACGGCGTGAGGCGGTCCAGCACGATCGCCTGCTCGCGTTGACCAGCCACCTGCCGCACGCGCTCGCCAACGCCCTGATGCGGATCGCGGCCGGCGAGCCGGGGGCACTCGAGTCGGCCGGCGCCTCGTTCCGCGAGATGACGCGAGTCGCCGGTGCGAACACGTCGGTATGGACGGACATCTTCCTCGAGAACGGCGACCTGATCGCGGGCGCGGTCGCGTCGCTCCGGGCAGAGCTGGAGTCGCTCGAGCGCGCGCTCGCCGACGGCGACCGGCCGTACCTGGAGCGCTCGATCGCCGACGCGCAGGAGAGCAGGAACGAGCTTCTGTCGCATGCCTACCAGGCAGAGGCCGGCCAGCTCCATCGCATCCGGATTCGCGTGCCCGACCGCCCCGGCGTCCTCGCCCGGATCACGCAGATCCTCGGCGCCGCCTCCGTCAACATCGAGGACTTCGAGCTGCGGCACGTCTCGCCCGAGTACGGTGGCGTGCTCGTCATCCTCGTGATGGGCGCCGAGACGGCCGAGCTCGCGCGCACCCTGCTGCGCAGCGAGGGCTACGCCGCCGCTTAACGCGGAATCCGCAGCACGACCTTGCCGAGCTGCTCGCCCGACTCGAGCCGCTCGTGCGCTGCTGCCGCCTCCCCGAGCGGGAACACCCGGTCGACCACGGGGCGTGCCTTGCCCGAGACGACGAGGTCGTAGGCGGCCCTGAAGTCGTCCGGCGAGCCCATCGTCGAGCCGAGGATCGAGAGCTGCTTCCACCAGACCCGGTGCAGCGCGGCCGGGGGGTTCGGCCCGGTCGTTGCGCCGCACACGACGATTCGTCCTTCCGGGCGTGCGGCGTCGAGCGTTCGCTTCCATGTCGCCTCGCCGACGTCGTCGACGACGACGTGCGCGCCGCCGCCGGTGATCTCCTTCACCGCGGCGACGACGTCGTCGGTCACGTGGTTGAGGCCCGCATCGGCGCCGAGCTCCTTCGCGCGCGCCAGCTTGTCGTCGCTCGACGACGTGACGACGACGTTGGCGCCTAGCGCCTTTGCGAGCGCCAGCGCCGCCGTTGCGACACCGCCGCCGATGCCCCACACGAGCACCCACTCGCCCGCCTGCAGCCCGCCGCGCGTCACCAGCATCCGGTAGGCGGTCTCGAAGGTGAGCGGGAAGGCCGCAGCCTCCTCGAAGGTGAGCTCGTCAGGGATCGGATGCACGAACGCCCGTGGCACCGCGATCAGCTCCGCGTAGGTGCCGTCGGTGTTCTCGCCGATGATCCGCATCCGGCCGTCCCGCACGATCGCCGGGTTGATCACGACGCGCTCGCCGGTGCCGGCGATCACGCCGGCGCCGTCCGCGCCGAGGATGCGCGGTTTGGGGACGGAGGGCAGGCCCTTCCGGATCCAGACGTCGAGGTGGTTGACCGACGCCGCACGCAGTTCGACGAGCGCCTCGCCGTCCGCCGGGACGGGGTCGTCGACTTCCTCGTAACGGAGTACCTCCGGCCCGCCGTCCTCGTGGATCCGCACGGCCTTCACGCGCGCATGATCCTGGATTGCGCCCAGGCTGCGTGCTCCTGCAGCATCGGGTCGTCCCCGGTCGCGTGGCCGGCGACTGCGGCGGAGAGCTCCTTCCCGCCGACGTTCCCGGCGGCGACGAGCGCGTTGCGCTGGAGCCAGCGGCCGTCGTTGCGGGGCACGTAGAGCCGCTCGTAGCGGCTCCGGAGCTCGTCCGACTCGGCGGTCAGCCAGTCGAGCAGCGAGATGTGCGGGGTCGCGCCGTCGGGAAGCGCCGTCTCTGCGCGCCGCCGTTCGACACCTCGATTCCAGGGGCACACGTCCTGGCAGATGTCGCAGCCGAAGACCTGGGCGTCGAGGTGCTCGCGGTACGTCTCGGGGATCGAGGCGGGTGCCTGCGTCCAGTACGAGAGGCACCGGTTGGCGTCGAGGACCCCCGGCTCGTCGAGCGCGCCGGTAGGGCATGCGTCGATGCAGAGGCGGCACTCTCCGCAGTCGAGGTCGAGCGCTGGGGTCGGCTCCAGCTCGAGGTCGGTCACCAGCGTGCCGAGGACGACCCACGATCCGTGCCGCCGCGTGATCAGCATCGTGTTCTTCCCGTAGAAGCCGACGCCGCTGCGATGCGCAGCCTCGCGGTCGACGTGCTGGTTCTCGTCGACGAGGACGCGGTACGAGCAGTTCAGTCGCCGGCCGAGGTGGTCGAGCTTCTGCCGCAGCTCGTCGTACGCGTCATGCCACGTGTACCGCGGCAGGCGCCCGTGACCGGGCGGGCGCTCCGGCTCGGGCGCGTAATAGCAGAGCGCCGCGGAGACGACCGACCGTGCGCCCGGCAGCAGCCGCTCCGGGTGGCACGACTCCTCGGGCCGAGCGATCGTGAACTTCAGATCGGCGAAGAGGCCGCGGGCGCGACGCTCCCTGATGTGCCGCTCGGTCCCGGAGTACGCCTCGGCGGGCGCCGTGCCGACGACGTCGATCCCGAGCTCCTGGGCGAGCTGCTCGACCACGGCCGCCTTCACGCGGACAGTCTGCCCGCAGTGGATGCGTCAGACGGACTTGGCGCGCGATGGGCGCAGCTCACTGGCGAGCTCGCGTGCGCGCTGGGCGACACGGGCGCGCAGCTCGTGCGGTTCGAGGACGATCGCCTCGCCCCGGTAGGAGACGACCTCGCCGACGAGCCACTCTGCGCTCCCGACCGCCTTCTCGGAGAGCGCGGAGCCGTCGACGAGCGGCGTCGCGCCCTTCTCTACCTCCCAGCGCGCAACTGCCGGCGAGTACCAGATCTTCGCGCTCGTCGCCTGCTTCAGCTCCGACGGGTCGAAGCCGTCGCGCGGCCGGAACGTCTTGCGCAGCAGCTTCGCCTTGCGCATCCGGTCGAGCCGGTAGGAGCGCGGCTGGTCGCGCTCGATGTCCCACGTGTGCACGTACCAGTGCGGGAGGCGCCGCTCGATCGCGTACGGCTCGACCGTGCGCGTCACCATTTCCTGCTCTTCGGGCTTCAGGTACTCGATCTCCACGAGCCGGTGGGTGTCGATGCCGGCGCTCAGCTTGGCGACGAGATCCTCTTCCTCGCCCGCGTGCGGCTCGGGCGTCTGCGAGAGCTCGAACTGCCCGAACGTCTCCTCCAGCTTCGCGCGGACCCGGTCGAGCGGCGAGTGGGCCCCTGCCGCGATCATCGGGCCGACGAACTCGAGCGCCAGCCTGATCGCCCGCGCCTCGAGCGGCGTGAGGCGCGGCGGGCGGCGGAACGTGTCGCCGAAGAGCTCCTTGTCGACCGAGACCTGATCGCCGCGCAGCTCGGCGTACACCGCGTAGCACCCGCCGCCGAAGTTCACCAGGTTGAGCAGCGACAGGTGCTCTTCGAGCTGCTCGGGGGGGATGGCGAAGCGCTCGACCAGCTCCGAGGCGGGGAGGACGCCGTTCCGTCCGTCGCCGCAGGCCGCGAGCAGGTAGGCGAGGAGCGACTGGAGCACCCCGAAGCGCTCGGGCGCCACCGGTCCGGTGGGGCGGTCGGCGGCCGCGGGGCTGACGCCCGGCTCGGCCGCGCCGGCCGGGGTGGGGGGTGCGCCCTCGTGCGCCGTCCGTGCCGCGCGCGCTCCCTCGACGACCAGCCGCCGGAGCTCCGAGGGCTCGAGCGGGATCGCGCGCCCGTCCTGGCGGAGGATCCAGCGCGCCAGCAGTTCCGATGACGCGTAGCGCGTCGAGAAGACGTCCCCGTCGACATCGTTGCGCTCGCCGCCGTACGCGCGCTCGACCCACCAGGCGGTATCGGGTGCGACTTCGATACGCGCCTCGCCGACGTCCTCGCCGAACTGCCATTCGGCACGGCCGCGGTACTCCTCGACATCGAACTCGGGCGGCAGCCGGAAGTCGCGCTCGCGGCGCGTGGCGAAGCGAATGTCCGAGCGGATGCGCGAGACGCGGAACGTCCGGATGTCGGCGCGGTCGAGGTCGTTGCCGATCACGTACCAGGAGCCGTTCTCGGGAAGGAGCGCGTATGGGTTCAGCGTGCGCTCCTGCTCGGTGTCGCTGTAGATCGACCAGTACCTGAACTTCACGGTGCGCTGCTTCGAGATCGCGCCCTCCAGCTTGCCGAGCCGGCCCTGCAGCTCGGGCGAGTAGTCGGGGTCGCGGACGACCGCGCGCACCGCCGTATCGGTCGGGGGAGCGGCCAGGCTTCCGGCCGAGCGTCCGAGCGCCAGGTTCTGCAGCGCGAGCCGCAGCGGCTCGGCGTACGCGAACCGCCCCTCGAGGAGGTAGAAGCACGTCTGCAGCGCTGCCAGCTCCTCGTCGTCGAGCTCGAGCTCCGGCAGGAAGTAGCGTTCCGAGCGCAGCGTGTAGAGCTCCTCGCCCGTGAACTCGTCACGCTGACTGTCGAGCGGGACGCCGAGCGCGACGAGCTCCGCGCGGTCCGAGTAGAAGCGTCGTGCGAACGCTTCGTCGCTCATCTCCTGGTAGCCCTCGACGTTGGACTTGATGTCGCGCGCAGTCAGAGGTCGCCGTTCCGCCATCAGAAACGCGACCAGCGACAGCTGACGGATCAGCTTGTCCGTGTCGTGGGACATTGTCCGAGCCTATCGGCCGGACGGTGTCAGCGCCTCACGCAGCGACGCGGCTGCGCTCGAGGTGCTGGTGTGACGGGCAGTAGTCGCGTTCGGGTAGCGGTGTGCGCTGGCACGGCTTCCCTTTGCGCGTCGTTGCCCGGCAACGTGCGACTCCACCGTCGAACGCGCCGGCCTCGATCTGCCCTTCGACGAAGTCGACCGCGGCGCTGACACCCTCCGACACGGCCCAGGCGACCTGCGCCTGGACGGTGATCGGGAAGTAGCGGCGGATGTCGCCGAACAGCGCCTTGTCGGGCTTCGCGAAATAGTGCGGGTCGGCCGCGAGGCGCTCCATGGTGCCCTCGCAGGCGAACAGCACTTCGCGTCGGTATTCGAGCTGGGTGGAGGGGTCGACGTACGGGTCGATCAGGTCCCTGATCGACTGGTAAATCGCCCGCGAGTACTGATACATGCAGTTCTGGATGTGCATGATCCGCTCGTCCATAGGCGTCACATGTTCTCCTTTTAGACTCGAGCTGCGGCGCGTTACAGGCGTCACAATCGTCACATTTACGGTGCCTTGAAGCGACCCGGAGGGCACTCTACACCGTCCCGCAGGCTGTTACAAATGTTTTCAGTCCGGTAAACGGATCAGCGGGCGATCTGGCGCGAATAGGCCCCGGCGAAGCCGGCGGCGCGGACGGTCGGAACCGCCGTCTCGGCGTCGGTCTCGGAGCCGTAGATCCCCGCAAACACCACGAAATACCCCGGCTGGAGGCTCGCGAAACGGCTCGAGTCGAGCACGCCGACCTCGCCCAGGCCGGCCTTGGCCGCTGCGCTCGCCTTGTCGAGCGCCTGGATGCGCCCCGTGGTCTTCGGATAGGAGACGAGGACGATCGTCCAGCCGTTCGCGTTCTTCGGCCAGGTCGTGCGGCCGGGCGGGGCGCCGCCCGGCTCGGGCGCCTTCGGCAGCTTGCCGGCGCCGACGCGGGCGCGGAGCCGCTTCGGCGGCTCGGCCGCCGGGGCGCGCACCGGGATCGCGGTCGTCGCCGAGGCGAACGATCCCGCGTGGTGGCCGGCGCGCCGGTCGCCGACCACGATCGCCGCGGCCGCGGCGGCCATCGCCACGAGGAGCGCGAGCAGCGCGGCCCAGACGAAGTCGCCCGGATACCAGCCGAACAGCCGCAGCCAGCGCCGCCGCAGCGCGGGCACCGTGCCCGACACGGTCGGGAGCGGCAGGCCGCAGTCGAGGCAGTAGTCCTGGTCGGCCGCCCTCCGCGCGCCGCAGCGCGGACAGCTCTCGTCGGCCCCCGCGATCGCGGCGAGCCGGTCGGCCGCGTGGGTATCCGCTTCTGCCGGCACGCCGGTCAGGCGTCGGGCCGCGACGCGAGCACGGTTTCCTCGGAGGGCACGTCCGGCCCGGCGCCCGCGTCCGGATCCAGCGTCCGGCCGCAGTTCGGGCAGAAATGCGAGCCGCGCAGCACCGGCGCGCCGCACTCGCACCGCCGGACGTGCCGTCGGGTATGGAGGAGGTCCTCGATCTCGGCCAGGCGCGCGTCGATGCCGACGACGTCCGCGCAGCGCTCGGCCAGCAGGTCCTCGCGGAACCCGCCGCGGCGGTACATCTCGACGAGCAGGCCCCCGAGCTCGCCCAGTTTGCCGGTCCGCGCCTTTTGCAGCAGGCGGCGCTCGCGGCGAAGCACCCCCGGGTTCGGGCGCCGCACTGCGATCCCCTCGGCGTCGTACCGCCGGCGAAAGAGCGGCGACATGCAAGAAAGAGTCTAGAGGTCGATCACGACGAGACGCTCTTCGGTCATCTCGTGCACGGCCCAGGCGGGGCCCTCTTTGGTGTTGCCCGATGCCTTGACGCCGCCGTAGGGCATCTGGTCGGCCCGGAACGTGGGCGCCTCGTTCACCGTGACGCCGCCGAACTCGAGACGGCGTGCAGCGTCGAGGCACGTGCGGATGTCGCGCGAGAAGACAGCCGCCTGCAGCCCGTAGCGTGTCGAGTTGGCGAGCGCGATCGCCTGGTCGAGGCTGTCCGTCCGCGTGAGCGTGACGACCGGGCCGAACACCTCCTCGCACTGCACCTTGTCCTCGGGGGCCGGCGCCGCGATCACGGTCGGCTCGAGCAGGCCGTCGGCCGTCTCGTTGCCGCCGGTCAGCACCTCGCCGCTCGACTCGCCGATCCACTCGGCGACGCGGTCGCGCTCGTTCTGCGAGATGAGCGGCCCGACGTCGGTGTCGTCCTCGGCCGGATCACCGACCTTGAGCGCCGCCACCGCGGGGACGAACTCGGCGACGAATGCGTCCCAGGCCCCGGCGGCGACATAGATGCGCTGCACCGAGATGCAGCTCTGCCCGGCGAAGGAGAACGCATTCGCGGCCAGCTTCGCGACCGTGCCGTCGGGCGCGTCGGCGCAGACGATCGCCGGTGTGGCGTTGCCGAGCTCGAGCTTCACACGCTTGCGGTGCGCACGCTCCGCGAGCCCCCAGCCGACGGCCCCTGAGCCGGTGAACGTGATCAGCTTGACGCGCTCGTCCTCGACGAGCTCGTCCCCGATCGGGGCGGCAGAGCCGGCCACGACGTTCAGCCAGCCCGGCGGCAGCCCTGCCTCCTCGGCCAGCCCGGCGAGGAACAACGCCGAGAGCGGCGTCACGCCGGCGGGCTTGAGCACGACCGGGCAGCCGGCGGCGAGCGCCGGCGCGATCTTGTGCGCAACGAGGTTGAGCGGGAAGTTGAAAGGCGAGATCGCTCCGATGATCCCGATCGGCAGCCGGAGCGTGAACGCGAGCTTGCCTTCGCCCGCGGCCGACGCGTCCATCGGGACGACCTCGCCTGCGAGCTTGCGCGCCTCGACCGCGGCGAACGTGTACGTCGACGCTGCGCGGGCGGCTTCGACTCGGGCGGCCTTCATCGGCTTCCCGGCCTCCGACGAGATCGTGCGCGCCGCCTCCTCGGCGCGTTCCCGGAGCAGCGCGCCGATCGCATCGAGCAGCCGCGCGCGCTCGTGAGCCGGAAGCGGCCTGGCGAAGGCCGCGTCGGCGGCATCGACTGCCCGGCGCGCCTCGGCGGCGCCACCCGAGGCGACGCGGCCGACGACCTCGCCCGAGTAGGGCGAGCGCACCTCGATCCACGAGCCGGTCTCGACGTGCTCGCCTCCGATCGGCAGGAGGTGGTCGGTCACCGTGGCCGCCATATCGAGGTGAAGACTAAATGTGAGAATGGCCGCCGTGAGCGCCGTGCGGATCGGGGCGCCGCTGGCGTGGGCGGTGGCAACGATCGTCGTCGTTGCCGGCTTCGGCGTCCCCACCTCGCGCGAGCTGGTCCTGGCCTGGGTGCTTGCGGGGATGCTGGCCTTCTCGGCGTCCAATCTCCGGCGCCGGCTGCCCAGGCTCATCGTGGACTGGGCGCCCTTCGTTGCGCTGCTCCTCGTCTACGACCTCCTCCGCGGGTTTGCCGACGGGCTGCTCTTCCCGGCGCACGAGCTCCCGCAGATCCGGCTCGAGAACGCGCTGTTCGGAACGCCCGCGCCGACGGTCTGGCTGCAGTCGCATCTCTGGCACGGCGCCGCCGACCTGCGCTGGTGGGACTTCGCCGCCTGGCTCGTCTACGTCTCGCACTTCCTGGTCACCCCGATCGCGGCGGCCGTGCTCTGGACGTTCGCGCACGATCGCTTCCGCCGGTACGCCTACATGGTCTGCGGGCTCACCGTCGCCGGCTTTCTTACGTACGTCCTCTATCCGGCGGTCCCGCCGTGGATGGCCGCGCAGAACGGCAATCTCGGAGAGTCGAACCGCATCGTCCCGATCGTCTGGGGCCATGTGCCGGTCGCGCACTTCGACGCGCTCTTCGACCACGGCGTGCGCTACGCGAACGACGTCGCCGCGATGCCTTCCCTGCACGCGGGCTACGCGATGCTGTTCGCGCTGTTCTTCTGGTCGCTCACGCCCTGGTGGGGGAAGCCGGTGATCGCCCTGTATCCGCTCGCGATGGCCTTCGCGCTCGTCTACACGGGCGAGCACTACGTCGTCGACTGCGTCGCCGGCTGGATCTATGCAATCGTCGCGTTCGTCGTGGTCAACGCGATCTTCGACCGGCGCTGCGCGCCTTCGGCTCGACAGTTGATGGCCGACTGATGGGAGTCCTGCCGCTCCATTTCTGCGACGTCACGGTCGAGGGCGAGCTGTGGCCGGTCTACGGCTGGGCGATCGACCGGCCGGAGGGGACGATCCTCGTCGACACCGGGATGATCGACTCGACGCCGGAGCTCGATCGCGAGTGGGGGCCGCGGCTCCGGCCGTGGCCCCAGGTCGGAAACGTGACGGCGGTCATCAACACGCACCTCCATTTCGACCACTGCGGCGGCAACCGGCGCTTCGCCGGCACGCCGACCTACGTCCAGCGGGTCGAGCTCGAGGCCGCGCTCGCGCCCGACTACCTGGAGGAGTGGGTGCGGTTCCCCGGCGCGACGTACGTCGAGATCGACGGCGACGCCGACCTGTTCGACGGCGTGTCGGTGCTCTTCACGCCCGGGCACTCGGCCGGGCACCAGGCAGTCGTCGTCGACGCCGACGACGGGCTCGTCGTGCTCGGCGGCGACGTGACGCACTCGATGCGCGAGCTGATCGACGGCGCGACGACGTCGATCAGGCGGATCCACGACCTGAAGCCGGTGCGCGTGTACCTCGCTCACGACGAGAAGCCGTGGGTGCCGGTCTACGATTGACGGCGATGGACGCCTACGTCGTCGACGCCGTTCGCTCACCGATCGGCCGCAGGAACGGCACGCTGGCGGGGATGCGCGGCGACGACCTCGCGGCGCAGATCCTGAACGGGCTCGTAGAGCGGGCGCGCATCGAGCCGGGCGCCGTCGACGACGTGCAGATGGGCTGCGTGACCCAGATCGGCGAGCAGGGCTGGAACATCGGGCGCATGGCGGTGATGGCGGCCGGCTGGCCCGTCGAGGTCTCCGGCACGACGGTCGACCGCCAGTGCGGCTCTTCGATGCAGACGAACTTCAACGCCGCGGCGGCGATCGCCGCCGGCCAGCTCGACGTCGTCGTCTCGGCCGGGGTCGAGATGATGTCGCGCGTCCCGATGGGCTCGAACGGAGGAGACCTGTCGAGCCTCGTCACCGACCGGTTCGACATCGTCGCGCAGGGGATCTCCGCCGAGCTGCTCGCTGACGAGTGGCACCTGAGCCGCGAGGCGCTCGACGAGTACTCGCTGGCGTCGCATCGCCGAGCCGCCGCCGCGATCGACGAGGGGAAGTTCGAGCGCGAGATCGTCCCGGTCGAGCTGCCCGAGCCTGCCCCGCCGGGGGCAAGTACAAGTAACAGTCTGTTACAAGCGGACGGCGGCGGGGGTGCGGTCGCGGCACCGGCGGTCTTCGCGGTCGACGAGACGCCCCGGCGGGACACGTCCGCGGAGGCGCTGGCTGCGCTCAAGCCCGCGTTCCGGCCGGACGGGGTCGTCACAGCGGGGAACGCGTCCCAGATCGTCGACGGCGCGGCGGCCGTCCTGGTCGCGGGCGAGGCGGCGTGCAACCGGCTCGGCCTCGAGCCCCGCGCACGGTTCGCCGGCTTCGGGCTCGCCGGCGTCGACCCGACGCGCATGCTCCACGGCAATCCGGAGGCGATTCGCAGGGCGCTCCGGCGCGCGGGGATCGGGCTCGACGACGTGAGCGTGTTCGAGGTGAACGAGGCGTTCGCCTCCGTCGTTCTGCAGACGGTCCACGACCTCGACCTGGGCGGCCGCCTCGCCGACGTGAACCCGAACGGCGGAGGCATCTCGCTCGGCCATCCGCTCGGTGCGACCGGCGCCCGCGTGACCGCGACACTCGTCAACGAGCTCGAGCGGCGCGGCACTCGCTACGGCGTCGCCTCGATGTGCGTCGGGTTCGGGATGGCGATCGCCGGCGTCGTCGAGCGTCTGTAACCGCGGCGGAGATCCGCACGGTCGGGGTCGTGGGCCTCGGTGCGATGGGCGCCGGGATCGCGCAGCTGGCGATCGAGGCGGGCCTCGACACCGTCGGCCACGAGCTCGAAACGGGCCGTGCCGAGGCGGCGCGCGACCGCATTGCGCATTTCCTGACGCGCAAGGTCGAGAAGGGGCTGCTCGGTGCGGCCGCGCGCGATGCCGCGCTCGGGCGCCTGGGGCTCACGACCGAGCTTGCCGGGCTCGCGGATTGCGACGTGGTGATCGAGGCCGCAGGCCCGTGCACGCTGCTCGACCTCGTCGGCATCGATGTGCACGTCCACGCGGGTGAGGCACTGTACGAGAAGCTGCGCGAGCCTCGCATGGCGCCGCCCCCGCGGCTCGTGCGCATGCTCGCGGCCCGGAAGCTCGGCCGGAAGTCCGGCGAAGGCTTCTACCGCTACTGACGTCTCATCTGCACGCCGAGGCGCCGGGCGGCGAACGGGATCGTGCTGCCCTGGACGAGCACCGATGCCAGGACGACGACGAAGACCACCTGGTAGATCCGCCGCGCGTCGTGCACGTCGGCTGCGAGGGCGAACGCCGCCAGCAGGATCGGCACCGCGCCCTTGAGCCCGCCCCAGACGACGAACAGCCGCTCGCCGACGGTGAGCCGTACCGGGACGAGCAGCGTGCCGGCGACGAGCGGCCGGGCGAGCAGCGCGAGGAAGACCACGACCGCCAGCCCTTCGCCGAACCGGGTCACGCCGATCGAAGAGATCCCGATCGTGAGGCCGAGCGCGACGAAGACGACGATCTCCGCGAGCGCGGCGAGACCTTCCTGGAAGATCTCGACCTCGCGCTTGAACGGCACGTCGAGGTCGCCGACGATCACGCCGGTCACGAACACCGCGATGAACCCGGAGCCGTGGGCAACCGCCGTCACGCCGTACACGACGCCGGCGAGGGCGAGGGTGCGCACGGTGTAGAGGCCGGCCGACGGGAGCGCCACGCGCGGCAGCAGATGCGTCGCGACGATCCCGCCGAGGATCCCGAAGGCGACCCCGATCGCCATCTGCTCGCAGAAGACGCGGACGACGATCCAGAAGGTCGCGTCGGCGTGCGTGGCGAGCTCGATCAGCCCGACCATCAGCGCGATGCCCACCGGGTCGTTGGCGCCCGACTCGCCCTCGAGGATCGTGCCGGTCCGGCCCTGGATCTCGATGTCGCCGAGCACCGAGAACATCACCGCCGGGTCGGTCGGAGCGACGGCGGCGCCGAGCAGGCCGGCGGTCAGCCAGCCGAGCCCGAAGGCCACGTGCGCGAACACGGTCACGAGCCCGGCGCAGGCGAACGTCCCGAGCACGCCGAGGGAGGCGATCGGAACCGCGGCGGAGCGGAACCGCCGCCGGCCGATCGACGAGCCGCCGTGGAACAGGATCACGATCAGGGCCACGGTGGCGATCCGTTCGACCGTGGCGACGCTGACCACCAGCGAGGGGAAGACGGCCGACGCTGCGGCGGCGGCGAGCAGGAAGACCGCCCCCGACGGCACGGCGAGCCGGGCGCTCACCTTGGCCAGGACCAGAGCCGCCAGCAGCGCGCCGGAGACGATCAGGATGGTCAGGCCGAAGCTGGTGAGGTCGTGCACGGCGACGCGACGCTACAAGCTCTGACCCGCGTGCCGGTCCAAACCCGCTAGCAAACTCCTTACAACTCCCTCACGACCGGCATAATCGCCGCAAGAACACTGTTTCTGTCGATGCGCCGGCTCTGCCTCATCCTGCTCGCAGGTCTCGTCGCCGTCCCCGCGGCTCTCGCCGCGCGCGGCGCGACGGGCGACGGCGCGCTCGAGCTCCGCGACGTGTACGGGAACGTCTCGCTCAGCGGCGAGGGCGTGCTCTGGGGCCAGATGGACAAGGGCGCGCTGATCGTCACCGATCCGGTGACGACGGACGGCGACGTCTCGGTCACCGGCGCGGACAAGCCGCCGAAGACCCTCCCCGACGGCTCGGTGCTCTACGTCGGGCGGGCAATGACCTTCCGCATCACCGGCGGCACCTACAAGCTCCAGTTCAACAACGGCAACGGGATCGACCTGACCACGGTCGGCGTTGGCAAGGCGACGATACTGCCGTCGCTCACCGTCGTCGACGACGGCGACTATGCGCTCGACGGCGGCAAATGGAAATCGGTCCCGCTGCTCGACCCGCTGACCGTCAAGTTCGGAACGCCGAAGCCGCCGCCGACGACCACGACGACGGGGCCGTGACATGAGCACGCCGACCGCGAACATTCTCGTGGTCGAGGACGAGGGGTCGATCGCGTCCTTCGTCTCGCTCTACCTGAAGAACGCCGGTTACGGCGTGCGCACCGCCGCGACCGGCGGGGACGCGCTCGCCAGGGTCGCGGAGGAGATGCCGTCGCTGATCGTCCTCGACCTGATGCTCCCGGACATCGACGGGATCGAGGTCTGCCGAAGGATCAGGCAGTCGAGCGACGTCCCGATCCTGATGCTCACCGCCCGCGACGAGGACGTCGACAAGATCATCGGCCTCGAGGTCGGCGCCGACGACTACCTCACGAAGCCGTTCAACCCGCGCGAGCTCGTCGCGCGCGTGAAGTCGATCCTGCGGCGTGCGGCGCCCGACCGGCGCGAGCGCGAGACCGAGGTGATCGTTCATGGCGACTTGCGCGTCGACTCTGGCCGGCGCGAGGTCACGGTCGGCGACGAGGAGGTGCAGCTGGCGCCCAAGGAGTTCGACCTCCTCTGGGAGCTGCTCGACCATCGCGGCCTCGTGCTGACGCGCGACCAGCTGCTCGAGCGCGTCTGGGGCTACACGTTCGCCGGCGACACGCGCACGGTGGACGTGCACGTGCGGCAGCTGCGCCGCAAGCTCGGGGACGCATCGCCGATCGTCACCGTCTGGGGCGTCGGCTACAAGGTGTCTCCTGCGAAGGACGCGCGCAAGGAGAAGACGAAGACCTAAGGCGATGTTCAGGTCTCTCAGGTCGCTGCGCGTCCAGCTGCCGCTGATCTTCCTCGCAGGCATCGTGCTCGCCGGCGTCGTCACGACGGCCATTTCGGTGCGCCTGTTCCAGCAGTTCGCACGCGACCAGGCGATCTCGCAGCTCAGCCGCGAGGCGCACGGGATCGCCGC
>Ga0335085_10007218_pt1 | contig 17336 bp, 9 predicted proteins | sample Lox_Sample_45_FD_206712 | JGI IMG/M metagenome (GOLD analysis project Ga0335085, IMG submission 206712) | Soil microbial communities from Loxahatchee National Wildlife Refuge, Florida, United States - Lox_Sample_4.5 | ecosystem: Environmental > Terrestrial > Soil > Wetlands | place: USA: Florida...
CGCTGAAACTTTTGTTCCGCCGGGATTCGCGCGGAGCGCGCGGATTTTTTTAAGGCAGGCAATTCTTCAGCCGAGCGGTTTGTTTCTGCTGCCGCTGGCCTCGGTCGCCATGCTGCCGTTTCCGTGGCTTTACGCGTTTTACCAAAATGTCACCGTCCTGGATGACGGTGATGATTCCGGGACTGCCGCGCTGATGAAGAAATCGTGGCGGCAGGCAAAGCTGTGGCCCAGGCAGAATAATGCCATCCTCGCCATTTTGCTGGCTTTTGGATTTTGCGTTTTTCTCAATTGGATGACGGTCTGCCTCATTCTGCCGCGACTTTTCAAAATGCTTTTTGGCATTGAGTCTGATTTCACGAAGAATCCGTTTGCGCTCATGAACACGACGTTTTTTGCCGCGATATGCGGGCTGACGTATCTTTGCGTGGATCCGATTCTGAAAACGATTTACGCGTTGCGCTGTTTTTACGGCGAATCGCTGGAATCCGGCGAGGACCTGAAGGCGGAACTGGCGTCGTTCTCGCGCTCCGCGGCAAACGTTGCAGTGGGAATTTTGATTTTATCGGCGGTTTTGATTCCGTCCACGGTTTCGGCGGCGTCGACGAATGCGCCCGGTGTCAGCATTACCAGCAGCATCGAATCGCCTGACCTGGATCACGCGATCAACCAGACGATTCATGAAAGCAAGTATCTCTGGCGCATGCCGCGGGAAAAGATCGTGGAGCCGGAAGAGAACGAAGGGGTGATTGCAAGATTTTTCCACAAAGCCGGGAAATTGGTCCGCGACTGCGTGCAAGCGATGCTGGACTGGCTGAAAAAAATATTAAAAAAACTCTTCCCGGAATCTCGAAACGTGTCACCGCGGTCCTCGTCCAGCACAGACTGGATGATGTTATTGCAAGTGTTCCTGTATGCGCTGGTTGCCGTGGTGTTGATTGCGCTGGCGATTTTTCTTTTGCGGCTCTGGCGCGGCCGGCAGCCGCAGCCAACCGTAACCGCCAGTGAACCGATTCAAACGATTCCGGACATTGCGGACGAAAATGTGCACGCGGATCAATTGCCGGAGGACGGCTGGACGAGGCTTGCGCGTGAATTGCTCGAGCGCGGCGAATTCCGCATGGCGATGCGCGCGTTTTATCTCGCCAGCCTGGCGCACCTGGCGGCGCGCAACCTGATCAGCATCGCGCGTTTCAAATCGAACCGGGATTATGAGCGCGAACTGATTCGCCGCGCCCATGCGATCCCGAATTTGACGGCGGTTTTCGGGGACAACATTTCTCTTTTCGAGCGCGTTTGGTATGGCTCGCATCAAGCGACCGAGGAACTGGCCCGGCAATTTGCGGTGAGCGTGGAAAAACTCAAGGCCGGCGCGTGAAGAATTACCTTCCCATCATCGTCCTGCTCGGCTGCGCCGCGATTTTGGTGTTCGGCATCGTGGAGCTGTTCGAACTGCGTTTCGAGGCGGGCGACGTTTATCCACCCTATTCTTCCCTGCGGGCGGATCCTCTGGGCACGATGGCGCTTTATGAAAGCCTGGGAAAAATGCCGGGCGTGACTGTGCGGCGGGATTTCAGCACGTCAAACCGGATGCCTGAAGAGCGAAATACCGCTTATTTGCATCTGGCGGGCGAACCACGCGAGTGGGAGTGGGTGCCGGACGACCTGGTGCAGGAGATCAAAGGCTTTGTCGGCGGTGGCGGGCGGCTGGTGATTACTTATTACCCGGAAACGAGCTACTCTCACTACGATTGGGACGACGAAAACACGAATTCTGTGGCAAAGACGAATTCTGTGGATTCTGCGTCTTCAAAATCGGGAGGAACCAACGCCGTGCCGGCGAATCCCGAAAAGAAAAAGAAACGCCGCATTGACGAGGAGACAGAATGGATCTCGCTGGAGGACAGGTGGGGATTTCACCAGGGCTTCGAGAAACTGGAGCCGGATGGAGACACTTACACGCCCGCGGTGGTGGAGAACAAGTCCGGGCTAGCGCTGCCGCGCTCGCTCAAATGGCATAGCGGCATCATTTTCACGAATTGCGACCCGGCCTGGCAGACGATTTATGCGCGCGGCACGAACGCCGTTGTGATTGAGCGAAAAATCGGCGCAGGCTCGGTGGTCATTGCGAGCGATTGCTTTTTTGTGAGCAACGAGGCGATGCTCAGCGATCGGCATGCGGATTTGATTGCGTGGATGATTGGGAAGAACAACCGGGTTGTCTTTGATGAAGCGCATCTCGGCACCACTGAATCGCCGGGTGTTGCGTCGTTGATGCGAAAATACCGGCTGCACGGACTCGGCCTTGGGTTGCTGCTGCTGGCGGCGTTGTTCGTCTGGAAAAACTCGACCAGCCTGGCGCCACCGCAGGCGAGCGAGCGGCGGGAGGATTTTGTGGCGGGCAAAGACTCCGCCGCGGGCTTTGTCAATCTGCTGCGCCGCAATATTTCGCCCGGGAAAATCTTTGAAGTGTGCTTTGCGGAATGGAAAAAATCCGCCGCGCCGTCAGGAACGGTTTCACGAGCGCGGCTGCAACAGGCGGAGGCGATTTTCCAATCGGAGAAATCCCGGCCGCCCAAAGAACGCAATCCTTTTACGGCTTACCGGAACATTTCCGACACGTTGAGCAAGCGAAAACCACTATTATGAACACAGACCGATTGAAGGAAGTCCTCACGCAAGCCCGGCATGAGACCGGCAAGGTCATCATTGGCCAGCACGATGTCATCGAGAAAGCGCTCATTGCGATTTTCACCGGCAGCCATGCGCTGGTGGAAGGCGTGCCGGGCGTCGCCAAGACGCTGCTCGTGCGAACGCTCGCTCATGTGCTCGGGACGGATTTCGCGCGCATCCAGTTCACACCCGACCTGATGCCGGCGGACATCACGGGCACCAATGTATTCGATCTCCAGCGCAATGAGTTTCACCTGATCAAAGGCCCGATCTTCACTTCGTTTTTGCTGGCAGACGAAATCAACCGCGCGCCGGCCAAGACGCAATCGGCTCTGCTCCAGGCGATGCAGGAACGGCTGGTGACGATTGATCGTGACACGCACACGTTGCCGGCGAACTTCACCGTGTTCGCCACGCAAAACCCAGTGGAATACGAAGGCACCTATCCGCTGCCCGAAGCGCAGAAGGACCGGTTCATGTTGAAGATCACCATGGGGCCGCCCGACCGCGCGGAAGAATTGACGCTGGCGCAACGCACGATGACCAAGGAGGCACCGGAAACGTTGCTGGCGCAAAACGTCGTCCAACCCGTCATCAAAGCCGAGGACCTGGCGGGGCTCCGCGAAATCCTGGGCACGATTGTGATACGGGATGAACTGGTCGCGTATCTGGTAGACATCGTGCGGGCGACGCGCACGCATGAGAGCGTGCTGGTGGGTGCGGGCCCGCGCGCCACGCAATCGCTGATCATGGCATCGCGTGCTTACGCGGCGATTTCCGGGCGGGATTTCGTGACGCCCGACGATATCAAAGCAATGGCTCAGCCGGTCCTGGAACACCGGTTGATTCTGCGGCCCGAATTCGAGATTGAAGGGCTCACCGTGCGGGAAGTCATCCAGCAAATTCTCCAGCAAATTGCCGTGCCGCGATGATTGCGCCGCGTTCCAGATTGTTGTTTTGGGTGGCGGCGATTGTGTTGCCATTCGCGTTGCTCGCCGGGGTGGCGCCGGCTTCGACGGTGGCATGTTTGCTGTTGATTGGCGTGTTTGCGCTGCTGGTGATCGCGGATTCTTTTGGAGGAATCAAAAACCTTGCTGGCATTCGCGTGGCGCTGCCAGAAATTGTGCGCATGTCCAAGGGGCGCGAAGCCAGGGTGGAACTGCGCATTCAGAATGAACGGCGGCAGAAAAGAAACCTGCGTGTCGCGCTGGCGTGGCCGCGGGAAATTCAGGCGGTGGATGCCGAAATTGAGGCGGCGCTGCCGGCGGACAGCGAATGGTCGCAAGTGACACTGGCCTGCACGCCGATTGAGCGCGGACGCTACGCAATGAATTCCGCATTCGTGGAGACGGCATCGCCATTGGGTTTTTGGGCGGCGCGAAAGGCAGTATCCGTGCGGTCGGAAATTCGCGTTTATCCGAACCTGATTGCGGAACGGAGAAATTTGGCGGCGCTGTTTCTGAATCGGGGAGCGTTCGGCATGCATGCGCAGCGGCAGGTGGGCAAGGGACGGGATTTTGAAAAGCTGCGCGAATATGTTCCCGGCGACGGCTACGAGGACATCCACTGGAAAGCCACCGCGCGCCGGCGGCGGCCCATCACAAAAGTTTTCCAGATCGAAAAAACACAAGAGGTCTACATCGTCCTGGACACGTCGCGTTTGACGGCGCGGAAACCGGAGGAAAGCGGGGAAGCCGGGAACTCCGTTTTGGAACGGTTCGTCACCTCAGCCTTGATTCTGGGGATGGCGGCGGAGCAACAGGGCGATTTGTTTGGCCTCATCACATTTTCCGACAAGGTGGAGCGATTTGTGCGCGCCAAGAATGGCCAGGCACATTACAACGCGTGCCGCGATGCGCTTTACACGCTGAAGCCGAAAATCGTGACTCCGGATTTCGACGAGCTTTGCGCGTTCATCCGGCTGCGGCTGCGCCGGCGGTCGTTGCTGATCTTTTTGACGGCGCTGGACGACCCGGCCCTGACGGAGAGTTTCGTACGCAACATCGAGTTGATCCGGCGGCAGCACCTTGTGCTCGTGAACATGGTACAACCGCCGGGAGTGCGGCCGTTGTTCACCGGGCCGGACGTGACGGGGACGGATGATTTTTATCAGCACCTCGGCGGTCATTTGCGATGGCAGAATCTGCGCGAGTTGCAGAAGGTTTTGCGGCGGATTGCCGTACGGTTTTCGCTGGTGGAGAATGAACGATTGAGCGCGGAAACCGTGGCGCAATACATGAACGTCAAGCAAAGGCAGCTTTTGTGATCATCGACCTGCAAAAGTTCATCGCGAACGAGCGGCCGGTGTGGGCCGAGCTCGAGACGATCCTCAACCGGATCGAGGCCGAACCCACTGCGCAGCTCTCGCTGGAGCAGGTGCAGCATTTTCATGAATTGTACGAGCGCACAGCCGCCGACCTCGCGAAACTGGCCACGTATTCCTCCGAACCCGAGACTCATCGGTTTCTGGAAAGCCTGGTCTCGCGCGCCTACGGTGAAATCCACGAGACGCGGGAAAAACGCAGCCGTTTTTCGCCACTCACGTGGTTTTTCCAGACGTGGCCGCAAACGTTTCGCAAACACGTCCGCGCTTTTTATCTCTCACTGGCAATCACCATCGCAGGTTGCGCGTTCGGCGGCCTGGCGATTGCTTTCGATCCGGATTCCAAGCCTGTGTTGATGCCGTTCTCGCATTTGCTCCAGGACCCCGCCAAACGCGTTGCGGAGGAGGAAAACTCGACTTACGACCGGCTGAAGGGACAGAAGACGAGTTTTTCGGCGGAACTGATGACCCACAACACGAAGGTTTCAATTTTCACGCTTTCGCTGGGGATGACGTGGGGCGTGGGCACGATCCTGATGCTGTTTTACAACGGGGTGATCCTTGGGGCCGTGGCGGTGGATTACATTCATGCGGGGCAGACGAAATTTTTGCTTGGCTGGCTGATGCCGCACGGGGTGATTGAGATACCGGCGATCCTGATTGCCGGGCAGGCGGGACTGCTTCTGGCCGCCGCGCTCATCGGCCGCGGCCAGCGCGCTCCTTTCCGAACGCGGATCCGGCAGGTCTCCGGCGACATCGCCACGCTCATTTTCGGCGTGGCGCTGATGCTGATCTGGGCGGGTTTCATCGAAGCGTTTCTATCGCAGTATCACGAGCCGGTAATTCCCTACGACGCGAAGATCGCGTTCGGTTGCGTTGAACTGGTTTTGTTGTCTGTTTTCCTGGCAAAATCCGGACGCAAAAATCCCACGGCATGAAAACGAGCAGGCTCAACATTCGCACGCCGGAGGGAATTGTTTTCTCGCAGCAAATCGCGGGGCCGGTGACGCGTTTTCTGGCCTGTTTCATCGATCAATTTTGCATTCAGGTGGTGCTGATGCTGGCGGGATTGCTTATCAGCCTGCTGGCAGTGGTGAGTTTTAATATTGCTCTCGCATTGTACGTGATTGGATTTTTCATCGTGAGCATCGGGTATGGGATTTTGCTGGAGTGGGCGTGGCGCGGCCAGACGATAGGCAAACGGCTGCTGCGGCTGCGCGTGGTGGACGTGGAGGGAATGCGGCTGCAATTCAACCAGATCGTCGTGCGGAACCTGCTGCGTTTTGTGGATTCGCTGCCGGCCTTCTATTTCGTCGGCGGCGTGACGTGCTGGCTGAATTCGAAATGCCAGCGCCTGGGCGACATTGCGGCCAACACAGTTGTCATCCGCCATCCCCGCATTGATGAGCCCGATTTGGATCAAGTGCTGGGGGGAAAATTCAATTCGCTCAGGCAATTCCCGCATCTCGCCGCGCGACTGCGGCAGAACACGACTCCGGCGGAAGCGGCCATTGCCCTGCAATCGCTCCTGCGCCGCGAGGAATTTGAGCCTGTCGCACGCGTGGAATTGTTTGCCGCGATCGCGGCCCATTTCCGGTCGAAGGTGGAATTTCCGGCGGAAGCGACCGACGGCATTACCGATGAACAGTTTCTGCGCAACGTCCTGGACGTGGCCTACCGAAGCAAGAATTAAGGGCGCTCCAGGCAGGTAAGAGCACTCGAGATGGGCAAGATGCCCGTCCTGCGAACAGTCAGTTCTTCGAGGTGCCGTGGGTGGCGAGCCATTGATGATCCGCGCTGCTCGTGCTTCCGCCAGTGGGGAGCAAATAAGTATCTATCCACTTATGCAATTGCGCGTGGCCATCGGCAAAGGTGAAGGAAGTGGAATTGCCGTGGTTGACAGCGGGGCGGTCGTCGATTGAATTCGGAAACATATTAAAGTACCCGTCGTTGATGCTTTTTGGATTTTCGTCCAAAAACATGTAGGCATCCGAGGGTCCCAGTCCGCCGACAATATCGGAATACTTGAAGTATGCCTTGTAAGAGCCGTCGATCTGGGTGTTGAACTTGTAGAAGCGCGGGTTGGTCCCCATGTAATCGTTCATGGAACAAGACCTGATATGGGGCTGGCTGTTGGCGGGCTCTATATATCTATCGGCCGGGCAGTGGTAGACCCCAACGGATTTCGCATAGGATCCAATTGAGCCTAGAAGCGCATTCCCCGAGACGGCGTCGATATCTCCCATCACGCCCAAAGCGAAGACGTTGGTTCCACCCACGACGTCGTTGACGGTCCCGGCGACCCAGTCGGGCTCGTTTGGAGCTTCGCCGATGATGCCGCTGCCGCTAAGCGTTTTGCCCTGGTTCTGCGGTATGAAATTCTGATTGTCGCCAGCATACATGATGCTGCCCAATTGCAGTTGTCTCATGTTGTTGAGACAGGAGATGCCCTGAGCACGGACTTTGGCCTTTGCAAGCGCCGGCAGAAGCATCGCGGCCAGAATGGCAATGATGGCGATGACGACCAACAATTCAATCAAGGTAAAGCCGGCTCCTGTCGAAGAGCCATTGCGGGGGGCACCTGCACCTTCACGAAACTGTATACTCAATTGCATGTTCTAAAATCCTCCGGCAGCCGGCCTGCGCGGCTGCCGGAGGGGTGTATCCATTTCTTTAAATCATCATTGAACCTGCACGCGATAGAAGCGGGTGGCTTGGCCCGCCGTTGAGTCATTAACTGTATGGACGTTCCCGTCGCCGGAAATCGGGCTGCCCATTGAAGTCCAATTCGCGTCGGTCAAATTGTTCTTATATTGCAACTGATAGTTAAATCCGGACGGAGCGGGGAACGAGATCTGGATGTTCCCGCCAACGATCACGGATGTGAGTTTCGGCGAAGGCGTCGTGGCGACGAGCATGAAGAAATTCACGTTCGCTTCGTCATGGCCGGTCGTGGGCGTGCCTTCGAGTTGCAGCGTGGTCTGCGAGCCATCGAGCGTGACCTTGACGGGGTTGCCGTTGCCGTCGACCAATGTCGACCACTCCCAGGTGCCCCAGCCTTTCGAGGCGATTGGGAACGTGCCCAGGAAGTTCGTGGCCTGGCCGGTCGTGCCAAAACCGCTGGTCAGAACCGACATCGTATCTTCGGTGGCCGCATTTCCTTCGGCGAACCGACCAACGATGTTGTAGGTGCCAGCCGGATAATGGCGGGTGTAGTTCGCCCACGAGCCGTGCCCGAAGAAACCGATGTTGTAATCGGTGGCGCCCGCCGTGGTGAACTGGTCTCTGGCCGCATCGCCGGAAGGCGTGGTGGCTGGAGCATAGTTCGGCGCGGAATTCTGACGATAGGTGAAGGGATTGGCTCCCAAATCCGCCTGGACATTATCTATTCCCGCCACCGATCCGAGACCGTTGTAGGAACCCACCTGCGGATTCTCATAGTGTTGGCCGCCACCGTAGTCGTAGTCTTCCGCTTCCCATTGGAAGTTGGTCGAAGCGAACGCGCCGAAGCTATTCGTTGTGCTGACAGTACCATTCGCGTCCGTGACAGTCACGATGGCCGTGTAGTACGCGTTTGGCTTGATGGGATAGCTCACGTTGCGGACGTTTGGAGTGCCGCTAAAGGTCATTCCCGAGACGTTGGCGCCGTTCAGATTCAATGCGATATTGTTGGTGGGCGTTCCCGGTTGGGAATGCACGATGAAGCTGACCGTGTTCGAGGGTTGGAACAGGGCCGAACCGTCGGGTGTAAAGCTGTCCACAAAGGGCTGGAGAACCGTTTGAGGATTGATCGGGGTGAGGAGGAAAAAGTTTTCGTTACAATTTCCGCCATCGATGGTCATTCTCAAGGTCTCGACAGAACCGCCCGTGAATTGGACGAGGTTGCCGGCCGGATCCTTCACCGGCACCCAGCTATAAGTGGACCAAGCGATGGGAGGAACTGAGAACGTGCCGAGTTTTACGACTGTTTGGCTGGTGGAGTTCACCGGCGCGGGCGTGGTGACGAGCGAGATGCTTCCGCTATCCGCTGATTGGTTGCCAGTGCCGTTGGAAACGCGGACCCAGATGTTGTAGGTGCCGGCTGGATAAGTGCGGGTATAATTTCCCCAGTTGCCTCCGTCGTTGAAGCCGACATCGTAGTCCTGCTTGCCGGTGCCATTATACTGCGGACGGATTTTTTCATTGAGGCTTTCCGTGGTCAAGCCAATGCGGTTGTAGTCGCCTCCATGCTGCGAATCGACGTGATAATCAACCTCCGCCATGCCATCGAGACCGAAGTAGGCATTGGTTTGCGGGTTATCAACATAACCGCCGCCGCCATAATTGAAGTCTTCCGCTTCCCAGGTGTAGGTGGGAATGATAGTGTCAAAGCTCGCCGTGGTGCTCGACGGCGTTCCGTTCATGTCGATGATTTGAATGTAGACCGAATAGATGGTGTTGGTCGTCGTCGGAAAGCTGACATTCAAATTCGTTGGATCGCCGGTGATGGTCAGCCCGCTGCCGGAGGTCAGATTTGAAACATAACCGTCCAGCCAGAGATTGGTGGCAGTCACCGTCACCGAGATGTTATTGGGATTGACGGGCGCGCCGGGGGAGAAAGCGTTGAATGAGAATGTGCCGGCCTGATTGAACAAAGCCGAGCCATCCGGAGCAACGTTTGTGATGGTGACGGTGCTGACGGCGATATTGGTGTTGATGGGCACCAACATGAAAAAGTTCATGTTGTCGTTGGCCTGGTTCTGCATCACGTTGATCGTGCTCTGGCTGCCATCGAAAGTGATCTGCACGAGATTGCCGGCGCTGTCGGTGACGGGCATGAAATCGTAGGTCTGCCAGCCGTTTCCTTTCACGCCATACATGTACGGACCGGCCGCGGGGCTGTTGATAGTGGCGCTGCCCGATTGCACGGTGATGTCCCCCGCTTCCGTTCTGGGGCCATTGCCGCCCGAGGCGCGCACGAATAGATTGTAAGTTCCCGCGGGATAGTGCCGGGTATAATTTCCAAAATCACCGGTGTCGGTAAACCCGACGTCATAGTCGGTCTTGCCAGTGCCGAGGTATTGGAGGCGCTGATAAGTCGATTCCGGACTGCCGATCGTTTCCGTAAACAGACCACCGTGGCCGTTATCCGTGTTGCCGGGGCGATAAGTGGAGGCATTGCCGTTGCTGTTATGAGCGTCGACATTGTCCGTAGTATCCAAGCCCGCATAGCCGTTGGTCTGCGGGTTGTCGATATAGAGCCCACTGACGCCGTTGCTGGTATAGTCCCAGTCTTCCGCTTCCCAAGTGTAGACGGGGCTGATCGTGTCGAATGTGACGGTTTGGTTTGCGGCGTTGCCGGTCGCGTCCTGAACCGTGATGACCGCCGAATAAAGCGTGTTACTGGACAATCCGAAGCTGACGCTTTCACCCGTGGCCGGCCCCGTGATGGTCAAGCCGCCGCCACTGCCACTGCTGAGAGTTCTGATAAAGCTCTGACTGGTGTAAAGACTTGTCACGGTCAATTTCACCGTCACGTTGGTGACGCCCGCCGGAGAGCTGGCAGTAAAGGACATTGTGGAAGACGGCTGGAACATATTCGTACCGTTCGGGTAGACGCCGCCAATGGAAGATTGGGCCTGCGACGAGCTGCCACAGAACACAAAACACACCGCAATCAGGGCGGTTATGAGGAACGCCAGCGGCTTGGGTTCACAGGCGCGGGGGGAGTGATTTTTCATATTTAGTATGGGTTTCTGATGATGAAAAAATGAATCAAACAAAATGGGGGTGGTATCCCCTTTTTTGAGGAGGGATGGAAAAACCGCGTCAATTCCGGGTTCCGAGTTCCAAAAAAAGAGAGAACAACAACACTGCTTTTTCACCCGGAATTTGAAATCGACAATTTCGATGGGAAGGCCGTTGTTATTGGTGATTTTTGCGGTGTAAAACGGCCTGCAGCCATTTCCACAACGAGAATGGGAGCCCGCTCGTTCAGAAGTGCGCCGGCCGGGTGGCATCCCCACTTTTGAGGGTATCGGTTGAATCTGTTTTTTTGAAATGCTGGCGTTTGCCGCTGTATGCGAATGACGTTTCGCGGCTGGGCAAATACTCATTATGATACGGACAACAGAACAAACCGGCAGCCGCCGAAACAAAGTGACGGGCGTGGGCCATTTATTTAACCGAGCATCAGAGCATTTGGGCTCCTCACGAAAATGAAGCTCTCATCCGCATTATTTTTTGCCGCACTGACGGCATGCCTGTTCTCCGCGTCGGCGGAAGACATCTCGAAATCAGGCTGGAGACTTTGGCCGGATCGCGAAGCGTCCTGGCAAGACGACACGCTTTATCTCCCCTCCGAAGTCCGGCTCGACCGGATGCCGGTCAATCCGCCGACGGGCGGCTGGCAGGCGTTGAATGACAAACAAGGCATTGCCGTCGCGCTGCCGACGACTGTCGAGGAACATTTCTGGGGCACATTCGGCACGCGTCCCTACGCGCCGAACGAAGCCCAGCGCGGTCCCGGCACTTCTTTTGAAAACGGAAATTACCTGGGCGTTTCCTGGTGGTGGCGTGAAATTGAAATTCCGAAATTCAAACGGGGCCAGCGCGTGATCGTCTCCGTTCGCGGCGCGCGCCTGCGTTCGGAAGTTTATTGCAATGGGAAACTGTGCGGATACAGCATCATGACCGAGCTGCCTTTTGAGGCGGACCTCACGGATGCGGTGAAGCCCGGCGAAAAAACCCGGCTGGCCATCCGCATTACCAATCCCGGCGGACATTTGGATTGGATTGATTTCAGTTCTTCGCGTTTCACCTGGGGCAAGTATACGTTCCCTCCGTCGCGCGGCTTTGGAGGTCTCGACAACGACATTCAACTCGATGTGCGCGACGATGTTTCGGTGACGGATCTCGCGGCCATCAACAAACCCGATTTGCACCAGGTTCATCTCGTGGCGGAAGTCACGAGCAAAACGAAATCGTACAACGGTTCGGTTCATTTCCAGATCAGCCGCAAGGGGGTGACCGTCTGGCAGACAAATTGTCCGGTGAAACTTTCCGCCGGAGAAATCAAAACGGTGTCGCTGGATGCAACAGTGGATTCCGCGGAGCCGTGGTCGTTGCAAACACCGAATCTCTATCAAGCGAAGGCCGCGCTGAAGGGCCAGAAGGCGAGCGACCGCAGTGTTCCCTTTGGTTTCCGCTTTTTCACTGCTGAAAACATCGGAGGCGATGACGCGAAATTAATGTTAAACGGCAAACGGTTCGTTTTGATTTCGTCGATCTCGTGGGGATTTTGGGGACGCAACGGGCTTTGGCCGGACCAGGAAATGGCCGAGCGCGAAGTGGCGGCGGCGAAGGCGTTCGGGCTGAATTGTCTTCAATTCCATCGCAACATCGGCAAGCCGGCCGTCCTGGATATTCAGGATCGCGAAGGTTTGTTGCGTTACGAAGAACCAGGCTCGGGAAAATTTGCGATGGGTGACCGTTACGCCCGCGGAAATTTTGGACCGAACGGCGAATACCTCAACAAAGGCGACGACAATGATGATTTGAATCCGAAAAAGGATTACGTCCAGCCGGATTCAGTGGACACGAGCGGCAAAGGGCCGGATGGCGACGGCGCCGTTTTCTGGGAAAAATATGAGGAGGAGAAAATCATGGAAATGGTCAAGCGCGACCGCAGCCATCCCTCGCTGATCATGTATAGCATCCAGAACGAATCGAGCGACATCGATCTCCACAATCCGCGCATTTACCGAATTTTTCGCCGGATGCATGAACTGGATCCGAGCCGCATCATCACGCTGTTTTCCGGCGGCGTGCCCAAGGACCAGGTCTTGATGTTACCGTACGACGACGATATTCGTTACGGGAGCAAAGCGATTCCTTATGCCGGATGGAAGGACGTTCACACTTGTGGCGGTCCGTGCAATTACCTCGACAATCTTTATACGGATCCCCTGCACTTCAAGCAGCGACAGCCGAATGAAGACCACAAGGAAATCTGCATCTGGGGCGAAACGCTCGGTGCAGCCACGCCGGATGATTACGACAAGCTGGTGCATTCTTTCGATGCGGCGCATCCGACGGGCTATGAATTGGCCGATATGACGAAGATTCTGAACGGTTATCACGAGTTTCTCGACAAGTGGGGTTTCCGCGACGCGTTTCCGACGGACTCCTCGCTTTTCCGGGCCATTGGTTATCGCACCTACTTTTTCTGGCAGCGCATTGTGGAACAAACGCGCATTGACAATGCCAACGACGGGATCGTCATCAGCGGCTGGGAGAGCACGACGATTGATAATCATTCCGGGCTGCTCGACAACCACCGCTTTTTCAAAAGCGACCCGAAAATCATTGCCGAGGCTTGCAAACCGGAATTACTGGTGATCCAGCCGCGCCATGTGATTCTGGCGAAGGGTGAAAAAAATCTGGTGGATGTCTTTCTCATCAACGAAACCGGCCGCACCGGCCCGCAAACTCTGAAATTGACGGCGAAGCGGCCGGATAGCTCAGTGATTTTCTCGATGAAAAAACTGGTGGAAGCCGCCGGTGGCGATACTTACGGGCAATTGCTTGCGGCGGGGATCACGATTCCCGAGGCCGATGCCGCCGGCATGTTTACCTTGGAAGGCACTTTGGTCCCGCAGGATCCTAAATGGCCGTCCTTGCAAGAAACCAACCAGGTGGAAGTCATTGACGTCGCCGGCGCATCGCCGGTCCGGAATATCGCGGTGCTCGAACCGGGACAGGAAGTGAATGAAACCTTGCGCGAGGTTTTTCACGTGACGCCCGCCAAATTTTCCATCGACAACGCGACCCATCATTTCGATGCAATTGTTTTGGCGAGCAAGTTCAACCATGAGAATCTGGAGCCGGCGGATTCGCTTAAAAATTCCTCTGAAATTTCGCGGAAAGTTTTCAAAGCCGCTCTGGATCGTGCGCATGATGACGGCACGCGGCTGGTTCTCTGGCCGGACAACAATCGCGCGGCGGAGGCCTTTGCAAAGGAACTCGGCAAACTGGGTGTGGTGAAATACTCAGGCGACGTCGGCAATTTGAACGCGCCATGGTTCGGGAGCTGGAACTTTGTCCGGAAGCATTGGCTGCTGGCCGGGCTGCCGGTGGATTGCGCGGCGGACTGGCGCTGGGGCATGAGCGCTTTCAACGGGCCGGAATGGCTGCAGGAAAAACCGGGCGGCAGCGTGACGGACGGTTATTTGATGGACGCGCCGGGAATGGAGACGTTCATCGGTTTTGGCGCGGACCACAACACCAAGGTGGGCGTGGCCGGCTGCGTCATTCCGTATGGCAAAGGGCAGATTGTGTTTTACTCGCTGCCGCAAATGGTGACGAGTTTGCGGCCGGGAAATAACGCGATTCATCCGGCCATTGCGCAAAGATTGCTGGGCAACGCGCTTGCCTCCGGCTCTAATGGCGGCGGCAGTTGATTGCACGCCGTGAAAGCGATAATTCCTGTTTTGGCGACCGCAGTTCTTTTCGGGCAACAAACTTGTTTCGCGGCGGGCACGGGCGAGACTGCGCGTCCGCAAACATTCTGCAATCCGCTGAACCTGCCGTATCGTTTTCAATTGGAAACACCAAGCCGCCGGGAGGCGGCAGACCCGACGCTCGTGCGATTCAATGGCGAGTACTGGCTTTTCGCGTCCAAAAGCGGCGGCTACTGGCATTCGAGCGACATGATGCATTGGCAATTCGTGGCGCCGACCGGGTTGCCGGTGGAGGACTACGCTCCAACGGTCGCAGTGGTGAATGGGCGGATGATTTTTACGGCTTTCAATACGCGCGGGCTCTTCACGACGGACGATCCTGCCAAGGGAATTTGGCGCAAGGCGGCCGACCTGAGGGGTTACCCCGATCCGGATATTTTCGTCGATGACGACGGGCGCGTTTATGTTTATTACGGCTGCGACTCCAATGGAAAGATCAGCGTCGTGGAACTGGATCCGAAGAATGATTTCAAAGTCATTCACGGACCGCTGACGTGCTTCTCGGCGGATTTTGCGCATCACGGTTGGGAGGTTTCCGGGGAAGACAATCGCGGAAGCCCGAATGCGGATGGCAGCAAACAAATGGCGCCGTGGGTCGAGGGTTCGTGGATGAATAAGCACGCAGGAATCTACTATCTGCAATACTCAGCGCCCGGCACTCAATTCAAAACGTACGCCGACGGCGTTTATACGGCCACCAATCCAATGGGGCCATTTTCATACGCGCCGAGCAGTCCATTCTCGCACAAGCCGACCGGGTTTATTGCCGGAGCGGGTCACAGCAGTCTGATGGAAGACGCCGAGCATCAATTCTGGCACATCACCACGATGACGATTTCGGTGAGGCACATGTTCGAACGGAGGCTGGGACTTTTTCCCGCGGGCTTTACGAGCGATGGCCAGTTGTTTTGCAATACTTACCTCGGCGATTATCCCCAGTTCGTTCCCGGTGTATCGAAAAATCCGGGGATGAAAAATTCGCCCGGCTGGATGCTTTTGTCTTACAACAAATCCGCGACGGCTTCGTCCACGCTGGAGCAGTTTCCTGTTACAAACGCTTTTGACGAAAATATCCGCACGTGGTGGTCGGCAGCTTCGGGCAAGCTGGGCGAATGGCTGCAAGTGGATCTCGGCAAGCCGTGCCGGATCGACGCCATCCAAATCAATTTCGCCGACCAGGGCATGACAAATCTGAATCGCATGGTGGGCGATTCCTACCGCTACTTCGTCGAGGTTTCCGAAGATGGAACGCATTGGAAAAATCGCATGGACCGGCGCGACAGCCAGCAGGATTCGCCTCATGATTATGAGCAATTGGACCGGCCCGTTACGGCGCGCTACGCACGCCTGGTCAATATGCACATGCCTGGCGATGGATTATTTTCCATCAGTGGATTTCGGTTGTTTGGCAATGGTCTCGGCGCGGCGCCGGAGGCAGTGACACAAGTAGAGGCTGGGCGCGATGTTTCCGATTCACGCCAGATGCACGTTTCCTGGAAGGCATCCAAAAACGCGGATTTTTACATCATTCGATATGGAGTGCGCCCGGACAGGTTGTGGAACAATTATCAGGTCTACAACGCGACCCATTTTGACATCAACAGCCTGAACGTGGGCGTCAGCTATTATCTCACCGTCGATGCAGTGAACGACAGTGGGAATACCCCGGGAACGCAAGTCGTTTCAGTGAAATAAGCTCAAGGGTAAACCAACCGGAAGAAAACGTTGCCGCTAGACGGATCAATCGGCACGGACACCTGATTGGTCTCGGTCGAATTCGGAACCGTCACCCAATCCGTGCCAGACGCGAGCGAATTGGTCTGCATCTCCAAACGCCAGCCCAGATGATCCGACGGCCAGCTCAATTGCATTTGACCGGCGTTCTGCGCGAAATTGATGGGTGAAGAAACGGTGGACACCGGATGAGCGGTGGCCTCGGTCGAGTTGGTGCTTTCACCGAATGTATTGATGGCCGAGACGACGTAGAAGTAAGTCGTGCCGTTGGTGAGGCTGGCATCGCTGCAGGCGAGGCCGGGCAGGTTCGTGGCGATGGTTGCGTAAGGTCCGCCGCTGGTGGCGGCGCGCCTCAAATTGTAGCCGCTCGCGCCCGCGCTGGCATTCCATGAGACATCGACGCGGGCGCTGGCGACCGCCGTCGCGGCCAGGCTCGTTGGCGCAAATGGAGGCGCACCGAAAACATTGAATTCATGGATGCTCCAGAAGAGTCCGCTCACACTTCCGGTCTGCACGATGCGAATATAACGAGCGGCCACGTTGGTGAAAGTAATGGTCGTGACGCTCGAATTCCCTGCGCCACTGGCGATCGGCCCGCTCCAATTCACGCCATCATTGGAAACAAGAACCTGGTAACCGCGCGGATAATCGTTGGGCGAATTCGCGGCGTTCAGAACAACTTTGTTGAACACATTCACCGAACTCATATCCACCTGGAACCACTGGCCGCTGACCTGAGAAGTGCCCGTGGACCAGCGGGTGGAAAGATTGCCGTCCAGCGCGTTATCGGGGTCGTCACTTCCGCTCGTGCTGGAACTGGCAACCCAGGTAAGTCGATTCAATGTGCCGGGCATCGCATAAACCTCGGATGAATTGGCGCTTTCCCCTGCTCCATTCAGCGCCGAGACCACATAATAACAGGTCGTGCCATTGGCCAATCCTGAATCGACGTATCCGGGACTTGCGAGATTGGTCGCGATGACGGTGTACGAGCCGCCGCTGGTCGTGGAACGTTTGACGTTGTACCCGGTCGCGCCCGGCGATGGGAGCCAGCTCACAGTGGCCTGAGAATTTCCTGCGGTGGCGATGACGTCGTTCGGTTTCGCGGG
>Ga0335085_10007219_pt1 | contig 17331 bp, 27 predicted proteins | sample Lox_Sample_45_FD_206712 | JGI IMG/M metagenome (GOLD analysis project Ga0335085, IMG submission 206712) | Soil microbial communities from Loxahatchee National Wildlife Refuge, Florida, United States - Lox_Sample_4.5 | ecosystem: Environmental > Terrestrial > Soil > Wetlands | place: USA...
CGGCTTCGATTTGCAGGAAGGAACTGATCACTGACCACTGATTACTGACCACTGGTTTTACGGGCGGGAGTAACTCAGTGGTAGAGTCACAGCCTTCCAAGCTGTTGGTCGCGGGTTCGATCCCCGTCTCCCGCTCCAAGAAAGACAGCTGACAGCCATCAGCTTTCAGCCGTCAGCCTGGTAGTGGCGGAACGGATGGATGCGGCAAGGGCAGGCAGGATGAAGCTGAGAGCTGAAGGCTGATAGCTGAGGGCTAAGGGAATGTTTGAGCAGGCGGCGATTGCGGTCACGGATGAACAGGGATATGCCAAGCTGCATGAGTTGATCGATGCGGCGTTTGATGCGCGCGACGTGGAAGTCTTCCTGAACCGCGTGAAAAAGGCCAAGCTGCGGGTGAGGAATTACGAAGGCATCCTGGAGCGCGGGCTGCTGGGCAAGGAAGCGATCGGGCTGTACAAGGGATTGCCGGTTTCAGACCAGGCGCTGACGCGCGAACGGTATTTGCGGCTGGTTGAGAAAGTGCCGCTGGAGCTGAGGCAGAGGTATTTGAAGGTTTACGCGTACTACTGAGAAAGACAGCTTATAGCCATCAGCCCTCAGCCTTCAGCCGGTCAATGCGGGAACAAATGGTTGGGGCAGGTGCAAGCGGGATGGGGCTGAAAGCTGACGGCTGAGAGCTGAAGGCTGGTTTTAAGGTTTTGGGGCTGGAGCCGGACCGCCGGCGCTCCGAGAAGCAACGAGCAGTAGAAGCGATGAAAGGGATTTGGGAGCTTTATGGCGAAGGAAAAGTTTGATCGTTCGAAGCCGCACGTGAACGTGGGGACGATCGGGCACATCGATCACGGCAAGACGACGTTGACGGCGGCCATCACCAAGGTATTGCAGAAGCACAACCCGAAGAACGTGTATCGCTCGTTCGACTCGATTGATAACGCGCCGGAAGAGCGGGAGCGCGGCATCACGATCGCGACGGCGCACGTGGAATATGAGACGCCGAACCGGCACTACGCGCACGTCGATTGCCCGGGTCACGCCGACTACATCAAGAACATGATCACCGGCGCGGCGCAGATGGACGGAGCGATTCTGGTGGTCGCGGCGACCGACGGCCCGATGCCGCAGACCAAGGAGCACGTGTTGCTGGCGCGGCAAGTGGGCGTGCCGTACATCGTGGTGTTCCTGAACAAGTGCGACGCGGTCGAAGACGCGGAACTGATCGACCTGGTGGAGATGGAAGTGCGCGAGCTCCTGACCAAGTACCAGTTCCCGGGCGACGACGTGCCGGTGATTCGCGGGTCGGCGCTGGGCGCGCTGAACGGCGAAGCGCAGTGGGAGGCGAAGATCGACGAGCTGATGGAGGCGGTGGACAAGAACGTGCCGCAGCCGAAGCGCGATATCGATCAGCCGTTCCTGATGCCGATCGAGGATATTTTCTCGATCTCTGGCCGCGGCACTGTGGTGACGGGCAGGATCGAGCGCGGCAAGGTGAAGGTGGGCGAGGACGTTGAGATCGTCGGCTTCAGGGAGACGCGCAAGACGGTGTGCACGGGCGTGGAGATGTTCAAGAAGCAGCTCGATGAGGGCCTGGCCGGCGACAACGCCGGAATCCTGTTGCGCGGCACGCCGAAGGAAGACGTGGAGCGCGGAATGGTGCTGGCGAAGCCGGCGTCGATTACGCCGCACACGAACTTCAAGAGCTCGGTATACGTGCTCTCGAAGGAAGAAGGCGGGCGTCATACGCCGTTCTTCAAGGGCTACCGGCCGCAGTTCTACTTCCGCACGACGGACGTGACGGGAGTGGCGGAGTTGCCGGCGGGTGTGGAGATGGTGATGCCGGGCGACAACGTGGAGCTGACGATCGATCTGATTACTCCGGTGGCCATGGAGAAGGGACTGCGCTTCGCGATTCGCGAGGGCGGCAGGACTGTGGGCGCGGGAACGATCTCGGAAATTATCAAGTAAGCGGGAGTGAGGCAAGTGATCAGTGGTCAGTGATCAGTGATCAGTAAAAACGCCGGAAGAAAGGCAGCAGAGCCTGAGCCGGCACGAAAACTGAACACTGACAACCGATCACTGAACACTGCGACCCGAAGGGGAGCACATGGTAGGACAAAGGATTCGAATCCGGTTGAAGGCATACGACTATCGTGTGCTGGATACCTCGACCGGCGAGATTGTGGACACGGCCAAGCGCACCGGAGCAACGGTGGCGGGACCGATTCCGCTGCCGACGATCAAGAACAAGTATTGCGTGCTGCGCTCGCCCCACGTGGACAAGAAGTCGCGTGAGCAATTCGAGATCCGCACGCATAAACGGCTGATCGACATTCTGGAGCCGACGCAGCAGACGGTAGACGCGCTGATGAAGCTCGATCTACCGGCCGGCGTGGATGTGGAGATCAAGGCGTTTGAAAAATAGTGGACAGTGAACAGTGGTCAGTGATCAGTCACGGCGGCGAGTATAAGCCGAAGCGGCGTTCACAGGCACGAAATAGCTGATCACTGAACACCGGCAACTGATCACTAAGTTTTCCGGCAGTGCGGGACATCGAAGCCCGCATGATGAGGTGAGGGAAAGATGGCAGTCACAGGGATTCTGGGAAAAAAGATCGGCATGACGCAGGTCTTCGACGATAAAGGCGACGTGCACCCGATTACGGTGCTGCAGGCCGGCCCGTGCGTGATCACTCAGCTGAAGACGGCGGCGAAGGACGGATACGACGCAGCGCAGATTGGCCTCGTGGAGTTTGTGAAGGCTTCGCGGATGACCAAGGCGCAGAGCGGCCACCTGGCGAAGAGCGAAGCTCCGCCGGTCAAGGTCATTAAGGAAGTGGACGTTGAAGCCGCGGCCGAAGGCACGGCAGAGACCAAAGCGGGAGACCGCGTGCTGGTGGACATCTTTACCGATGCCAAGTTCGTGGACGTGATCGGGACTTCGAAAGGCCGCGGATTCTCGGGCGTGGTGAAGAGGCACAAGTTCGGCGGCGGACCCAAGTCGCACGGGCACATGTTCCAGGTGCAGGGATCGATCGGCGCATCGAGCTTTCCGTCGCGCGTGTTTCCAGGCCAGCGCATGCCCGGCCATTTCGGAACCGACCAGGTGACGGTGCGCAACCTGCGCATTCGGGGCATCGATGTGGACGAGAATCTGCTGATGGTTGAAGGAGCGGTGCCGGGACCGCGCGAGGGTTACGTGCTGATCTCGAAGGCCAAGGCTCCGCCGCGCGAGCGCCGTGGCTTCGCCGGATTGGGCACCGTGGATCCGTTGAAGGCGGCGAAGAAGGCAGCCAAGAAGAAGGCATAAGTTCGTAGCAGGAAGCTGATTGGAAAAGACGATGGCAAAAGTAGATGTATTGAATTTGAGCGGCAAGAAAGTGGGCTCGGTGGAGCTGTCCGACGCGGTGTTTGCGCCGGAGCAGGTGAACGAGGCTCTGCTGTGGGAAGCGGTGAAGCACTACCGCGCCTCGCAGCGCCAAGGCACCGCGGCCACCAAGAACCGCAAGCTGGTAGCTGGTTCGGGCAAGAAGCTGTGGAAGCAAAAAGGCACGGGCAGGGCCCGCGTGGGATCGGTTCGGTCTCCGTTGTGGCGCCATGGCGGCACTGTGCACGGACCGCAGCCGCGCAGCTACGAGTATTCTTTCCCGCGCAAGAAGCTGTTGGGCGCGCTGCGCTCGGCGCTGGCAGCGAAACTGGCCGACGGCAAGCTGACGGTGGTGGATTCGCTGGAGATCAAGGAAGGCAAGACCAAGCTTTACCGCGAGGCATTGAACAGTCTTGACGCGAAGCGAACGGTGCTGCTGGTGGAAAACGGCAAGACGCTGGCGCGCTCGCTGGTGCTGGGCGCCCGGAATCTCAAGGGCGTTGAGCTGGTGCTGAACAACGAAGTTCATCCTTACGATCTGCTGCGTTACGACCGGGCGATTTTCTCGAAGGCCGCGATTGAGCAGCTGACCGAAGCACTCGAGAAGACCGCGTCAAAGCGCAAGCATGAGGCGCGCAAGGCTGCGGCTGAGAAGGAGGTTGCGTAATGCCGACTCTGCACACAGTCATTCGCCGCCCCGTCATTACCGAAAAGGGTTTGGGCGTGAAGGAAACCGAAGGCACGCTGGTCTTTGAAGTTGCGCCGAACGCCACCAAGACGGAAGTGAAAGAGGCCGTGGAGGCGCTCTTCAAAGTGAAGGTGCACGCGGTACGCACGGCAACTTTTGCCGGCAAGGAACGCCGACGGGGCAAGTTTGCGGGCTTCAGGCCCGATTGGAAGAAAGCCTACGTAAAACTGAAGGCCGGCGAGAAGCTGCCGGAGTACGTGAGCAATTTGTGAAGCAGTGAACAGTGATCAGAAAGGCGAATGATCCAGCTTTAGAGCAACTGAACACTGACCACTGAACACTGACAACTGGTTTTTAGGAAAACGAACATGGCAATCAAGACATACAGGCCGATCACACCGACGTTGCGATTCCAGACGTCGCTTGAGACCGGCGATCTGACGGCCCAGACGCCGCACAAGCCGTTGGTGACAACGCGCAAGCGCACCGGCGGACGGCGCAACTCGGGCGACCTGACCATTCGTCATCAAGGCGGCGGCCACAAGCAGAAACTGCGTTTGATCGACTTCAAGCGCGAGAAGTTTGGCGTACCCGGCAAGGTGGCGACCATCGAGTACGATCCCAACCGGTCGGCGCGCATCGCCCTGGTGAACTATGCCGACGGCGAGAAACGCTACATCCTGCAGCCCGTTGGGCTCAAGGTGGGAGCGACGGTGACCTCGGGACCCGAGGCCGACATTCTTATTGGCAATGCGCTGCCGCTCAAGAGCATTCCCGCGGGCACCACGGTGCATGCCATTGAGCTAAAGCCGGGCAAGGGCGCGCAGATGGCTCGTTCGGCCGGAGCGCAGGCGCAGTTGGTGGCCAAAGAGGGCGACTACGCCCTGCTCAAGCTGCCTTCCGGCGAGACGCGCAGGGTGCTTGTCGAGTGCATGGCGACGATCGGGCAGGTGGGCAACACGGACCACGAGAATATATCCATCGGCAAGGCGGGACGCAAACGCTGGATGGGCATCCGGCCGACAAATCGCGGCGTGACCATGAACCCGGTGGACCATCCGCACGGCGGCGGTGAGGGCAAGACTTCAGGCGGACGCCATCCGGTGACGCCGTGGGGCCAGCCGACACGCGGGTACAAGACGCGCAACAACAAGCGGACAGACGCGTTTATCGTCAGCCGCAGAGCGAAGTAGGGGAAGCAGCCGTCAGCTATCAGCTTTCAGCTTTTAGCTGTTCGTGCTTAGTGGAATTGGAAGGCGAAGCGAGCTGTTGGCTCAGGAGAGAAGCAGCTGAGAGCTGATGGCTGAAGGCTAGGAGCAGTTTTTATGGGACGTTCGACGAAGAAAGGGCCGTTTGTGGATGCGCACCTGATGGTCAAGATCGAGGCGCTGAACAGGGCCAACGACAAGAAAGTGGTGAAGACCTGGACGCGGCGCTCGACGATTTTTCCCGAGTTCGTCGGCCACACCATCGCCGTACACAACGGCAAGAAATTTGTTCCCGTGTACGTGACCGAGAACATGGTGGGACACAAGCTGGGCGAGTTTGCGCCGACGCGGGTGTTCAAGGGGCACACGGCCGGCTCCAAGGCGTCAACCGAAACGGTCGCCAAGCCGGCGCCGGCGGCGTAGACGCGGCGGTTAGCCGTCAGCCTTCAGCCGTCAGTTTGACCGAGGTTGAATGAGGAGCGGCGGCGAAGCAAGGATTTGAGGCGCGACGAACACGAAGCAACGCGCCGGAAGCAGAAACTGAAGGCTGAAAGCTGATGGCTGACGGCTGAGTTTGAAAGGCATGAGTATGGCAGTGGCAACAGCAAGGGAATACAGAGCCGAAGCGAAGTTCCAACGCGTGTCGCCGCAGAAGGCGCGGCTGGTGCTGGAGCTGATCAAGGGACGCGGCGTGCAGGATGCGCTGGATACGGCGGCGTTCACCAAGAAGCGCATTGCGCCAGTGGTGCACAAGCTTTTGACTTCGGCAGTGGACAACGCGAAGTATGTCGCCGGCGAAGAGGGCATCGATCTGGACGTGGACAATCTTTACGTGAAGACAGCGGTGGCCAACGATGGACCGCGCATGAAGCGGATTCGTCCCGCGCCGATGGGGCGGGCCTATCGCTATCAGCGCAGGCTGACGCACATCATTCTTTCGGTTGCCGAGCGCGAGTCGGCGACGGGTCTGGTGACAAAGGTAGAAGAGCCGGCAGCAGCAGAGCCGGCGAAGGCGGCCAAAGGGAAAAAGGCCGCGCCCAAAGCAGCGAAAGCCAAGCCAAGCAAGGCGGCAGCTGCGAAGAAGGCAAAGAAGAAGAGCTAGTCCGACGACCTGCAAATGCAGGTCCTTCGACTACGCAGGCCGCCAAAAGCGTCCTGCTTCGCTCAGGATGACAGAGGTTTGAGGGAGTTTCGAGAGAGGAAGTTTATGGGACAAAAAGTCCATCCTTACGGATTCCGGCTGGGAATCAACAAGCCGTGGCGGTCACGCTGGTTCTCCGAGCGCGAATACGACAAGCTGCTGGTCGAGGACGTGAAGCTGAAGGCAGAGCTGCGCGAGAAGCTGAAAGCGGCGGGCGTGAGCTCGGTAGAGATCGAGCGGCCGGGCAACAAGCTGCGCTTCCTCATTCGCACGGCGCGGCCGGGCATCGTGATCGGGCGCAAGGGCGCGGAGATCGAGAAGCTCAAGACCGAGCTGGGCAAGCGCACCAATCGCGACGTGTTCATCGACATCATTGAAGTGAACAAGCCGGAGCTGGATGCGCAACTCGTGAGCGAGAACATCGCTCTGCAGCTGGAAAAGCGCGTGAGTTTTCGGCGGGCGATGCGCAAGAGCGTGGACTCGGCGCTGCGTTTCGGCTGCAAGGGAATCAAAGTGCGCGTTTCAGGCCGTCTGAACGGCAATGAAATCGCGCGCTCGGAATGGTATCTGCAGGGGCGTTTGCCGCTGCACACGCTGCGCGCGGATATCGACTACGGCTTCACTGAAGCGCAAACGACGTATGGCGTGATCGGCGTGAAGGTGTGGATCTATCGCGGCGACATTTATGAACAGAAGCGCCGCCAGGTTCCTGCGGTTGGGAAGACGGCGTTCTAAAAGCAGGGATCAGTGATCAGGTGTCAGTGGTCAGTGTTTCCGTGCCGGGATCGCTTTAGCGGTTTTGAAAAGGTTGGTTGCAGAAACAGGCAGAAACAATTGATGTGCGGGCCAAAGCAAGAATCAACTGATCACTGTTCACTGACAACTGATCTCTGTATTTGAGGGTTTCGTTATGTTGATGCCAAAGAAGGTGAAGTTTCGCAAGCAGCAGAAGGGCAAGCGCCGGGGCAAGGCGTGGCGCGGCTCCTCGCTGTCGTTCGGCGAGTACGGCTTGAAGGTTATGGAGTGCGGGTACATTACGGATCGGCAGATCGAAGCCAGCCGTATCGCCATGACTCGTTTCATCAAGCGCGGGGGCAAGATCTGGCTGCGGCTGTTTCCCGACAAGCCCATCACCAAGAAGCCCGCTGAAGTTCGAATGGGCTCTGGCAAGGGCGCGCTGGACCACTGGGTCGCAGTGGTGCGGCCGGGAAAGATCCTGTTTGAGATGGAAGGCGTGACGCCGGAGCTTGCGGCCGAGGCCATGCGCCTGGCATCGCACAAATTGCCTTTGAGAACCAAGTTTGTGCAGCGCCCGGGAAGCGAAAAGACCGCGGTCAAGGCCGCCGAGTAGAGAAGCTGAATACCTGGAATTAGGAAAAGACGATGGAACTGACAAAGATTCGTAATTTGAGCGCCGAAGAGCTGAAGCACCAGGAGAAAACCTCCGCGGAGCAGCTCTTCCGCATCCGCTTCCAGGTGGCGCTGGGGCAGAACGACGGAGTGAAGAAGCTTCGCCAACTGCGCAAGGAGATTGCGCAGATCAAGACGGTAGCGCGCGAGCGCGAACTGGGCATCCGCGGAGAGGTCGGGGAAGACGAGCAATCCGCGCCTGTTGCGGAGACGAAGGCCGCCAAGAGCGAAGAAGCGGCGCCCGCGGCAGAAGCAAAGCACGCGAAGGCCAAGAAGCACGTAGCCCCCGCCAAGGCTAAAGCGGCGAAGGCGAAGAAGGCTGCGCCGGCCGCGAAAGCCAAAACCGGAAAGACGAAGAAAGCCGCGGTGAGCGCGAAGAAGAAGACAGGGAAGGCGAAGGGGGCGAGCAAATGACGGCGACCAAGACCCAGGTACAGGCGCCAGCTGCAGCAGGCGCGCGGCGCAACGAAAAAGTCGGGCAGGTGGTTTCAACCAAGATGCAGAAAACCATCGTGGTCGCGGTGGAGATGCGCAAGGCCCACGCAAAGTACAAGCGGATCGTGCGCTCGACCAAGAAGTTCTATGCCCACGACGAGCAGAGCTCGGCGCGAATGGGCGATGTGGTGCGCATTCGCGAGACCCGGCCGCTGAGCAAGCTGAAGCGGTGGTCGCTTGAAGAAATCGTGCGGCGCTCGGCGCTCGGCCAGATTGAAGATGCCGTGCTCCCAGGCGAGCAAGTTCCCGCTGAGAAGTAAAGCTGCCGAAAGGAGGGCAAAACGATGGCTGTGCAAATGAGAACGATGCTCGCGGTAGCCGATAACTCCGGCGCGCGCAAGCTGCAAGTGATTCTGCCGCTGGGCGGAGGACTGGGCGCCAAGGCCGGACTCGGCGACGTGGTCACCGCGGCAGTAAAGGAAGCCTCGCCCGACGGCACGGTAAAGAAGGGCAAGGTAGTCAAGGCGGTGATTGTGCGCACGCGGAAAGAGCATCGGCGGCGCGACGGCACCTACATTCGTTTTGACGAGAATGCCGCGGTAGTGATTGGCGACGATCACGAGCCGATCGGCACGCGCGTTTTCGGGCCAGTGGCTCGCGAGCTGCGCGAAAAGAAGTTTTTGAAGATTGTGTCGCTGGCGCCGGAAGTGGTGTAGGACGAGTGGTCAGTGTTCAGTGAACAGTGATCAGCAAAAGTTTGATACTAAATTGATCGATGGTTTGACCAGGAACAGACTGACCACTGATCACTGAAGACTGTTCACTGGTTTTGGAGAAGAAGATGCCGAGTTTGAGTATTCATCGCAATGATACGGTCAAGGTGCTCACGGGCTCTGACCGGGGCAAGACGGGCCGCGTGCTGCGTGTTTTCCCTGACAAGGACGCGGTGCTGGTTGAGCATGTGCGCGTGGTCAAGAAGACGGTTTCAAGCAAGCAGGGGCAGCGGACCAAGGGCGGCATCGCGGAGCAGGAGTCGCCGATCCACGTTTCGAACGTGGTGCTGGTATGTCCCAACTGCGGCGAGGCGCGCGTGGGTCACAAGGTCGAGGGCGACACGCGGGTGCGGGTTTGCAGAAAGTGCGGGCAGGAATTGCCGACGAAGAAGTAGAAAGACGGTTGTCAGTGTTCAGTTCTCAGTGGTCAGTTTGTTTCTGGTAGAACGAGCGATGTGCGAAAACTGATAACTGACTACTGACTACTGATTTTGAGTTTCCTTCCGCAACGGTAGACGGCCAGAGTGAGAAGGCCAATCCGAGCAACGGAAGAAAGAGAGCAGAGAGATGGCAGCAAGGTTGAAAGAGAAGTACCAGAAAGAGATCAAGCAGGCGCTCCAGAAGGAACTTGGGCTGGAGAACGCCATGGCGGTGCCGCGCCTGGACAAGATCGTGATCAACATGGGCCTTGGCGAAGCGACGCAGAACTCGAAGCTGCTGGACCCGCTGGTTGCAGATCTGGCACAGATTGCGGGCCAGAAGCCGGTGACCACGAAGGCCAAGAAGTCGATTGCGGCGTTCAAGGTTCGCACCGGCAATGCCATCGGCGCCATGGTCACGCTTAGGTCCGACAAGGCGTACGAGTTTCTTGACCGGTTGATTTCGATTGCGCTGCCGCGCGTGCGCGATTTTCGCGGGGTCTCGACCAAGAGCTTCGACGGCCGCGGCAACTACACGTTGGGGCTGCGCGACCAATTGATTTTTCCGGAGATTGACTACGCGAAGGTGGAAAAGCTGAAGGGTATGAACATCACGATTGTGACCACGGCGAGGGACGATAACCAGGCGCGCGCGCTGCTGCGCCACTTTGGAATGCCCTTCCGCCAGGGAGCGTAAGAACAGCCTCTAGCTGCTAGCTTCTGGCCTCCAGCTTGATCGAGGGAGAATCAGCAACTTAGGCAAACAAAATTGGGTTGGTTCTCGTGTGAAAGAAAGCGAAATTCCACGGACCGAGCTAGAAGCTAGTGGCTAGAAGCTAGTAGCTGTTTTTCAAGGGGTTTTATGGCAACTACTGCAAAAAGAGTGAAGGACGCGCGGAAGCCGAAGTTCAGCAGCCGCAAACACAATCGTTGCCAGCTTTGCGGGCGGCCGAGAGGTTTCCTGCGGAAGTTCGGCGTCTGCCGTTTGTGCTTCCGGGCGCTCGCGCTGAAGGGCGAGATTCCCGGCGTCAACAAGTCGAGTTGGTAGCAAGACAGTGGTCAGTGATCAGTGGACAGTGGTCAGTTCGTTTGCAGGTGAACTGGCAGCTTAGCTGAAAACCGAACAGTATTTACTGATCGCTGGCCACTGTGCACTGTTCACTGTACTAACCATTCCCGCTGGTTTCCGCCAGCAGGCGGACGAACGGGGAATGAAGGAGAAGGAATGAGTCTGACGGATCCAGTAGCAGATTTTCTGGCGCGCATTCGCAATGCGATTCGGGCGCGTCATCAGAAGATGGATGTTCCCGCTTCGAAGCTGAAGACCGAGATCGCCCGCATCCTCAAGGAAGAGGGCTACATCTCGAACTACAAAGTCCAGGATGAAGCCGGCAAGCTGGTGTTGCGCGTGTATCTGAAATACGGCGGCACCGAGGCGGCGATTCGCGATCTGTCGCGCATTTCGCGTCCGGGCTGCCGTGTCTACGTTGGCCGCGACGAGATCAAGCGCGTGCAGGGCGGGCTGGGCATTTCAATTTTGACGACGCCGAAGGGCGTGATGACGGGCCGCCAGGCGCGCCGCGAGGGCGTGGGCGGCGAGTTGTTGTGCGAGGTGTGGTAAAGACGGTTGTCAGAGAACAGAGATCAGAGATCAGTTATTCATTGCCTGATTGAATGCCTTGCTGATCCCTGAGCCCTGATCTCTGATCTCTGTTTTTAAGGCTGCAGTGGAACGATGGTTTGTTGAAGCTGATCACTGACAACTGATCACTGACAACTGCTTTTCGGGACTCGCAAGCCAAGAGAAGGATTTCAAAGAAATGTCGCGCATTGGAAAGAAGCTGATCCCGCTGCCCGCGGGCGTGAAATACAAGGTTGAGGGCAACACCGTGCTGGTGGAAGGACCCAAGGGCAAGGTCACAGCGCTGATCGCCGATGGCATCACGCTGAAGACCGCCGATGGGAACCTGCAGTTGGAGCGCGCGAGCGAAGACAAGGCCGCAGTGCATGGGCTGACGCGCGCCCTGGTGAATAATGCGGTGCACGGCGTGACCAAGGGGTGGACACGGGAACTGGACATCGTGGGCATCGGATACCGCGCCGAGTTGAAAGGCAAGGGAACGGTGGTTTTCACGCTGGGCTACTCGCACCCCATTGAGGTTCCGCTGCCTTCGGGCATCGAAGTGACGATCGACCCCAAGCAGACGCACCTGACCGTGATGGGCGTCGACCGGCAGAAGGTTGGGCAGGTAGCGGCCGACATGCGCTCGTTGCGCAAGCCGGATCCGTACAAGAACAAGGGAGTGCGCTACTCCGACGAGCGGCTGAAGAAGAAGGCCGGCAAGACGGGAGCGAAGTGATCGCGTTTGCGAGGCGTCTGAGCCTCGCGCGATCATCCTGAACGAAGTGAAGGATCTGAATCCGAACGGGGCCGCGGGGCGGTTCCGCCAATAGGTGAGAGAAGAAGATGAAACAGCAGACGAAGAGAAACGAGATCCGGCAACGCATTCACGATCGCATTCGCGAAAAGCTCGCGGGAACGTCGGAGCGTCCGCGGCTGAATGTTTACCGCTCGCTGAATCACATTTACGCGCAGGTCATTGACGATCAGAACGGCCAGACGCTGGTTTCAGCGTCGAGCATCAAGCTGAAGAGCGGCGGCAATGTGGCGGCGGCGAAAGAGATTGGCAAGACAGTGGCAGAACAGGCCGTTGCAAAGGGCATCAAGCAGGTGGTCTTCGATCGCGGCGGCTATCTGTATCACGGTCGTGTTAAGGCGTTGGCCGATGCGGCGCGCGAAGCAGGGCTTGAATTTTGAGCTCCGCTCTCTAGAGTTTTGGACGAGAACAGTGGAAGTTTTCCGCGGCGCGAGTAGCCGGGAAGGACAGACAAGAGCAAATGACAATGTTGACGAAGAAACTCGATGCCAACCAGTACAACCTGAAGGATCAGGTGGTGGCCATCAATCGCGTGACCAAAGTGGTAAAGGGCGGCAAGAACATGTCGTTTGCCGCGCTGGTTGTGGTAGGCGATGCCGCTTCCGGCGTGGTGGGCTACGGATCGGGCAAGGCCAAGGAAGTTCCCCAGGCCATTCGCAAGGGAATCGAGTCGGCCAAGAAGAATCTGGTCAGGGTGCATTTGACCGAGACGACGATTCCGCACCAGGTGCTGGGCCGTTTCGGATCGGGCCAGGTGCTGTTGAAGCCGGCGCCGGAAGGCACGGGCGTGATTGCCGGCGGCGCGGTGCGCGCAGTGATGACCTCGGTCGGCGTGCAGAATGTGCTGACCAAGAGTCTGGGCTCGCCTAATCCGCACAACGTCATCAAGGCGACGTTCGATGCGCTGACGCAGTTGCGCGATAAGGCAGATGTGGCCACGGCGCGCGGCAAACAGGTGGGAGAACTCTAATGGCGACCGCGAAAAAGAAGATTCGCATTCAGTACTATCGTTCCAAGATCGCCACGCCGGTGAAGCACAAGCTGGTGATCAAGGGGCTGGGCTTTACGCGTCTCAACCAGATCGTCGAGCGCGAGGACACGGATTCGGTGCGGGGCATGGTGAAGGCTGTGCCGCACCTGGTGAGAATCGTCGGGCCGGAGGCCCGATAGCTGACAGCCATCAGCTTTCAGCCCTCAGCTTGATCGTGCGGCCGAAGAGTTTTCGGCGAAGCACGAAGAAACTGAAGGCTGATAGCTGAAGGCTGCTTTTGAAACGCGAGTCGGTGGGAATTAAATCTGCCGGCGCTATAGCGAGGAGAACATGAGAAACCTATCGAATTTACGGGCGCCGAAGAAAGCCAACACCGGGCGCAAGCGGGTGGGCCGGGGCATGGGATCCGGCATGGGCAAGACTTCAACCCGCGGCCACAAGGGCCAGCGTTCACGATCCGGGTCGCACATGATGCGCGGTTTTGAAGGCGGCCAGATGCCGCTGCACCGGCGGCTGCCCAAGCGCGGGTTCACCAACATCTTCCGCACCGAGTACACGGTCGTGAATCTGGATCGGATCGCCGGGCTGAAGGTCACTGAGATTGGCCTCGACGACTACCGGAAGCTGGGCCTGGCTTCGAGCAAGAACGCGCTGATCAAAGTGCTTGGCTCGGGCGAGCTGAAGAAGGCCATCACGATTCACGCGCACAAGTTTTCGAAGTCAGCAGCGGAAAAGATTGAGAAGGCCGGCGGCAAGGCCGTTGTTGTGGGCGGCGAGACAACGCCCGCGGCGGCATGAGAATTGCGGCAACATGTCAAAATTGGACTTCGATAGCCCACTTTTGACATGTGACGCAAAGCATAGTCCGCGTTTCCCGGGATTGGGTAGGCTCAAAAAGACCGGGAATCGCCTTACGATGGGTTCATTGCAAGATTCGAACGGCGCTTCGGGCGCCTGAAGCGGATTAACCGATATGCTGGAAAAGTTTCTCAACATCTTCCGGATTCCCGACCTGCGCAAGCGGGTGCTTTTCACGCTGGGCATACTGGCGGTTTACCGTCTGGGCGCATGGATTCCCACGCCGGGCGTCAACTGGATTCAGCTGCAGAACCTCTTTAACCAGCAAGGCGGATCGGCGCTGGGCCTGATGGATCTGTTCAGCGGCGGCACGCTGCGCCGCATGACGATCTTCGCACTGGGCATCATGCCCTACATCACCGCGTCCATCATCTTTCAGCTTCTCACTGTGGTTTACGAGCCGCTGGCGCGCATTCAGAAGGAAGGCGAACTGGGCCGGCGCAAGATCACGCAATGGACCCGATACGTAACCGTGGTTCTCGCGGCGCTGCAGGCCATAGGCATTGCGGCCATTCTTACCAAGCAGGGCGTGGTGATGAATCCCGGTCCGGGATTCATTTTGATGACAGTGCTCACGCTGACCACCGGAAGCGCGTTCATTATGTGGCTGGGCGAGCAGATTACCGACCGCGGCATCGGCAACGGCATGAGCCTGCTGATCTTTGCGGGCATTGTTGCGGGACTCCCGCGCGGCATCGCCGATCTTTACCAGAAGGTTCAGACCGATGCCTGGGGCCCAATGACGTTTCTGGTGGTGCTGGGCCTGGTTGCCGGCATGGCGGCGGTGGTGGCCTTCATTGTTTTTGTGGAGCGCAGCGAGCGGCGCATTCCCATCCAAAGCGCGCGTCGGATTGTCGGCCGGCGCATGATGGGTGGAGCGTCAAGCCATCTGCCGTTGAAGGTGAACTCCGGCGGCGTGATGCCGATTATTTTCGCCAGCTCGATTCTTTCGGCGCCTTTGTTGTTTGGCCAAGTGGAATGGGTGCAGAATAACCGCCTGCTCCAGCCCATCATGCAGGCGCTTACGCCAGGCTATCCATGGTATGAGCTGCTGAATATTCTGTTCATCATCTTCTTTGCTTATTTCTACGTTTCCATCGTGATGCGGCCGGACGACATCGCCGACAACTTCCGCAAGTCGGGTTCATTTATCCCCGGAATCCGGCCCGGCAAGCGCACCTCCGACTTTATCAACGACATTTTGACGCGCATCACGCTGGTGGGCGCGATTTACCTGATTCTGGTTCAGATGGTGCCCACCTTCCTCATCTCGGGCATCCGCTTCGACAAGATTTGGCTTATCGGGAGGTTATTCGAGAATCTTCCAAACTGGATGATTCACGGAATGAACGTCAACTTCTACTTTGGCGGCACATCACTGCTGATCGTGGTGGGTGTGGCCATGGATACGGTAAACCAGATCGAATCGCAGCTGATCATGCGTCACTATGACGGCTTTTCCCCGCGGTCCGGTCGCATCCGCGGAAGGAAAACCTGGTAATGCCGTCACCTGCTTCATCAGAGACATCGATGGAATCTGGCCGGGATACGGAATCTGCCACCGTTCCCGGCCCGATTCTTTTATTGGGAGCGCCGGGCGTGGGCAAGGGAACCCAGGCCAAGGAGCTTGTGAAGCTTTGGAACATCCCGCAAATCTCCACTGGAGACTTGCTCCGCGGCAACGTGGCCCGGGGAACCAACCTGGGCAAAACGGCCAAGGAGATCATGGCGCGGGGTGAACTGGTGCCGGATTCCCTGGTGGACGAGATGGTCGCCGCAAGGCTGCTGGAGCCGGATACGGCCCGGGGCTACATTCTGGACGGTTTCCCCCGGACGCTGGGCCAGGCGCACTGGCTTGACGGCCGTCTGGCGGCGCAAATCGAGTCATTGCCGGTAGTTGCGGTCAGCATCCAAGTGAACTATAATCAGTTATTGCGCCGCATTACGGGGCGCCGGAATTGTCCTGTTTGCCAGACCATCTACAACGTCTATATGCGCCCGCCGCAGCGGGAAGGTTTTTGCGACGTTGAAGGTGCCGAGCTGGTCCAGCGAGCCGACGACACGGAAGAGGTTTTCAAGGAGCGCATGCGCGCTTACGAGGCCCTCACTCGGCCCGTTGTCGAGCATTACCGGGTGTTAGGGCGATTTGCGGAAGTTGATGGTGACAAGCCGATCGCAGAGATTGCGGCCGGGATCGTTTCCACTGTTGAACGGTTGCGCAAGGCAGCGTGACTGTAACGGTGGGTTTGTGCGTTAACAGCAGTTGTCAGTGAACAGTGGTCAGCGATCAGTTGGATATTGCTTGACGAACGGCGTCAACCGACCTGAGCAGTGCATAGACAACTAGACGTGATCGAGATTTGGAAGTCAGTTGAGGCTGCCTAGCGCGGCAGGATGGATTTGACAACTGAACAATGATCACTGAGAACTGGTTTTCATGGCCGTCGTACTGAAGTCGTCGCAAGAGATCGAGAAGATGCGCCGCGCGGGCCAGATGGTTCGTGAGGTTCTGGAGTTGGTGCGCAGCCAGGTGAAACCGGGCGCGACAACCTACGATCTGGAAAAGGCGGCTGAAGCGCGGGTGAAGGAACTGGGCGTGAAGGCCGCGTTCAAGGGGTACCATGGTTTTCCTTGCGTGCTTTGCACCTCGGTCAACAGCGAAGTGGTGCACGGCATTCCGTCGCCGAAGCGGGTCCTGAAGGAAGGGGACATTGTTTCGGTCGATTTTGGTTTGGTTGTTGACGGCTATTACGGCGATGCGGCCATCACGGTGCCGGTGGGTTCGATCGACGCCAAGGCAGCGCGGTTGCTGAAGGCCACGGAAGACTCGCTCAAGGCCGGCATCGCGGCGGTTCGGCCGGGTGCCACGCTGGGCGATGTTGGCGCGGCGGTTCAAGGCGTGGTTGAAGGCGAAGGGTTTTCGGTGGTTCGGGACTTCGTGGGTCACGGGATCGGCGTGCACATGCACGAAGATCCGCAGGTGCCGAACTTTGGCGAAGCCGGCCAGGGCATGAAGCTGAAAGTGGGAATGGTCATCGCGATCGAGCCCATGGTGAATGCCGGAAAGCCGGATGTGCAGGTGCTGGACGACGGCTGGACAGCGGTTGCCACTGATGGAAGCATGAGCGCTCATTTTGAGCACACGGTTGCGGTGACTGCAACCGGAGCAAGGATCCTGACGGAGTAGCAATACTCTTGTCTAAAACGTGAAGGCGCGGAAAGCGCCAGAAGTGGACACTGATTGTCGAAGGAAGATGCGATTGAGGTCATGGCAACGGTCGTTGAGACGTTGCCCAATGCGATGTTCAAGGTCAAGCTCGAGACCAATCACGAGGTCTTGGCGCATGTCTCAGGAAGAATGCGCAAGAACTTCATCCGGATTTTGCCGGGCGACCGCGTGGCCGTTGAGCTAAGCCCGTACGACCTGAATCGCGGCCGGATTGTGTACAGGTACAAATAGCTGCCAGCTATCAGCCCTCAGCCGTCAGCTGTTCCATCTGGGGCCGGCATTTGCGGCGAGAACAACGTTCGAGGACGGGCTGGGAGACGGAAGCTTGTTGGGCAAGAAGAATCTGAAAGCTGGGAGAAGTTATGAAGGTCAGGGCATCA
>Ga0335085_10007221_pt1 | contig 17327 bp, 10 predicted proteins | sample Lox_Sample_45_FD_206712 | JGI IMG/M metagenome (GOLD analysis project Ga0335085, IMG submission 206712) | Soil microbial communities from Loxahatchee National Wildlife Refuge, Florida, United States - Lox_Sample_4.5 | ecosystem: Environmental > Terrestrial > Soil > Wetlands | place: USA...
AAAATCCGGTACACCCGCGACGGCGTCTGCGCCTGCAACAACGAAATCGCGACATTATGAACCGGAACTCCGCCGCGCGTCTGCCCGTCCGGCCTGCCATGATGCGCATGGCCATGCAACACCAGATCCGCGCCGTGGCGATCGATAACTTCCGCCATGCGTGATGTGCCGAGAAACGGAAAAATTTCCGGAGCCTCTCCCTGCACCGTGTCAGCAATCGGAGAATAATGCACGACCACGACTCGCTTCGGAGCACGCAACTGTGAAATGCCGCGCTCCAGCTTCATGGTTTCATCGATGGAAGCTCGCACGAACTCTTTGACCTCGCGCTCACCGAACGCGGTCAGCACGCCACGGCCAAAGCCTCCCACAAAACCCTTGGCTCCAGCGAAGCCGACGCCATCCCGCTCATAGCCACTGCCATCCAGAACCTTGATACCGCCGCCGATCAGCATGCGCTTGAGTTCTTCTTCTTTCCCGCTTTCGTAGTCGTGGTTCCCAAGCACCACAACAGTCGGCAAGCGCAGGCGCACCAGCACATTCAGCAAAGGTTCCATTTCGTCGGGCTGACCGTAATTTGTCAGGTCACCAGCGAGCACCAAAACGTCGGCATCATCGCGCACCCGCTCAAACTGGTCTTTTAGCTTCGCGTAGCTCGTTGGCGTGAAATGCAAGTCGGCGCTGGCGGCAATCCTCACGCTGATTTCCTTCTCGCCTTTGCCCGTGTAGCTCGATCACGCCCAATCCATTCCAACCGCATCCTCCGCGTTTCTTCCAAAAGGTTGGGAAGTTCCCATTCGTCTACATCGATGGCAAACATGTTCTCGTCAATCAGGCTGCCCCGAAACAGACCTTCAGGATTCGGATTCTTCACCTCACGCGTAAAGCGAGTCAGCAGCTCGCACCAGATTTCTGAAGGAACGTAGTGACTCTGCGCTGGGTACACGTACCGAAATAACATAAGAGCCCAGAGCAACATCTCCCAGTGCGGCCCAACGATTTCCAACTCGCGTTCCCAGTCGAAATCCCCGTATGTTCCGTAGATGACGTGCGCGATGTCGGCCCCATCGAAACGCTCGCGCTTCGCCACAAAAATTTTCGACGCGACCAGTTCTTCGGGAGCAAGAACCCGCGTTTCTACTTCGTAGATCACCGCCGGCCGCGCGCGCTGGATCCAGGAATCTTGAACAGTGATGAGTCCATTGCTCATCCCAGTAATCAGGTCGACGAAGTACTCGTCCCGCCATGCCTTCGAGAGCCACACCGGATCGGTGACCTCGCACTCCATGCCGGCGGCACGAAGACAGCAAAGAGCGGCTGCCGACTTCTCGGCGGTCAGGAAAAGGTCCAGATCTTTTGTGTAGCGGCAGATTCCAGTGTGTTGGCGCAACGAGAACGCGCCCGAAACCGCGTAGGGAATGCGGCTGTTCTCAAGCAACTGCAGCACGTCATGAAACAGCTCAACCCGAACCTCCGGTTCTTCAGAGGGTCGGGAGGACGTCTTCGGTAATTCTTCCGAATGGAGGTCGCCAGGCACCCACCTTGGATGAAGTGCCTGGAATCGCGGTTGTTAAGCGTTTATTGAAGAAACGTAATCTATTTGTCGATCCGGATTACTTCCCCGTGTAACTGACTCTCCAGATCGAGTTCGATCCGTCATCGCTCACCAGCAACGATCCGTCGGGAGCCACGGTGAGTCCCACCGGACGCCCCCATACCTCGCCGTTCGGCAGGACGAAACCGGTGACGAAGTCCTCATACTCGCCGCTGGCATGCCCAGTCTGATGCAGAGGCACGCGAATCACTTCATATCCGACGCGGGTGGCCTTGTTCCAGGAGCCGTGCTCAGAAGCGAAAATGTCTCCTTTATATTCGGCGGGAAACTTATCGCCCTCGTAAAACGCGAACTCCAACGATGCATTATGGGGCTGGAGCAGAACGTCGGGAACGATGGCTTTGTCCTTCAGTTCCGGATGTTTGCCCTTGTGTCGCGGGTCCTGATGGTCGCCCATGTACCACCACGGCCAGCCATAGAATCCGCCCTCTTGAACGTGAGTGATGTAGTCGGGAACCAGATTATCTCCTAGCGCATCCCGCTCGTTCACCGAGCACCAGAGTTCGCCCGTTTGCGGACTTACTCGGATCCCGCCACCGGCATTGCGGATGCCGTAGGCATAAACCTTCAGTTGGCAATTGCTAGGATCGCAAACGAGAATGTCAGCGCGATCCTTCTCACCCCGAGTGGTATCCGGATCGTCCACGTTGGAAGCCGACCCAACCGCCACAAATAGCTTCGATCCATCTTTCGAGAAGTCGACAGCCCGCGTGGTGTGGCCCCCGCCATTAGGCAAATCGGCGATATGCTGCGGCTCTCCTGTCGCCTTCAAATCGCCATTGTGATAGGGAAACCGTACAACCGAGGCAGTGTTTCCGATATAGACCCACTGCGGATCGGGCCCAGGAGGATAAAAGGCAATCCCGTAGGGCTGTTTCAATCCGCTGGCAAATATCGCAGATTGCTCGGCTTTGCCATCCGAAGTAACTCCGCGAAAAACCAGTATCCGCCCAGGCTCGGTTTCAGCGAGAAAAACATCCCCGTTCGGAGCGGTCCGCATGAACCGCGGATTCTCCAAGCCCGCCGCGTAAAGGTCGACCTTGAATCCGGGGGCCGCGACGGGCCAGGCATTGTCTGGCCGTGCCACCACGTCAGGTCCGTTGCTGGAGGACTTAGTCGCATACGGTGCCGGCAGATCTTTTACCGTGATCTTGCGGATCGTCCCAGGCTTTTCATACCGGAAATCGGTGAACGGCGCGGTCGGAGATGCATCCTTCACCGCCGTGGTATTCGTTGCCGCCGGTGCAGCAGAACTCGCGGGAGGTGTTGCTTTACCTGATGCAATCGCCTCGAGATAACTCACTACCTGCCAGCGCGTGTTTTCCGGCAAAAAGGCCCACGACGGCATTCCACTATCCTTGTCGCCTTTGGTGATGAACCAGAAGATTTCACCGTCGGTGATTCCCTTAAGCTTCCCGTCAATTAAAGACGGTACGTTGCCGGTCCCCTGAAGTGTGCGGCCATGGCAAGACAGGCAGTTGCGCGCGTAAACAGTTTTTCCCGCATCAAACGCGGCTTGCTGACCCGCCAGGGGATTTTTCATCGCCTTGGCGGAAGCGGGTGCATCTTTAAAAGGGCTATCCGCCGCGTAGCTCACAGCGGCGAGAATGCATAAAGCGACCGCCCAACGAATCGGATGGTTGCGCAGGGTCATAAGTATCCTCACGTTGAATTCTTGAAATTATTATGCCCTATGGCCAAGGATGCCGGACGGTTTCAGCGACGCAGAATGTTCGTTTTCTTGCCACGTGGAAAGAAAGTACAGGAAAACCTGTACCGTCGACATCCGAGAGGAAGTCCTTCGTGAACCTTAGTGTCCTTGGTGGTTCAAGGTTTTCTCAGCGCTCTCAGCGGCATTCTCTTCGGTCTCAGCGATGAAGTCTTCGCCGTAGAGACCACAAAGGATGATGATCAGAACGTATACTTCAGCGCGAACTCCACCTGCCGATTGTCGGTAGCCGTGTTGGTGATCGCCGCCGCTCCCGGATAGTCGACGGCAATCTGCCCCGAACCGCCTCCAGGCAATCCAAAATTCGGATGATTAAAGAGGTTGAAGAACTCAGCCCGGAACTGCAACTGCTGCTGCTCATGGATCTTGAAATTCTTCTGCAACACGAAATCGAAATCGACCATGTGCGGCCCACGCAGATTTCCGATCTTCGAATCCCCGTACATGTGCGCCGCCTGCTGACCAGGCGCTAATGCCGGAGTCACAAACGCCGCCTGGTTGAACCAGCAATCCAGGGTCTGATGTCCGGGATTCGAGCACTGATAGTCGGTTCCTTGCGACGCGGTGTTGAACGAAAAATTCGCAGGATTCGCCACTTGGTCCGGACGATAGCTGAAGCTTCCGGTATTGCTGTAATCCGTTGACATAACAGCGGTGATCGCCTCGCCGGTTTGCGCGCTCGTAATGCCCGCAACTTGCCATCCGCCCAACACGGCATCAGCGACACCCTTCATATCGCCACCGAAATGGCGCCCATGCCCTACCGGAAGCTCATACAAATAGCTGATCGTGAACCGATGTCGCAGGTCCGGCGTGACAGGGCCATGCTCGAGATCGGCGCGAAAGCTGTCCTGGATAAATCCACCAACGTTGCCGTCCGCATTGCCCAAGTTTTTAGCGAATGTGTAGGCAGCGAGGAAGTTGAATCCATTCGCGAACCGCTTGTTCAGAGACGCCTGAAATGCGTTGTAGAACATCTCCAACTGCGGATAATCCAACGGAAGGATCTGCGTCATGTTCGGCTGCTGTGTGGCATAGGGACGGCCGTAATTGGGCTCATCGCAATTGCTCAAATCAGGGCCGCAGAAGTTTGTGTCAAGAGGCTGCGTCGCTTGGTTCAGATCACTCGCTTCGTGGTTCCACAGGTGGTAGGCGCGAGTACCAACGTATCCGATCTGCCCCATCCAGTTCGATGCGAACTGATGCTGCACCGAAAGATTCCATTCCATGATCCGCGGCATGATCCGCTTCGGGCCGGTAGTCTTTACCGGACCAAGAATGTCGGTCGCCGAGCCCACAGGAACGGCCGCCGGAAATCCGTTCGAGATCAATTGCTGCGGACTAGGCACGACACCCGAGGGATAAGCATTCGCCCAAAACGCCAGTTGCGGCGGATTCAGTCCAAGATCGTCAAAAATATTTCCCTCTGCCGAATAGAAGATTCCGAACGCGCTATGGACAACCGTATTATGCGGCAAAGCCCACGCAAAGCCGATGCGTGGTGCCCAATCGCTCTTATCGAATTGCACCCCGGCATGCGAGACTGCACCCGGACCATACGAAGTTACAACGATTCCTTTGTTGAAATCGAAATTCCCAACGCGTCCATTCGCTGGCGAGGCAATTTCGTAACGAAGGCCAACGTTCAGCGTGAAGTTTGGTGTGACGTGATAATCATCCTGCACAAACTCAGCCAGATCCCAGTAGCGCGTAGGATACAGCCCGCCCAGGAAGTCTTGCTCGTTCGAAGCAGCATAACCGAATAGCAGATCGGCCATACCGTTGCCGCCGAGCGTCGTCCCCGGATCGGCGCTGTAGGCGCCTCCGAACACAAACCACCCGCGGGGACTCGACAGTTGGAAGAAATTCCGCTGCTGACGGCGGAAATCGATTCCGAATTTCAACGAGTGCTTCCCGTGCATCCAGGTTGCGGCATCCGCGACTTGAATGATGTTTTCGAAGACGTGCTCCGGAAGCCACTGCGAGTCGCCGAGAGACGTGATCCCTGCAGTGTCAATGTTTGTCAGTCCGCTCGAGTTGGGATAACCCGGACGATTCGCATTAGGGATGCCCAACTGCGTCGCAATGTCCTTGCCGAAGTTAAACGGCAACGCGTTCACTGCGTACCGGAAGTATCCGCCGTGCAAATCGTTCAACAGATACGTCGAGAACGTATGCGTGTAGCCGATTCCCAAATGCTGCGAGCGCGAGTTGCTGATGCTTGGACAGCAATCGTTTCCGCCCCAAGGAACGCCCAGCGGCCCAGGGTTCTGGCTGCGTACATCCCCAAAGCTGTAGGAAGCAAAAATCTGATCAGCTTCACGAATCCGGTGATCGACACGAATGTCGAACGAGTCTTGGTCGTTGATCACGTTTTGGTTGGCGAGATAATTATCGGCAAGCGATGTCGGATCGGTCGGCTGCGGATAGAAATTCGCGATGTTCAACCCGACTGGATCCAGACATCCGCCGCCTGCTGCGCTCTTCCCCGTCGTTCCCACGCATGGCGGAATAATGTTGTTCGGAATGGGTTGCCGCAGAAGGATAGTCTCGCCGCTCGCGCAAGTGTAATTCGACGCACGCAGCGGATCGAAGACCGTGCCGGTATCAAAAGTGTCGGACGCACTTGGAGTCGCACAAGGCGAGAATGTCGTTCCTGTCAGGCGATCGCTAAAATCGCCGTTGCGTTCCGCCGGAAGTGGGACGGTTGAAAGATAAGGCGCGCTGTTGCGCAGCCTCGATCCCTGGTAGTCGCCAAAGAAGAATGTCTTGTTCTTCTTGATCGGCCCGCCAATGAAAGCACCGAACTGATTCCGTTTGAAAGGTTGTTGCCCCACATTGAAATAGTTCACCGCATCGAGTTTGTCGTTGCGAATAAACTCGTAGACTCCGCCATGAAACTGGTTCGAGCCAGATTTCAGAACAACATTGACCGCAGCGCCTCCACGTCCGAATTCGGCGCTCATGGAATTCTCTTCCGTCTTGAATTCCTGGATCGCATCTGGCGGCGGCAGTACCACGACCCCGCCGAGCCCGAACTCGTTGTTATCGACCCCATTCAGTAGGAAGTTATTATTCGAGACACGCAGGCCGTTGACCGAAATTGCCTCGTTGGCGCGTTCGTTTTCAAAGACACCGCCGCTGACGTTCGTTCCAGTTTGCCCGGCGTTGGCCCCGGGCCCCAGGTATGCCAGCTGAATAAAGTTGCGCCCATTCAGGGGAAGCTCGGAAATGCGCCGCTCTGTCTCGATCGTCCCCAGAGACGATTGTTCTGTCTGCAACAGTGCTGGAGCCGCCGTGACCTCAACTTTTTCCGACGCCGACCCGATCTTTAAGACGAGATCCACCTTCACGGACTGGTTCACTCCCACCTCGACGTTCTGTTGCACAGTCGTCTGAAATCCCGCCTTCTCAGCCGCAATCGAGTAAGTTCCGATCTTCAGCAGATTCGCCGCGAACGTACCCTCGTCGTTTGTGGTAACCCTCGTAGGCTGATTCGTCTCGACGTTCGTGACCGTAACTTCGGCACCAGAAATTCGCGCGCCAGCCGGATCAGTCACCGTTCCAACAATTGCCCCACGATCCACTTGGGCGGACGCTGACAACGAAAAAATGAGAACGAGAACTAGCGAGCACAGTACGACCAGCACGATCTGGCGCAGCCACATAGACGCCTCCGCAGGGTGAGCAGTTTTATTAAGGTCTGGTTGTGATGACGGTTCTAAACGCGACGTGCAGACGCTGTCAAGCACTCCTCGCCATGACCCGCAGTCGCATTTCTTCCGGCGCACTTTTGCATGGGACCATTGCGGCGAGGTCCGGGTCTGTGATTTGAATCACATTCAGCGTACCAAGCAGTCACTCACAATTCGTTGACCGAGATCAATGTGTGGGAAGACCAGGTGACGCTGGCGCAGTTTTGCGTTACCTTACTTGACTTGGCATAAAGATCCAGGAGATTGCAAATGAAATTGGCCGTGTCTTCGACATTGGCTCTGCTCTGCCTCGCAACCTTCACCTTTGCTCAGGCGACTCGCCTCGAGCAAGTTCAGAACAAAACAATTCTTCTGTTCACACCGCATCCAGACGACGATGTGTTCGGCGCGGGCGGCACCATCGCGCTGCTGAACCGCAATCATAATAAGGTCTACATCGTTATTTATACGAACGACGATAAGGGCTCCTACGATCCCGACATGAACTCGCAAAAGCTGGCCCGCATTCGCCGAGCCGAAGAGGAAGTGTCGGAAGGCCTTGTCGGAACTCCGAAAGAAAATATTATGTGGATGGGCTACGACGACGGCATGCTGGAGTACGCCGCGCAGCCCAAGCTGACGGAAGAAGCGACGGCGATCATTCGGCGCATCCGTCCCGACATCTTGCTGAGCGTCGATCCCGGTGAATGGTACGAACGCTGGCACAAGAGCGATCACCGCATGGCCGCGTTCAACACGATTGACGCGGTCCGCGCGGCCGAGTTCTGGCTATACTTCCCGAATCAGAAGCTGCAGCAGGGACTGCAACCCTACAAAGTTCCTGAGATGTACTTTTTCTATCCGTCGCCGCAGGAAGCGAACTTCTTCGTGAACATCGACAGCGTCATCGAACTCAAAGTCGAGGCCGCCGCCAAGCAGGTAAGCCAGTTCGAACCCGCGATCAACAAGTATCGTCCGGACTGGGATCAGCCGGATCTCGAGAAAGCCAAGAAAGAGATGCGTGACGAGCAGCCGAAAAAAGACGGCCACTACGTCGAGGCATTCCGTTACGCCACAGGGTTTGTCCAGTACTAACCGTCTCCTCGCGCACCTTATTAACGCGGACTTTGAACTTAGTTGACGGTTTTGAAAGGGCGCGGCTTTTAGCCGCGCCGTTGGTGAAAGAAATTGATCGCGGCTTTGGCCGCTGAGGTAAGGAGCACTCATGTCAGATCTAGCATTGTTCGGAGGCAAGAAAGCGAAGCAAAAGCCATTTCCAGTTTGGCCACAGTATGACGAGAACGAGCGTCGCGCGTTAAACGAAGTTCTCGAAAGCCGCGTTTGGTGGCGCACTCCCGGCACCAAGACGCTCGAGTTCGAACAGGCCTTCGCGAAATATCACGGTGCACGCCACGGTATCGCCGTAACCAACGGCACCGCCGCGCTCGAAGTAGCGATGGCAGCGCTCGGCATTAATCACGGCGATGAAGTCATCGTTCCGAACTTTACGTTCGTCGCGACAGCAAGTGCGGTGCTGTTCGCGAATGCTCTGCCGGTTCTGGTGGATGTTGATCCGCAAACATATTGCCTCGATCCTGATCTGACTGAGGCCGCAATCACTCCACGCACGAAGGCCATTATCGCCGTCCACATGGGAGGTCATCCCGCGGACCTGGATCGTTTGTCCGATATCGCGAAGAAACACGGCATTGCGTTCATCGAAGATTCCGCCCACGCCCACGGCAGCGAGTGGCGAGGCAAGAAGATCGGCACTTTCGGCACCGGAGCCACTTTTAGTTTTCAGGCCAGCAAGCTCATGACCGCAGGCGAAGGCGGCATGATCATCTCGAACGACGACAATTTCGAGCGCCAGGCCCGCTCGGTTCACGACTGCGGGCGCATGCCCGGAGAATGGTTCTATAGCCATTTCATTTACGGCTCGAACTATCGGCTAAGCGAGTGGCAAGGCGCCGTCTTGAAAGTGCAACTGGGACGCCTCGAACCTCAGACTCTGCATCGCCACAAGCAAGGCCGTCTGCTCGACAAGTTGTTCTCCGAAATTTCCGGCATCACCCCGCAAAAGCACGATCCGCGCTGCACGCGCAATGGTCAGTACGCCTACATCTTTCACGTCAACGGCAAAGAGTTTGCCGGGATCTCAACAGAGAATTTCATCGCCGCCCTGAATGCCGAAGGCATTCCGACCCAGGCCAGCTATCCACCGCTGCACGATCTCGACTGCTTCCGCAACGGCGATTACCGCAAGTGCCTCGCCGGTTCGCAGGCCACGGAGAAGCACCCATTCCTCGATCAGAAATTCCCGCAAACGCACAAGGCAGCTTGGGAGACCGTTTGGATTCCGCAGTTCGCCCTTCTGGGCGACGAGCAAGACATGAACGAGGTCGCGGGCGCAATAAAAAAGATTCAGCGGAACGCGAAAGAGATTGCCGCAAATTCCTCGCAAGCAACTGCGGAGAAAGTAGCGCGCTGAACCACCCATTTCATGACCGGTGACAACGAGCAGACCAGCGTTGAATCGGGCAGCCAAGCTTATGCACGTGGAAGTCTGTCGTGAAATTGCTTTTTCGGAGACAACTTTATGAATCGCGACGGCCGTAACCACTTTTTCTCGCTCTTCCTCTTACTTTGCGCAAGCTTCTTATTCCTTCAAATTCCAACCACGGCTCAATCAAAGAAGCTTCCTGAAAAAGTTCCTCCGAAGCGCACCTCGCAGATTGAAGATGGCTTCGGCATAAACTCCGATCTTCCCCGCGATCCATACTTGCCCTGGAACCGCTGGTGGTGGACCCGCATGTTCGACGCTGGATTCAAATGGATCCGCATCGGCCAATACGAAAACAGTTCCGACTACACCAGCTGGGACTGGATCGAGCAGAAGCGCGGAGTCTATGCCGCTCCGCAGTTGTTGGAAGACTCGGTCGACTCTCTGATCGACAACGGCATGCAGGTCCAGGTCCAGCTCATGTACGGCAACATCATGTACACCGCGCATAGCGGCAAACTGCCCGATGTCAGCGAACCCGAGCCCGGATCCTTTCACAATGACGATCGCAGCATCTACTCGGTGTATTGGCCGCCGCTCACGCCCGAGCAACAAGCCGCATTCAACAAGTACGTTGCGTGGACTGTCGATCATTTTAAAGATCGCATCCACTATTGGGCGCTATGGAACGAGCAAGACATCGGCTACTGGAACCCGTACGGCAATGCCGAGCAGTACGGTCAGCTGCTGACATCGTTTGTAGATACAGTCCACAAAACACCAGGCGCGAAAGTCATCTACGGAGGCCAAGCCGATCCATCACGCGAATTCACGAAGGTCGCGCTCGATACCTGCAAGTGCGCATCAGGCATCGACGTCTACGCGTATCACACCTATCCCGGGTACGGCCAAAACATGAATCCCGAGACCATGGATTACGGCGCGTACTTAAATGAGTCTCCACAGAAGTTGCGCGATCTCGTCAACAACTATCCAGACATCAGGAAGAACATTCCGTTCTTCGATGATGAATTCAACTCGATCCCATCATGGATCGGATCTGACGAATCCGTGCAGGCCAAATACGTTCCGCGCGGCCTGATTTATAACCACGCAGCCGGAGTGAAAACGTTCGTCTGGCTGCTCACCGCAGGCGTTGACGGCAACGAGTATGACGACTTCGGCATCGTCCATGGTTTGACCAATCACGATTATGACTTCACGCCGCGTCCCGTCTTCCTAGCGTTGCAGAATACGAATGCGCTCTTCGCTGATACGAAGTTCGATCGATCCATCGAAATTACTGGAAGCGATATTCCCGCACTTCGCCGCCGCACCGAATTCCCATTCATGAGCTACGGATTCCGCTCAAAGACCGGGAAATCGATCGTAGCCTACTGGCTTGCAGCTCACAGTCTACCGGCGAACGCATTCCCAACCTTCTACTCGACTTTCACGTTGAAGAACACCGGCATTCAGAATCCGGTACTGATCAATGTCACAACCGGCGACATTCGTCCGCTGAAATGGAAAGACGGCACAACCGATACACTCGAATCGCTACCCGTCACAGACGGCATCATGGCCATCGCCGATGCCGATTATTTCGACTGGCCGGTGCTGCCCGAAACTCCGAGCTCGCTCAACGCCACAATGAGCGGGGCAACTGCGAACCTGACATGGGAGGTACACGGAGGCGATCCCACCGGCATTCTCATAGAACGACAAGTCGAAGGGACGAATGGCACTAAAACAAAATGGACCCAGGTTGCGAAGCTCGCCGCGAATGCAACGGCATACTCCGACTCCACGTTAAAAAAAGGCGAGAGTGCTGCATATCGCGTGCGAGCACTCAACGATGCCGGACAGTCCGCCTACTCGAACATCGCGCGCTCAGTCGTGAAGTAGCCAAGCAGACGTCAGTAGATAAGGGGCAGCTTCGGGCTGCCCCTCAGTTTTGCGAAAACATTGCGGAAGTACCACCGTGCCCAAGGGTGTTCTAGCCTTCCTTCGTGTACCTTCGTGCCCTTTGTGGTTTGCTCTTGTGGCTGACCGCCCAATCCTGTCCTCACCTTGTGATATTCTGCTCGCTCCCAGGGACAGATTTTCTCAATGACGCTGACCAGGCGCTCACCCATATTTCTTTCCGCACTGCTCGTTCTGATTGCCATAGTTAGAATTTGTTTCACGTACTCCACCACGGCCCAGGCGTTTGATGAACCCTGCCACGTAGCCGCCGGGATCGAGTTCCTCGATAAGAAAACTTATTCCCTCGACCCCGTGCACCCGCCCTTGTCGAGAATCGCAATCTCCCTCCCCTTGTACATTGCCGGAGAGCGATATCCAAAGCTACCCGCCGACGATCCGAAAAACGAAAACTACAACGTCGTCGGCAATCACATCCTCTATGACAGCGGACACCAACCACGAAACCTGATGCTCGCCAGGCTCGGCGTGCTCCCCTTTTTCATCCTCGGCGCAGTCGTCGTCTTCCTGTGGACTCTTCATCTCGCAGGAGAGCGGTCCGCCGTTTTCGCGGTTTTTCTCTACACGACGACTCCAACGATCCTGGCATTCTCTTCGATCGCCTACACCGATATCGTGGCCGCATCCACGCAGCTTGCTGCTCTCTATGCATTCTCACTGTGTCTCGAGCAACTCACTCGTTCACGCACGCTCTGGTTCGCGCTGACTTTGGGTCTTGCTCTACTCGCCAAGCTCACAACCGTCCTGTTTGTCCCCGCAGCTGGCGGTTGCATGCTGCTGCTATGGATTTTCAAAACGCGCCCAACACGACAAGACCTTTCGCATCGAGGGCTCAACTGGCTAGGTGCACTCGCGCTCGCTCTCCTGATTCTTTGGGGCGGATACCGTTTCTCTATGAAACCGATTCAACAGGTCACCGGATTAACGCCTTCGGCCATGCCCAGCTTTCAGCACTTTCCGGCATTCGCGCGCCCCATGCTGAGACGTGCCGTGCTCGAGAATCCCAGGTTACCCGCTCCCGAACTTCTGAATGGCATCTCTCATGCCTGGGTGTTAAACAACGCCGGTTCTGCCTCTTACTTATTGGGCCACATGAAAATCGGCGGCTGGTGGTACTTCTACCTTTGCGCTCTGGCAGTGAAGCTCCCGTTGCCATTGTTGATTGCCTCCGGCGCAGCGGTCGTCTTACTCTTTAAAGAGAGCCAGGAATTCACCTCGCTTCTTCCGTTTGCTGCTTTGCTCGGCGTTCTCTTGGTAACGCTGCACATGAGCTATCAGGTAGGCCTGCGCCATATTCTGGTTTGTCTGCCTCTGATTACAGTCATCACCGCAACAGGATTGAGATCGTGGACTGAGAATTTTTCCTGGCGCTCAGCAACATTAATCGTTTTGCTAGTAATCATTGGATGGCAAACCGCGGAAAGCATAAAAGCGCAGCGGGACTTTCTGGCTTATTTCAACGAACTGGCCGGCAACGATGTTGGAAGAGTTTTGAGCACAGGCTGTGACTTCGATTGTGGACAGGACCTTTATGCACTGGCGCGGGAATTGCAGTCGCGCCATGTCCCCCGCGTTACGCTTGCGATTTGGACGAGCGCCGACGTCGATCGCTCCGGCCTTCCGCCTTACGACATTCCGAATAGTAACGGAAAAGCTCAAGGCTGGATCGCTGTAAGCTCTCGCGCATTCTACGTCGGAGACTTCCTGCACCAATCAGTTCCGCCCCACACCTTCGATTGGCTGCAACATTACTCGCCCGTTACAGAAGCAGGGAAAACGATCAAGCTGTACTACGTCGGTCCGGGCACAATTCGCTCGCAGAATTAGCGCAATAAGAGATTCACCGCTACTGGCAGCTTGCACACACTGGCGTTCTTGCTGCGAAATATCAAGAATGCAACGCCCGCCAAAGGAGTGGCGCTCGTTCGCGAAAACAAGGCCCGCTGATCTAAGCGGGCTCTGCAGATACTCAACGCGCCTCCGAGCGAATTGATTACTCGCCGCCTCGACCCGTCGATTTGCTTTGTTATAATCGATGAATCCGTGGCGCTATCGTCTAGGGGTTAGGACGGAAGATTCTCAATCTTCAAACCCGGGTTCGATTCCCGGTAGCGCTACCAAACCTTCAGCTTTCAGCATGTTCGCGCACATGGCGTGCCCGCGCAAAGCCAAAATTGATAAGACTGCAATTGCATATTCATATTAAGGATTCTGGTCTGTTGCCATCCTCCGTCCTCTTTCGCCAAAACAGTCTCGGCTCCCAGTTTCCTTTTGGGATTCCTGCACGCCTTAATCCAAATTTTTTATGCAACTCTCCGCCATTCACAGCCACGATGGCGATATAGTAAAGACTAACGTTTGAGTCTACGGATTCGCAGTCATCCTCTGAGAGGTGACGTGAATGTCGTCTCTACATTCCAATCATTCCTATACAAGGAGTCCTTAAGGAGTAAGCCATATGGCAAAGCCTCGAGTTCCGAAGAAAACCACCACCACGAATGGCGAAGCCGCTGTAGATGCAACCTCTACCACGATCCCGGCCGCCAATGGGAACGGAGTCGCCGTCGAAGCGGCAACCCCCAAAACTTCCACCCGCAAACCTTCAATCGTAAAGAGTGAAGTTCGCCCTAACGTCGTCCCCATCAACCTTGAGGACGAAATCCGGCGCCTCGCCTACTTGCTATCCGAACGCCGCGGGTTTGAACCAGGCCACGAAGCCGACGATTGGATCGCTGCAGAACGCGAAGTTCTTCAGCGCTATCACCAGCACAGCGCATAACGCGCTCGCCTGCTCCGGTTGGCGGCCGGGTCCCGGCCGCCGCTGCGCAGCGAAAACGTTTTCGCAACTCCCACATTTCGGCGCTACGGGTATGCCATCCTTCTGCCTGATCGAAATGCCCTATCGAGCCGCGCTCTTTTAGTCCTGCGGTTGCCTCTGCCATCGCTTTCTGAAAAAATGTCTTGGGGTTCTCCCAACATGGCGCAAATTGGTAGTTTTGCTCTGCTGCTCGCCTTCGCGCTGAGCATTTATTGCTTTGGCGGCGGTCTGCTCGCACTCTTCTATCAAAACGATCCGCAGTGGAACCGCGTCGGCGAAACCGCGCGCCGCGCCGGAGTAGTTGTTTTCGGAGCGGTCTTTCTCGCTGCCCTCGCCCTCGTGGTCGCCGCCTTCCGCGATGACTTCACTATCGCGTACATCTTCCACCACAGCAACCGCGATCTTCCCGCTCCTTATAAGTTCGCCACGCTCTGGTCCGGACAAGAAGGCTCTCTCCTCTTCTGGTCTCTCCTGCTCGCCGCTTACGGCTTCGTCCTGCGCCTTCGTTACAAAACTGATCCGCGCCTCCACGCCTACGCCTCGGTCATTCTCGCCGGAGTTCAGATCTTCTTTCTTGCGCTAGTAAACTTCGCCGCGAATCCATTCGGACTGATCCAGGGCCCGCTCCGCGCCGACGGCAACGGCCTCAATCCTCTTCTGCAATATCCCGAGATGGTCATCCATCCGCCCATGCTCTATCTCGGATACGTCGGCTTCACCGTTCCATTCGCCTTCGCTCTTGGCGCGCTGATCATGAGGTATCCCGGCGAAAAATGGATTCACATCACCCGCCGCTGGACCATGGTGACTTGGGGATTCCTCACTGTCGGAATTTTCCTCGGCGCGCACTGGGCCTACGCCGTCCTCGGCTGGGGAGGCTATTGGGGATGGGATCCGGTTGAAAACGCCTCGCTGATGCCGTGGCTCGTCGGCACCGCCTTCTTGCACTCGGTCATGATGCAGGAAAAACGCGGCATGCTGAAAGTCTGGAATATGTGGCTCGTATTCGCCACATTCTGGCTAGCGATTCTCGGAACTTTCCTCACGCGCAGCGGCATCATCAGCTCGGTCCACGCCTTTGCGCAATCCTCGATCGGCACCTGGTTCGCATGGTTCCTCGCAATCAGCTTTGCGGTCTTCGTCTATTTCTTCATCAAAAACAAAGATCATCTGCGCAGCGAGCACAAACTCGAAGCCATCGTCTCCCGCGAGTCGAGCTTCATGTTCAACAACCTGCTCTTCTGCGCGCTCTGTTTCACCGTACTCTGGGGCACGTGGTTCCCGAAAATTTCCGAACTCGTCCAAGGCAACAAGGTCACAGTCAGCGCTCCGTTCTATAACCGCGTAGCGATTCCTGTCGCGCTGCTGCTGATTGTCCTCACTGCCCTCGGCCCACTCCTCGCATGGGGTAAGACATCCTTTGAAAGTCTGAAGCGCAACTTTTTATGGCCCGCCGTCGGGGCCGTCGTCGCCGCAATTGTCCTAATGGCCACGCCTCCCAGCTGGGGAGGCCCCTTCGGCCTCCGGCCGTGGCAAGACGTTTCTTACTTCTATTCCTTGATGGCGATCAGTCTTGCCGTGATGTGCACACTTACCATCGTCAGCGAGTTTTACCGTGGCGGGCGCGTCATCGCTGAGAAATCGGGCCAAGGCATGTTCGCCTCCATGGTGCAGCTCACCCACCGCAACACGCGCCGCTACGGAGGCTACATCGTCCACTTCGGCGTCGTGGTTGTCATCATCGGGATCGCGGGCGCTGCCTTCAATCAAGACAAAGAGCAGGAGATGGCCTACGGCGACAAAATGTCCATCGGCCCGTACACGCTCGTCTGCCGCTCCTATACCGACGAGGAGTTCCCGAACTATATGGCCGAGTGGGCCGTCCTCGACGTATATAAAGGAGGCAAGCAGATCGACACGCTTACTCCTGAGCGCCGTTTCTACAAGGCCAGCCAGCAAACATCCACGATGCCGTTCATCCGTTCGACGCTGAACGAAGATTTGTACGTGGTCTATGAGGGACTGAATCAGGACAACGGCCATCCGATCCTGAAAGCGCACCTGAACCCATTAGTCATGTGGATCTGGTTAGGCGTCTGGATCATCATCGCCGGCACAATCCTGGCGCTGGTTCCAAATGCCCCAGCTCCAGTAAGAGCAATAGTGAGCGCACCGTCGGTTGATCACGCCGCCGCAGTCCCCGCCGGAGATTGATTGTGTAGGGCCGGACGCCGCACCCGCGCGAAGCACGGTGAATTGCAGAGGAGTCGAAAGGAAAGTGTAGGGACAGCCGCCATCGGCTATTCACCGCTCGCAGCGCGGCAAGGTTTGTATCAGGGCACGGCTTTAGCCGAGCGGTTAGCGCCAGGAAACACTAGCGGCTTCAGCCGCTGCGACGTCCCGGAGGGACGACCGACAATAGCCCGCCAGTTCACTGGCGGGTAGCGAGAATAAAGAAGACCCGCGTCCCGTAGGGACGCCTGAACCACATAAACATTGCGAACACTAAATAACAGCCCGACTCTCCGCCGCGCTCTCCACTGCACCGTCCTCGTCGTGGCCGTCTTCGTGTTTTCCGGCGCCAGCGATCCCAGCACGCGCTTTGGACAACTCGGTCACCAACTCATGTGCATCTGCGGATGCGGCCAAATTCTTCTCGAATGCAACCACGTCGGCTGCCCTGACTCCGACGGCATGCGCAATGAACTTATGGCCGCGGTCACCCGTGGCGACAGCGACAGCCTCGTCCAGCAGGCCTTCGTCCAGAAATACGGACCAACGGTCTTAGCCGCTCCCATGACCAGCGGCTTCGATCGCACCGCCTGGATCATGCCTTTCGTGGCCCTGATCGCTGGCATTTTCGTCGTCGTCTACATCGTTCGCTCCTGGAAAAATCGTCCAGCTCCAGCGCTAGCCGACGGGCTCACGCCACGCCGCGGAGCTGACCTCGACGAATTCCGCGACCAAGCCCGCAAGGAGAC
>Ga0335085_10007222_pt1 | contig 17327 bp, 15 predicted proteins | sample Lox_Sample_45_FD_206712 | JGI IMG/M metagenome (GOLD analysis project Ga0335085, IMG submission 206712) | Soil microbial communities from Loxahatchee National Wildlife Refuge, Florida, United States - Lox_Sample_4.5 | ecosystem: Environmental > Terrestrial > Soil > Wetlands | place: USA...
GCCGTCCAGCCAGCGGGCGACGTCGTAGTAGAACAGCTGCTTGCTCCACAGCATGCCCGCGGACGCCTGCCGCAGCACCAGCGCCTCATCCGCGCTGGCACCGGCCGGCGTCAGCTCCGCGTAGAACTCGTCGGCCTCGGCCCGGCGCTGCGCCATCACCCGGTCGAAGTCCTTGCCGAGCGCGGCCGACGCCGTGGCCGCGGAGCTGTCACGGCCGCCTGCGGCGGGCCGCAGCCGCAGCCGCAGCTCGGCGGTCTGCCCGGGCGGCACGCTGACCTGGTACCAGAACGCGCATTTGGTCCCGGTGGCGACGGGGTTGACCGTGGCCGCGCCGTGGATCACGTGGTCGTTGATGCCGTCCTTGGGATAGGGCGTGACCGGTTCGCCGCCGTACAGCCCGGCGAAATTGGTCTCGTTCTCGCAGAACAGCAGCTGCGGGCCGGCACCGCCGGGGCCAGCCGCGGCGAGCAGCTCCAGGGTGCCCGCGAACGGGTGGTCGACGGTGACCGACCGGTCGCCGGATGCCCGCAGGGCCGGCCGGGTCTCCTCAGTGTCACCCCACGACCAGGTGTTGCGGAACCAGGCGGTGGGCAGCACATGGATGGTTTCGGCCTCCGGGCCGGCGTTGGTGACCTGGATGGCCATCAGCAGGTCATCCGGGCCCGCCTTGGCGTAGTGCACCTCGGTGATCCAGTACCGGTCGCCGTCGAACGCGCCGGTATCGAGCAACTCGTACTCGGGCTCGTACCGGTTCCGGCCGGCGTTGACATCGATCAGGTCCTGGTAGGGGTACGCGGCCTGGGGGTAGTGGTAACGCCACCGGTTCCAGGCGTGGCTGGGCACGGCATCCAGGTACCACCAGTACTCCTTGACGTCCTCGCCGTGGTTGCCCTGCGGGCCGGTCAGCCCGAACGCCCGCTCCTTCAGGATCGGATCCCGCCCGTTCCACAGCGCCAGGCCCAGGCACAGCCGCTGCTCGATATCACAGAACCCGGCCAGGCCGTCCTCCCCCCACCGGTAGGCCCGGGACCGCGCGTGATCATGCGGCAGGTGATCCCACGCGTTGCCGTCCGCGCTGTAGTCTTCCCGGACCGTTCCCCACTGCCGCTCACTGACATACGGCCCCCACCGGTACCACTCCCCGGCCTGCAGCAGCCCGTCCTCCAGCCTGCCGAACCTCGCCACCCGCTCACTTTCGGCGCCCATTGCCACTCCTTAACTGCCATCAGGTCAGCCGCCTCGCCCCGTTGGCCGGAGCGTATGGCCACGGCAACCAGGTACAATTGCCGGGGTCTTCGCCGAACTGACCGGCTCGCTTGTGTCTGATCCTGGTCGAGCCGTCGCGGGGTGACATCGCCCATCCGCGGGCGATTCCCGCCCGGGTCGGCGGCTTTGGCGGCGGTCGCGGTGCTGGTCGCTGCGGCAGGCATGCCAGGGACGCACGGGCGGGTGCCGTCGTCTGTCACGACCCGGACGCCGGACAGCGCCATGCCGGCGGTCCTGCCGCTGGCGGCCCAGGAATAGGCGAAGTAGAGGAACGCCCAGGCCGCGTACGCGATGATCACCCAGGTGTCGCCATTGCGCACCGCCTCTGGCGCCGTGTTGTTCTCAGACGCCTTCAAACGCTTCCAGTCCCGCGGACCCGACTGCCTTCATGAATCCTGAAAGTCCTGCTCGTTCTGATCAGCGGCAGCCCTCCGGGAGGCCGGTAATGGATCGGTCGACGGCGCCGCCGCTGCCAGGTATTCGGACATAGCGAGCGGGTCTCAAGGCCGGGCTTGCGCCCGCGCCTGGGCCCACCTGCGCAGTACTTCACCCGTCCTGGGTGAGCACAGGGCAGGACGTCTTCGGTCAGGGTTAGATGGGAGGACGGCCATGGTTCTTGACCTGCTGTTGATCGGCCTGGCGGTAGCGCTCGACCCGCTGCCGCTGTCGGCGTTCGCCGTCGTGCTGCCCTCGAAGCGCGGCGTGAGAAAGGGCGCGGCCTTCCTGTTCGGCTGGCTCGTTTCGCTGGCCATCGTGGTCACGGTCACGCTGCTCGCGACCGGCAACAACCCGCCCAAGCCGAACACGGTGCCGTCACTGGCGTCGCTGGCGGTGAAGATCGCCATCGGAACCGTCCTGGTCGTGATCGCGATCCGGCAGCGCCGGCGGATGAGGGGGCCGAAGAAGCCGAAGAAGCCGCCGAAGTGGCAGGAGCACGTGGACAACATGTCGCCGTGGTTCGCCATGGGCCTGGCCCCCACGCTTCAGCCCTGGACCCTGATCGCTGCGGGGGCGGCCACCGTCATGGAGGCCAAGCTGTCCAGTGGTGAGAGCTTTCTGGCGCTGATCGGATTCTGCGTCCTGGGCTCGGCGTCCTACATCGTCATGGAGGTATACGCCGGTTTCAAACCTGACCAGAGCCAGGTGTTCCTGGCCCGGTTCAGAGCCTGGATGGACGCCCATACCGACCGGGTGATCATCATAGGGTGCCTGCTCCTCGGTTTCTGGCTCATCGCCAGCAGTATCTACTACGTGCTCGAGTCCTGAGGAGCGCAACGAGACCACCAAGCCCGCGCCCCAGGATCTCGCGCACCGTCCAGGGCGTCCCGGTAGGCGGCGAGGAAGTTTGCGCGTTCTCGGTCGGGCAGTTCCCTGAGGATCCGCTGCGGGTCCAGCGGGTCCTCGTGATGCTCAGCGGGCTGGGCGCTCACGGCGTCATGGTACGGGCCGGCGCTGTGGTTGTGAGCCGGGTGATCGTATAGTGACTGCCATGTCGGCCGCCCTGCCTACCCCGGACGTGCCGGATGTGCCGGTGACCTCGGTGGCCGAGGCGATAGCCCGCATGGAGGCAATCGGGGCGGCGCTTCCCGCAGCCGATGGGTTCGCGTGCTTCAACCGCATGTACCTGGATGTGACCAGCCAGGTGTACAGCGAGCTCAAACAAGGCTTTTACGCCGACCCCGCGTTCATGACCCAGCTGGACGTGGAATTTGCCAACCTGTACTTCGCCGCGGCCGACATGGCAGGCAACCCGGCGGCTGTGCCGCTGGCCTGGCGGCCGCTGGCGGAGCGGCGCGCCGAGGCGGGGATCGAACCGATCCAGTTCGCGCTGGCGGGCATGAACACCCATATCAACCACGACCTGCCGGTGGCCGTGGTCAGCACCTGCACAGCCCTGGCCACCTCACCGGAGGCCGGCCAGCATGTCGCGGACTACCAGAAGGTGGACCAGTTGCTGGACGCCGCCGAGCAGTCCATCCGGCAGTCCTTCGAATCCGCCGCCGAGCTGGCCGTTGATCATCATCTGAGCGCGGTGGCGACCTTGACCTGCAACTGGACTATGAACAGCGCCCGGGACCTGGCGTGGAACAACTCCCTGCTGCTGTGGGCGCTCCGCGATGATCCGTTCGCGCGCGGGCTCTTCCTGGACAGCCTGGCCGCCTCGACGGCACTCGCCAGCCGGATGCTGCTGGTGGCGGTCTGAGACCGCCCGGCGGGAGCGCTCCTGATCAACCGGGCGGGGGACTCCTGATCAACGGGGGACTCCTGGCGCCGCCCGTTCCGAAAACCGGTGACCTTTCCCCGGTAGCGGAAATTGCTGCCAGAATAGGCCGATGGCGCAGGTTTTGTGCCCGGTCGTGATTGGCAGGGACGCCGAGCTGGAGGCGGTCGACGCGGCGCTGACGGCCGCGATGACGGGGCACGGCGGGTGTGTAGTGATCACCGGGGAGCCGGGGATCGGCAAGTCGCGGCTGGTGCTGGAGACGGTCGGCCGGGCGGCCAGCCGTGGCATCCGGGTCGTTACTGGCCGGGCGGTGCCGCAGTCAGCGACCGCTGCGTACCGCCCGCTGACGGATGCGCTCGTGCAGCTGCTCCGGGACCGGGCCGTTCCCGGTGACGCGACGATGGAGCCCTGGCTGCCCGCGCTGGGCGCGCTGCTGCCGGGGATGGCTGGCCTCGCTCCGGCCAGTGGATCAGCCAGCGGAGAGGTCTCACCGGGGATCCGCGGTGAGGCGCTGATCCAGCTTCTCCGGCGCCTCGCACCCCGGGGCCTGGTCATCGTGCTGGAGGACCTGCACTGGGCGGACCCGGACACCGTTGCCCTGATGGAGTACCTGGGCGAGCACCTTGATGGCGAGTCGTTGCTGTGCGTCCTTACCCTGCGCGCCAATCGGCCGTCGGCCGCACTGGAAGTCGCCCGCCGGCAGCGGGGCCGGCCAGGCGTCCTTCACCTCGGGCTTGACCGGCTCAGCGATGAGGACATGGCGCGCATGGTCCATGCCTGCATCCCGGGAGCAGAGACGGAACTCCTGCGCCGGGTGCAGGCCTCCGCCGAAGGAGTACCGCTGCTGGTGGAAGACCTGCTGGCCTCTCCCGGGCTGCCGGAGTCGTTCACCGAGACGGTCCGCGAGCGCCTGGCCTCCTTCAGCGAACCGCAGCGATCGGTGATCGAGGCCGCTGCCATCCTCGGCCGCCACTTCGACTGGGAACTGCTGCCTGCCGTGAGCGGCCAGAGCGCGGCCGTGGTGGCGGAGACGCTAAGGCTCGCTGTCGAGCAACTGCTGGTGAGCGCCGTCGGCACGGCCTTCCGCTTTCGCCACGCGCTGACCCGCGAAGCGCTGCTCGATACCATGCTGCCACCCCGCCAGCGGGCCCTGGCCTCGGCGGCGCTCGCCGTTCTTGACGCCGCGCACCCGCGCCTGGAAGGCGGCCTGCGCGAGCTGGCCGTCGACCTGGCGAACCGTGCCGGGGACCGCCGCCGCGCCGGAACGCTGCTGAGGGAGTCCGGCGGCCAGGCGCTGGCCTGGGGGGCGCTGGCCACCGCGATCGGCACCCTGCGGCGTGCCGCTGACCTCCTCGAAGGCACTCCCGAGCGGGAAAAGGCCGAACTGCTTCTTGTCGAAGCGCTGGCCCTGGCCGGGCGGGTCGAGGAGGCAGCGGCGGCCGGCGGCCAGCTCATCACGCGGCTCGGGACCGAGGCGGTGGACCTCCGGACGGAGGTCCACCTTCGGCTCAGCCAGGCCGCGGTGGCCGCCTCGCGGTGGCAGATGGCGCGTCACCACCTCGGCGCCGCCCGGCGCCTGGCCGGAACCAGCCCACCGGCTAGCGTGCGCGCCCGCATGGGCGTCCTGGATGCCGAGGTTGCCTTCGCAGCCGATGACCTCGATGAGGCCCGGCTTCTCGCCGAGAAAGTCCTCGCCGCCGAGGACGGTGCTCCGGATGTCCGCTGTCACGCGCTGGAGCTCATCGGCCGGAGCCACCGGCTGCGTGATCTGTCCGCCGCCCGCGCCGCGTTCGAGCGCGCGCTGATCACCGCGGAGACCGCCGGCCTGCCGTTGTGGCGGCTGCGCGCCCTGCACGAGCTGGGCACCATCGACCTGTTTGATCACGCCGGGGTGGAGCGGTTGTCCGAGGCGCGGCGCGCCGCCGAGCAGATGGGTGCGCTGAGTACCGTGGCGATCCTGGATCTCCAGCTCGCCGCGGGCTTCACCTGCCGCTGGGAACTGGACACCTGTGATGCCCACGCCCAGGCCGCCGTCGCCGCCGCCGGGCGGCTCGGCCTGGACCAGGTCCGGGCCAAGGCGCTGGCGGTACTTACCGGCAGCGCCAGCATGCGCGCCGACGCAGAGCAGGCAGAGTGGTACGCCGCCCGGACCATCGCGGCCGATCCGGACGACCGGATGCTCGACGGCTTCTGCTGGGCCAGCCGGGGAGCAGTGGTTCTGCTCGGTGGCGATGCCGCGGCGGCCGCGGAACCCTACGCGCGGGGAATGGCGATCCTGGCCCGCCTCCCGCACGCCGAACCGGCGGGGCTGCGGGCGCTATGGCCGCTGCTCCTGGCCTCACTTGGTGATCGCCGGGCGGAACGGGCCATCGAGGAGGCCCGCCGGCTGGGCGTCGGCGCCTTCCGGATGAACCGGAGCCTTATCGGCTATGCCGAGGCGATCCTGGCCGGGCGAGCCGGGCAGCGGCAGCGGGCAAACGAACTGGCGGCGGCCTGCGATGTCGGCTTCACGAACTGCGAGGGCTGGGGCGATCTGGCGAGGTTCTGCGCCGCCCCCGCTGCGCTCGCCGACGGATGGGGCGATCCGCTTCGCTGGCTGACCGAGGCCGAGGCCGGATTTGTTCGCCGGGACCTGCCCCGCCTGGCCGAGCGCTGCCGTGAGCTGCTCAGCCAGGCGCTGCCCAATCCCTGGGTGGCAGCGGGAATCACCGCCAGAGAGGCGGACGTGCTGCGCCTTGTCGCCGGCGGGCTGGCCAACAAGCAGATCGCCGCACGGCTGGATCTGTCGCCACGCACTGTGGAGAAGCACGTCGAGAGCCTGCTGCGCAAGACCGGCGCTCGCTCCCGGACCGGCCTGGTGGCGGCCGCCTCCCCTGCCGCCACCCGCGACTCCCAGCGGCCGTCTCCTCCCCCGGCAGTTACCTAGCCCTGGTTCCTCTCCCCGGCCGCGGCACAGTCCCGGCCCTCCCCCAGCCGCCACATAGTCCCGGCCCTCCCTCGGCCACTACGTAGTCCCGGCTGGCATCTACGTATTGTTCCCGATGTGACGGCGGGCGGCCGGCTGGCACGCTGGCATGGCCAGGCAAGCCAAGGGAAGGCACCACCAGATGCTCGAAGCTGCGAGACTGACCGTGGCGGTCAAGAACATCGAGACGCCCGATGAGCGGCACACGTTCGAACACGCCTCTCTCAACGTGGTCAACCTGCCCGGCGTCACGATCGCCCGCACTGTGTATCAGCCCGGTTGGAAGTGGTCGACCGATGTCAAGCCCATCGTCGGCACGGAGGCCTGCCAGGCGGCCCACAGCGGCTACATCCTCTCCGGCCGGTTCCACGCCCGCATGGACGACGGCCGCGAATACGACTTTGGCCCGGGTGACGCGCACGTGGTGTCGGCCGGTCACGACGCCTGGGTGGAGGGCGATGAACCGTGCATCGCGCTTGACGTCGCTTTCACCGGACGTGCCCTTGCCGGGCATGTCGGCCGCTGCCCCTGCGGGGTTGAGTTCCGGGTCGCTAGCGACGACCAGTTCGGCCTCCTTGTCGCCGCCATCCGCGAGCACGCGCGCGGCTCCCACGGGCACGAGCTCACCACCCAGCAGGTGCTCGCCGAGGTGACGGCATGATCGGCTCCGGCCTGGAGGGCGCCGGCCTGGAAAGCCGAGTGACGGGCTGGGCCGCCAGCGCGACCATCGACGATGCAGCGGCTGTGCGGGCGGTAATCGAGGCCTATGGCGATCGGCTGGCCGCCGCCGATGTGGCCGGCGTCGTCAGCCAGTTCACCGCCAACGCCGTCGCCATGCAGCCCGGGCTCGAAACCGTCGTAGGAACTCGGCAGCTTACGGCCACATACGACGCCGCTCTGGAGAACATGCGCCTGGACTTTGCGTTCCGATCCGACGACATCACCGTCCAAGGCGACCTCGCGGCCGTCCGGGCAACAAGCCAGGGGACGATCACGATCCGCGCTACCGGCGAGACGCAACCAGCGCGTCTCCGGCAACTGTTCGTGCTGGAACGCGCGGGGGCCGGCTGGAAGATCGCGCAGTACATGTACCAGCGGATGCCGGAGCAGTTTTGAGGGGGCTGCTCCGGCATCCGGCGGGTCCGCCACCCGGATCCGGGCACTTTCGTCGTCCGTTAGCCGTCGTCTAGCACGACGCGGCGCCGACCGCCATGGTGATCTACCTGCCCGCACAGGGGCCGTGCAGGTAGACGGCGGCGTAACCGGAGCCGCCGGCGTGCCAGCCGCCGACGGCGCAGAACCGGCCCGGTTCGAGGCGGGCCAGCCGCAGGCGCCACAGCATGAAGTTGGCGATCGCAGCCGGCATCCGCCGCTGCCAGGTGAGCTGGACGACGTTGGCAGCGGGCAGCTTGCCCACCAGCAGTTCGAGCCGGCTCTTCTTGAGCAGGTCGCGGATCACCGGGCCCCCGGTGGCTTCGCCCCAGGCTTGGACGTCGGCGTCGAGGTACGGCGGGAGCTGCCCTGCAGGTTGAGCTGCTGGAGCCGCATGGCCGGGACGAGTCCCTTGATGCGTTGCTGGCCGCCCCGGATGGGTGGCACCACGAGTACCGCGCTGACCGTAACCTCGTTCATGATGGGAAATAAGTAGTTGCCGTGCGGACCGCGGCGAGCGCACGTGGACCAGCGCGCCCGGTGCGTGCTCATGCCGGCACGGTTACCCGGAATGGCGGTGCAGGAATGCCAGCGTCTGCTGATTGAACTCGTCAACGTTCTCATAGATCGGGGCGTGCGCGCAGTCCTCGAACACGTGGAGTTCGGAGCCCCGGATCGCCGTACTGAGTGGGTCGGCAAAGCGAGTGGAGGTCACCAGGTCATGCCGCCCGAAGGTGAGCAGCGCCGGCGCCTGAACCGACTTAAGTATCTCTCGCGCGTCATGAGCCAGGACCGCCCCGGACTGGCGGAGGAAGGCATCCACCGGCGGCATCGGACGGCCCCGCACGAACTCGGCGAGGGAGTCGACGTACTCGGGTCGTGCCGCATACATCTCCGGGGTGAAGCACCAGGGGAAGACGCCCTTGATCACCATCTCGGCCACGCTGTCCAGCGCCGGCGCCATGATCCGCCACTGCTCTACCACGACCCGCAGGAATGGATCCGTGGCCGGCCAGGCGCTGTGCAACGACAAGGACTTCACCCGTTCCGGGTACTTGGCAGCCAGCCACATCCCAGTCGCCGCGCCCAGGGACAGCCCGGAGACATGAGCGCGGTCGATCCCGGCCACCTGCATAAACGCCGCGATATCGTCGGCGAAAAGCTCAGTCGTATAGGTGCCTTCCGGCATGCCGGACAGCCCGGCACCGCGCAAGTCCACGGTGAAGCAGGTGAAATGCTTTGCGTACTCCGCTACCTGGAATGCATAGCACGCCTGGTCGGCCGCCAGATACGGGATGAGAACGACCGGCTCACCCTCGCCCTGCACCTCGTAGTTGATGTCTATGCCGTTCGCCTGCACGACTGGCATCCTCGCCCTCCTTCCCCACCGCGGCGGCCGGCACCCGGCTCCGGCCTGAGTCAATCGTGCCGTATCAGGCGGCATCAGGCCAGGAGCACCCGGCAACCTATACCCATCCGGCGGGGTACCTAGTGTCGTAGCAGGTCACGTTCGCCTTAGCAGACAGTCGGGCGATGATCGCCGGGCCGGCGAGCTCGTCAAAGACCGGCAGGAACAGACCGGGTCATGATCAGCGATGTTGTGGCGGTTTTGGTCGAAGCCATCGGTGCGGCTGGCCGTGGGCTGGGCGCGGCCGCGGTGGCGGTTGCGGAATCGCCAAAAACACTTGGGCCCCTTACCTCCCCAACTGCGTGCACTGGATCAATCATGTGGGTCCTGGCGCCAGCTCGCGCATTGCTGAGCTTGCTGATGACCTGGCAACATTCGGGCGCTATCTACTCGGCCACCCCGTGCCACCCTGGGTCGAAGGGCCGGTGGAAAGCCTTGAGAGCTTCCTCCTGGCCGATGACCACGTGGTAGCCGACGGACCCGACCTAGCTCACTTTCCAGGAACGCGAATCCCGGTGGGCGCAGACCCGCCAGGCCCGCCGTTTGCATCAGGTAGACGAACCAGCGGGCCGGGCGGCCCTCCAGGAACCGGCGGCGGACCCCTGCCCGGACCGGATGCGGACCATCCCCTGACGGTACGGGCGAGTATAGGACAGTATCCATACAGTCGGCGGATCAGTACCGCGAATTGGATGCGTGACAGCTCGTGGGGAGGCGCCAGGGATGGCAGGGCCGGGAGACGAGATAGCAGGCGCGGGAGGCCACAGCCACCTGCGGCCATCACAGGCCGACCGCGAGCAGGTGATCGAGCTGCTCAAGGCCGCGTTCGTGCAAGGACGGCTGGCCAGAGACGAGTTCGACCTGCGGGTCGGCCAGGCGCTCGCATCGCAGACCTACGCGGACCTGGCCGCGCTGACTGCCGACATCCCCGCCAAGCTGACAGGAGCCCAGCCGCCAGAGCCCGCCCGAACATCGATTAGCACGGAAGCCGTCACGGCGGTTGCATGCGTGAGCGCCGCGTGGCTGAGCGTATGGGTCCCGCTGGTGCTAGTGGACGGGATAAATTCTCTTGCGAACCTGGTCCTCCTGGTCGTGCTCATCTCCGTCGTGCCCGTGCCGCTAGTCGGGTTCCTGCTGTACCACGCATGGCTTGACAACCGCGCTGGCGGGCAACCCCCGCAGGGGCTGCCACCGAGCGCAGGCGGTGAGGGATCCCAGCGCCTGGCACCGCCCGGCTCGGCCGGACAGCTCCCGCAGGCTGATCACGGTCAGCGGCACGTCCAAGCGGTCCGAAGCGATCTTGCTGGCCTGCAATCGTCCGGCTCGCGGCCACCGCGTCAATGGCGCTTTTGCGGCTTGCTCGCCGTAAGGCGGGCGATCGTCGTGTAATTAGCGTGCAATTCGTCGATGACGTACACGACGCGGTAAGCGCCGACACGCAGGGGGTGGTATTCACCTCGGTGAAACGCGTGGCCGGGCAGTGGCGGCTTCATCCACTGAGACGCCAGCGCCTCCGGTGAACCACGCCGTCGGTGCTCCCGTTTACGCTGCGCGGTTCAGCCTGCACGGCGGAGCCCGAAGCCCCAGTTCAGCATGCGCGCGGCGTCCTGTGAGCCGGCGGCCGTGCCGGTGGCGGGGCTGCCCAGCACGGCCCCGATCAGGGTCCGGCCGTTCCTGGTCGCCTCGAACAGCAGGCAGTGCCCGGCGTCGTCGGTGTACCCGGTCTTGATCCCGGCGGCGCCCTGGTACGAGCCGATCAAATCGTTCGTGTTGTCCCACCAGTACGCGTGATGTCCCGGCCCTTTCCGCAGCTGGTAGAACCGCTGGCCCACGATCGACCGGAAAACGGGGTACCGCATGGCGGCGAGGCCGAGCGTGACCAGATCGGACGGGGTGGAGTAGGTCGAGGTCTCGGTGGGATAGGGCAGCCCGTCCGGCGAGGTGAAATGGGTCTGCGTCATGCCCATCCGGGACGCGGTCGCGTTCATCCGCGCGACGAAGGCATCCAGTCCGGGGCCGTAGGCGTTCGCGAGGGTATATGCCGCATCCGCCCCCGAAGGCAGCAGCAGCGCCTCCAGCAGCTCACCTACCATGAGCACGTCCCCTGGGTGCAGCGCCGCGCTCTCGCCCCCATTCTTCCAGGCGTAGCTGAACGCGGCCTCCGGCACCGGGATTTCCTGGCCGAGGTGGCCGCTTTCCAGCACCAGCAGCGCGGTCATCACCTTGGTGACGCTAGCCATCGGCCGTTCGGTGCCCGCCGCGCGGGCCCACAGCACCTGACCGGTGACCGCGTCGGTCAGCACCGCGCCCTTGGCCTTCACCCCGCGAGGCGCGCTGGCCACCTCGATCACCGCACTGGCGGACGGGCGAAGTGGGGATGGGCTGGCCTGGGCAGGCGCCCGGGCCGCAGGCGCCGCGGTCTGGGTGAGCGCGGGCCGCGGACTTTGAGCCGCGGCCGTGTACCCGCACGCTGCGACAGCGCCGATACCGACGGTGACCACGGTCAGCGAAGCGATCCGCGCCCTTAGTCGCATAGAGCCTTTCTTCTTCCGCTCGGGAGAAATGCCGCCGGCCGGCGAGGCACATCATGAGTAACGCCCGCCAAGCGCCGCTGGTGCCGCCCCCACGTTACCGAACGTGCACCAAGCCTGCCTATGCGTGTTCCCCGCAGGTCGCCACGGTGAACAACAACGGCAGTTCCCCCGACACCTCCCAGCGGCAGGCAGCGACGGGGCTCGCCTCTTCCTCCACCCGCCCCGCCAGGCAGCTCCGCTGATTCCACCGCCCTGTTCGCGGGGGCCGACGGAGCGTACGCTGAAAGTACTGCTCCGGTCCCCGGCAGCTGCGCCCGCGAGACGTCGCGGTGTTGCAGCAAGGTTCCGGAGTTTTCTCGTGCGCGGGCCGGTCCCGGCCAGCGCCAGGCCAGGGATGGTGAATGCCACGGTGCCGCCGGCCTGTCACCTGCTCACCAGCCCGGGTAACGCTGGCCGCACTGGGCGGCAGTCTGGCTGGGGGCATCGGTGAGACGCCATCAGCGCGGATCGTCTTTCACTGCCTGTTGTGCGACAGCAGCGGCGCATAGTGAGCCTGGATCTGCCCGGACCATGCGCTCCCTCGCCGCTGGCATCTTCTGTTTGAAGGCGGCGAGACCTATGACGGAACCCGCGATCAGCCAGGTCTTCGGTGGTGCGGCGATCATCGCATTGCGGCAGCCCGGCGGGCCACCCGATGCCATCCGCCCTGTCCTTTGCCTCTACTGCCGGACGGACAAGTTCGTGTACTGGCCGCCGGCCAGCCGGCTGCGCTTGGCCAACTGCCCCGGTTGCCAGCGGCGGGCGCGCGCCGACCGGGACATGGCGACGCTGGCCGACCACCGGGAGTGGGTGCCCGCGGGCCGGCCCGGTGCGGTCTCTCATGAGGAGGCGATGCCTCGTGAAGGTGCTCCTCGTGGGCGCGGGCGTGATCGGAACCGTTTACGGGGCGCACCTCGCGGCAGCGGGGAACACCGGTACGCCGTCTTGGCGACGATGAACCTGCGCTTGCCCGAGATGGCGGCGGTGGCGCGCGAGCACATCGCGCGCGAAGGCTGGCGTAACATCGCCCGCGCCCGACGTTCACCAAGATCCCGCCGGGTGGGAGGGCCTGGAACACGGGTCAGCCACAGATGATGCCGGATACCGGGGATGCCACGCCAGGGCATCGATAGCATTAGCCCCAATGAACACTGCAGCGCCGTCCACCGGGGATCTGTACCTCGTCGTCGGGTATGACGGCTCACCTCCCGCCAGCCGGGCGCTGGAGGCCGCGGTCACCCTGCTGCATGGCCGGACCGGCCGCATCGAGGTGGTGTACGTCGCTCACCTGCCCAGCATTGACATGCTGTCGCCAGGCGCCGTGGCCGAAATGGAAGCCAGCTTCGGCGATGTCGCGCAGGAGCTGCGCACGGAGGCCGGCGAGCGGCTCGGCGGGCGCGAGGAGCGCTGGGGGTTCGAGTGGCGCCAGGGCCTGATCGCGGACGAGCTGATCGCGGCTGCCGAAGGCATCCGCGAGGCCCACGCCGACGACAATGTGGCGATCGTGGTCGGGAGCTCGTCGCATGCCATGCACCGAGTGGTCGGCTCGGTCGCCGTCAGTCTGGCCCGCCGCTCACCGGTGCCTGTCGTGGTCGTGCCTTAGGGCTGTCGGGCACCTGCAGAGCCGAGCTCATCGGCCAGCAGAGATGGACATATCATTTCCGGCCCGCGTACGGTCGTATAGATCCCATGTCATCTGTCACGCGAGACCGCCCAGCAGCCCCCGTCGACCGGCGATGGCTGGTTCTGGTCGTGGTCGCCATTGCCCAGCTCATGGTGGTCCTGGATGCCACCATCGTGAATATCGCCCTGCCGTCGGCTCAGCGTGCGCTGGGGTTTCCTAACAGCGACCGGCAGTGGGTGGTGACGGCCTACGCCCTGGCCTTCGGCAGCCTGCTGCTCCTCGGCGGCCGCCTCGGCGACATGTACAGCCGCAAGTGGGTCTTCATCACGGGCCTGGCCGGATTCGCCGTCGCCTCGGCCATTGGCGGCGCCGCCAACTCATTCGGGATGCTGGTAGCGGCCCGGACGCTGCAGGGCGCGTTCGGTGCCATCCTTGCGCCGTCCGCCCTCGGTACCCTGGTCAGCACCTTCACCGACCCGCGTGAGCGGGGAAGAGCCTTCGGGGTCTTCGGCTCGGTTGCCGCCGGCGGCGGCGCTGTCGGCCTGCTCCTGGGCGGGGTGCTCACCCAGTACCTCTCGTGGCGCTTCACCCTGTATGTCAACCTGGTGTTCGCCGTGATCACGATCGCCGGCGCCCTGGTCTACATCCGCAGCAGCCGGCCGGCCACCCGGCCGCGGATGGACTGGCCCGGCGCCGTTCTGGCCTGCGCCGGGCTGTTCCTCATCGTCTTCGGCTTCTCCCATGCCGAGACCGCCGGCTGGACGGCCCCGCTGACCATCGGCAGCCTGCTCTTCGGCCTGCTCCTGCTCGCCGCGTTCGTTTTCGCCGAGCAGCGGGTCAGTCACCCGCTGCTGCCGCTGCGCGTGATCCTCGACCGCACCCGGGGCGGCGCCTATGTCGCGGTCGGCCTGGCCGGAGTCTCGATCTTCGGCGTCTTCCTGTTCCTCACCTACTACCTGCAGGTGGTCAAGGCAGAGACCCCGCTGACTACCGGGCTGCTCTTCCTGCCGTTCGTCGGCTGCATCCTGGTCAGCTCCAATATCTCCAGCATCGTGACCCTGCCCCGGTTCGGGCCGCGCGTTCTGATCGCCTCCGGCATGCTGCTGGGCGCCGCCGCCATGGCCTACCTGACCCAGATCACTGTCACCTCCAGCTACGCAAGCAGCGTCCTGCCCGCCATGGTCGTCTTGGGCCTGGGCTTCGGCATGATCTTCGCCCCGGCCATCAACACGGCCACCGCCGGTGTCCGGCGCGAGGACTCGGGCGTGGCCTCGGCGCTGGTCAATACCATGCAGCAGGTCGGCGGGTCGATCGGGACATCCGCGCTGAGCACGGTCGCGCTGACCGCGACGGCCAGCTACCTGGTCGCGCACCACGCCAGCGCGCTGGCCCCGGCGGTCGCGGCAACCCACGGCTACACCATGGCCTTTGCCGTGTCAGCGGGGGTGCTCGGGCTCGGCGTGATCCTCGCGGTCGTCCTGCTGCCATCCAAGGCCCGGCTTGAGGAACTCAGGAACGCAGCCGTCACGGCCGCCGTGCCCGCCCCCGCGCCACAGCCAGAGACGCACGCGATTCCGGTAGCGCTTGTCAGCTGCTCGCCGGTCATAACCCACGTTTCCGGATCGGCGGCCACGTCCGCCCGGTAGAGGTCGCGGCGGGGAGAACCATGCCCGGGTGCATCCGGACCATGGATCAGACGCTCACTCGCCGCCTCCGGCGACGGCCGGCACCACTGTGCGCACCCACCGTAGCGACAGCCTGCGTGCCGAGTGCGGGACCCCGGGAAGCACGGGTCAAGGGAATTCAACGATTTCACAGAAGCCCCAGCTGACCTGGCGGAATGTCCTCAGTAACGATCTTTGGTACATTTCAGGATGCCACCTCCGCAGACTCGTCCCCCGAACGTCGAGGTCCATGAGCAGACAACTGGTAAGCGGCTCAGGTTACCTGGACGTCCTGCGCTTCGGGTGCATCGTTGCGCTGCGTCACCTGCCGTGCTGCCGTGGTCTTTGAGACCAGCTTTGTCAGCTGAGAGCAGCACGCCAGGTTCTCGGGCGTGCCGACGATGAGCAACGTGCGCACCAGCGAACCAAGGGAGCTCCCGTGCCGTACACGGCAGAGATCAGCCGCACCAACCCGTCCTGCTTTTTCTTCCTGGTCGATCAGTCAGCTTCAATGATTGACCCGATCGGCGAGGCCAGGGCAAGTAAGGCGGATGTCGTGGCGGACGCCCTGAACCGCCTGCTCACAGAGCTTGCTATCCGCTGCGCCAAGGAAGAGGGAGTACGCGATTATTTCTACGTCTCCGTGCTTGGCTATGGCAGCCGATCAGCGCAGAGTGCTTTTCGCGGAGAATTGCAGGGACGCGATCTGATCGCTATCAGCGAGGTAGCTGAACATCCGCTGCGCGTCGATCAGCGCGTCAGGAAGACGCCAGACGGCGCAGGCGGCGTGATCGAGGTGAAGACCGACTTCCCGGTATGGGTGGAAGCGCTGGCGAACGGGGCCACGCCCATGTGCGGTGCGCTCACCCGGGTGACAGAGCTGATCTCGGCCTGGATCGGCGAGCATCCCCGCGGGTTCCCGCCGATCGTGCTCAATCTCACCGACGGCGAGGCCAACGACGGAGATCCCATAGCCAGCGCACGGCAGCTTACACAGCTGCGGACTGACGACGGGCCTGTTCTCCTGTTCAACCTGCACATATCCGACAAGGGCGGCACCCCGATCACTTTCCCGGCCGACTCAGCGAGTCTGCCGGATGTCTACGCGCGCAGTCTCTTCGATATGTCAAGCGAGCTGCCGCCGCACATGCGCGAGTACGCGGCCAGCAACCACTACGACGTTCGTGAGGGCAGCCGAGGTTTCGTCTACAACTCCGACATTGTCTCGCTCGTCCAGTTCCTTGACATCGGCACGCGCGCTCTGGCATTGCGGTAATCCCATGCGGGCGAGCCTCATCGCCTACTGGGCGCCCAAGGAAGGAAGCTCCGCCGCAGAGTACGAGGACGCCTGGCGAGTTCTCCCCGGCCCCGCTGACGAGCTCCCGGGCCGTTGGGTGGCGGTGGCTGTCGCTGACGGTGCGACCGAAAGCCTCCTGGCTCGCCAGTGGGCCGCGATGGTGGTGGACGAGTTCGCGGTGGCCCGGAGCTCCGCGTGCGATGCCCGTTCGTTTGCTGGAACAGCTCTTGCTGTCGCGGCCCGATGGCCCGCTGTCGTGGGCTCCTATATGGCTGAGCGCGAGAAAGCCGCCCGGCCGCTTCGCTGGTATGAGCGTCCCGGTATCGAAAAGGGTGCCTTCGCAACACTGCTCACGCTCCAGATGAACGTCGATACCCCGCCCGGGGACGATACAGAGCCGCACGCGGATCCCGGCGCACCGCCGGCGGCTCCCGGCACACCGCACGCGGCTCCCGGCACACCGCACGCGGCTCCCGGCGCACCGCACGCGGATCCCGGGACACCGCGTGTCATCGGCGAGTGGAGATCCGCCGCGATTGGCGATACGTGTCTGTTCCAGGTACGCGACGGGCGGCTCCGGGCCGCCTTCCCGCTGAGCGAAAGCGGCAGTTTCGGCACCAGCCCCGCCCTCCTGGGGAGCTGCGACGCTGATCCAGGACCGATCGCGGATCACGTCCGGCTCGCCGGGGGAACCGTGGCCGAAGGCGATGACTTCTTCGTCTGCACTGACGCGATGGCTGCCTGGTTCCTGTCTCGCTCCGAGGAGGGCGGTAAGCCGTGGGAAACCCTGCGGGATCTCAGCGAGACCGGGTTCGCGGAATGGGTGCGCGAGGCCAGGCGGGCCAGCGGGCTGCACAATGACGACGTGACCCTCGTGCACATAGATATCTGGTGATCCCGGCATGACTAAGCTGCAGGGGTTTCCCACTGGATCCGATTACGCGGAAGCGGTGCAGAATCCTGAACGCTGCTTCTCCGATCCTCACCTCAGGTCGGCTTCGCTTGAACGAATGGCCATGGGGCTGCCCAAGGTGATTTCCGGCAACTTCGCTTCCGTTTTTCCGATGACCACAGCTTCGGGGCACAAGTACGCAGTGAAATGCTTCACCCGCCCGGTGTCGCATCAGCCTCAATCGTTCAGGCAGTGCGGAGGC
>Ga0335085_10007223_pt1 | contig 17326 bp, 15 predicted proteins | sample Lox_Sample_45_FD_206712 | JGI IMG/M metagenome (GOLD analysis project Ga0335085, IMG submission 206712) | Soil microbial communities from Loxahatchee National Wildlife Refuge, Florida, United States - Lox_Sample_4.5 | ecosystem: Environmental > Terrestrial > Soil > Wetlands | place: USA...
CTTCTTCGACAACACCAGCGTCAGCGCCGCCGTCAACGTGGTCTTCCCATGGTCCACGTGCCCAATGGTGCCTACGTTCACGTGCGGCTTGGTGCGCTCAAACTTTCCTTTCGCCATGACCGGTTCCTCTTGCCAGTTTGCGTGTAGTCGTCGTCCAACGAAGTCTAGTGGGTGGTGCCCATGGCGCGGATTGAACGCGCGGCCTCTCCCTTACCAAGGGAGTGCTCTACCACTGAGCTACATGGGCCCTAGTCTTGCCGTAGATTCAGAATCCGAAGCTTGTGACCGGCCGGGCCGGACCCATTGGGTTGGAGCGGGTGAAGGGAATCGAACCCTCGTCGTAAGCTTGGAAGGCTTCTGCTCTACCATTGAGCTACACCCGCGCTTCGCTCCGACCTACTCGCAGCGGTTGCCGAACGCCTCGTTCCTTCCCAGCTCGGGCACCCAGGTCTAGCTCCTTCGAGGCCGCACGCCCCCGGCGATGGTCCGGCCATCCGCCGTCGACCGACTGGTGGAGGGGGAAGGATTCGAACCTTCGAAGGCATGGCCGGCAGATTTACAGTCTGCTCCCTTTGACCGCTCGGGAACCCCTCCAAACGAAACTTGCGATTTTGGGGAGAAAAGCCCGGGTTGTCAAACCCTTCCCCCCGACGACCGATCCCGGCGCCGGCAGCCACTCACCTCACGCCGGGGCGGGGACGCCACGCCCCCGCCGAACCGCCCGCACGGGGGACTAAAGTAGTTGGCGGGGAAGCGCTTGGACGGCCACCGAGGCATCTGCACCCGCGCGACCTGGAAGCAGGGGCTGCCTTCCTCGCGCCGACCTGCGGTCTGGCGCCGCAGCAGATTGACGCAACCGACGAGTTGACGTTGCGCCAGGTCAATCGCGCAGGCCGACGATCAACTCCACTTCCACCGGAACGCCCCTCGGGAGTTCCGCTACACCGATGGCGCTGCGTGCGTGACGCCCCGCTTCCCCGAACGCCTCGACCAGCAGACTGGATGCCGCGTCGACCACCTGGGGTTGCTGGGTGAACCCTGGGGCCGACGCGACGAATCCGGTCACCTTGAGCACGCGCTCGACGCGATCCAGATCGCCTAGCTCAGCCTTGAGCTGCGCCAGCGCCTGCAGGATGCACGCCTCGGCGGCACGCTGGCCCTGCTCCAAGGTCACCTCGGCGCCGAGCTTGCCGGTCATGAGCACCTGGTTGCCGGACCGAGGGATCTGGCCGCTTACATAGGCGATATCGCGATGCCGCACGACCGCCACGTACTGGAACGTCGGCGTGACCGCTTCCGGGAGGCCATAACCGGCTGCCGACAACCGGGACTCGACTTTCGAGGCTGCCATCGCAATCACCTCACTTGGGCACCATCGCCGTGAACGGGTGGACATAGGCCTGAAGCATCACCAGGACGCCCACCAGCGCAGCGAGCGAGATGCTGTGCCAGAACACGTAACGCAGGATCACGCCCTCCTTGCCGATATAGTTGGTGGCAACGGAGGCCACGACGATGCTCTGGGCATCGATCATTTTGCCCATCACGCCACCCGAACTGTTCGCCGCGGCCATCAGCGTGGGGCTCAGATCGAGCTTGTTGGCGGTGATCACCTGCTGACTGCCGAAGAGCGCGTTCGAGGCCGCATCCGTTCCCGTCAACGCGACGCCTACCCAGCCGATCAGGGTCCCGAAGAACGGATAGAGCCAGCCCGTCTTGGCGAAGGCCAATCCCAGAGTCGCATCCATCCCCGAGTAGCGCGTCGTGTAGCCGAGCGCGAGCATGCACAGGATGGTGAGGATCGAGAACTTCATGATGCCAACGGTCTCGAGCCAGGTCTTGGCCATCTCCCGGAGCTTGAAGCCCATGAGTAAGCCGCTGATGATGGCCGATAAGAAGATCGCGGTTCCTGTCGCGGAGAGAAGCCCCCACTTCCAGACCGCGGCCTCCGTTCGAGGAGTTGGGACCGCCGGGGCGACGCGCCGGACCGCTTGATCGAGCCAGGGAATGTGCCAGTCCCAGGTCAGGCCAGGAACGCTGAGGATATGGCTTCGGACCCAGGGGATCCCCCAAATGGCCAGTATGGCGGTCAGGATCACGAACGGGGTCCACGCTTGGATCACCTGAGCGCGGCTGTGACCATGGCTTTCGCGACTCGCTTGCGCCGCCGCGTAGCTCACTGTGCCCCCGAGCCCGCTCGCATCCAGCATCACGCTGCTCGGCTTCCAGACGCGGAGGAACCACGCCAGCACCACCATCGAGATCATGGCCGAGACCATGTCGACGAGCCAAGGTCCGTGATAGTTGGAGAGCAGGAACTGCGGGATGGCGAAGCTTGCACCGGCGACGAGGATCGCGGGCCACACCTGCCGTAACCCCCGCAGGCCGCAGAACGTGACGACGATCCAAAAGGGCACGAGCACCGAGAAGAAGGGCAGTTGCCGTCCTACCATCGATGACAGCGTCAGCAGATATGCGTCCGTCGACTGCGTGACGCTGTTCAGCACCAGAATCGGAGTGCCCATCCCCCCGTACGCCACCGGCGCAGTGTTGGCGATCAGCGATAGTCCTGAGGCTGCGAGCGGGGAAAAGCCGAGACCAATGAGGATCGCGCCGGTGACCGCGACCGGCGTTCCTCCGCCGGCCGCTCCTTCGAAGAACGCACCGAAGCAGAATGCGATCAGGATCAACTGCAGCCGACGATCGTTGGTGATCCCCCCGATGCTGTCCTGCAGGACCTGAAACAGCCCGGCCTTTACGGTCATGCGGTACAGGAAGATCAGGTTGACGATGATCCAGCAGATCGTCGTGAGCGCAAACAGCCCGCCGAAGAAGCTCGCGCCGGCGGCCAGCCGCAGCGGCATCTTGAGCACGGCGAGCGCGATGACGATTGCCGCCACGAGTCCCGCGATGGCGGCGTAGTGGGCCTTGATCCGAAAAATTCCCAGGCCGCCCAGGAGGACGATCACGGGAATGGCGCAGACTAGAGTGGACAGGATCCCGCTACCCAGCGGGTCGTAATTCTGGGACCAGACTTCCATTGGCCTCCCCCCGGAAAGTCTTATTGGTACCGTCAGGTGTATATGGCCGGGCGTGACGCGCGACCGGCGGGCAGAAGTATAACGAAAACCGCGTTCCCGACGCCCGGTGTGTCCGACGCCGCCGTCAATCGAGTGTGGGGCATTGCAGCTGCGTCCGCGCCTCCCTCCACGAGCATCCAGCGATTGGGAGGAACCGGGATCGCTGTCCGAGCTCGACGCCGTCGCGCCCGAAGCCGCGGATCCAGATGGACTACAGGAACAGAAGTTGTGGACGGACCATCGCCTGAGCTCGACAGTCCGAAGGGTTGCCGCCGGTGCGGGCGGCGGCGGCTAGCTACGTTTTGGAGTAAATCAGGCAGCCGCGCCGCGGAGCGTCAGCCGGCCGCGCCCTCACCGAATACCGACGTCAGGTTGCGCGCGCCGGGTGACGCACCCGATCGGTTACTTGCAGTAGTCCGGCTGCTCGTCGCAAGAGATGAACCGCCCCAGCGGACGCCGGAACGTCCATTTCAGCGGATCGACCACGAGCATCTTTGCGGAGTCGCTCGTGCTGTGGCTCGGCAGAGTGAACGGCAGGGCCACGACGAACGTGACTGCGCCCATGGCGCTGGCAAGCAGGCCTAAGGGGCGCCCGAACCAGGTGTCGTCGAACATCTCCGCGCTGTCGGGCATGCGCGTTTCCTGCTCCTCATCGTACGCCAGAACGGGGCCCACGGATCCCATCAGCATCAGTGCGCCGACAAAGTACTGCTTCCATGCCTGACACATCGTCACCTCCTTGATTCTGGATCGTACTCAGATTCTAGCCTGAGAAATCAGGTACATACAATAGACTGCCGCGCTCGGTGCAGGACTCGTTAGCGAGCTCCGCGGAAGCTTGCGAGTGCGGAAAGCCTCGCCTCGGTCGGCACTTTGGAGCAATATTGATTCCTGCTCTCGAGACATCCAGGGGGTTGCGCAATATGCAGGTCGAGCTGAGCTACGGTAAGGGGATGTTGCCTGTCGAATTGCCGGACGAGCTGCAGGTGACGGTCATCCGCAAGCCAATCATGCCGGTGTTGCCTGCCGCTGTCGAAGCCGTCGCATCGGCGCTCGAGCGTCCGGTGGGCTCCCGGCCGCTGCGGGAAGAGGCGAAAGCCGCCCGCTCGGCCTGCATTCTGATCTGCGACATCACCCGTCCTGTCCCGAACGGGTTGCTGCTGCCACCGCTGATCCGGACACTGCTCGCAGCCGGGATGCGCGGCGATCAAATCCTTGTATTGGTCGCTACCGGGCTGCATCGACCGAACGAGGGAGCGGAACTCGAGGAGCTGGTGGGCGACGCCTGGGTGCTGGACACCGTACGGGTGGAGAACCATTTCGCCCGCAACGATGGCGACCATATCCTGGTGGGCACTACGCGCGCCGGCACCGTCGTACGCCTCGACCGTCGCTTCGTCGAGGCCGATCTGAAGATCGTGACCGGCCTGGTGGAACCGCATTTCATGGCTGGCTACTCCGGTGGGCGCAAGGTCATCGCACCCGGCGTCGCCCACGTCGAGACGATCACGACGTTCCACAATGCCCGTTTCATGTCGCACGAGCGCGCCGAGAACTGTGTTCTGGACGGCAACCCGCTGCACGAGGAGCAGCTGGAGATCGTGCGCATGCTCCCGCCGGTGCTGGCCGTCAACACCGTGATCGACGACCATCGCCGCATGTCCTTCGTGAACTTCGGCGAAGTGGTCGCGAGCCACCTGCAGGCGGTCGAGTTCATCCGCGGTTACGCTCAGGTGCCCGTCTCGCGTCGATTCAAGACCGTGGTCACGAGCGCCGCGGGCTACCCGTTGGACCAGACCTATTACCAGACCGTCAAGGGCATGGTGGCCGCGATCGACATTCTGGAACCGGGCGGCAATTTGATCGTCGCCTCGGAGTGCTCCGAGGGGCTGGGCTCCAATGAATATGCGCATGCCCAGAAGCGTCTACTCGAGCTCGGGCCGGAGGGCTTCTTTCGCGACATCTCGCGCAAACCGCATGCGGACATCGACGAATGGCAGACTCAGATGCAGCTCAAGCCGATGCGCCTGGGCGGAATCCACCTGTACGCCACCGGGCTCAAGGCAGCGGAGCGTGATCTGACCGGGGTGAGGATGACCGATAGCGTAGCGGCAACCGTCGAGCGATGCGCGCGCGACGCTGGTGACCTGCAGGTAGCCGTGATTCCAGAAGGCCCTTACGTGGTCCCTGCGTATTGCCCGGCCTAGAGTTTAGGGCTCTACCGCGTCCCGACCAAGCGCGTCGTGTCCCGCCATTGCCCGCTGTCTGCGCTGTAACCGAACCAGTACTCCTCGTTCGGCGCAGCGAAATACACGACGCATACGCGCCCGCCCATCTGCTTCGAGTAGCGCCGGCACACCACGCCGCCGTTTCGGCCGAGCACCGACCAGCTGCCGGTGTCCGCGACCCCTCTGTCGTCGGCGTAGTCCAACGTGCCGTCGGCACGCAGATCGAGATGCGCGACCTCGCCGCCGGCGCTCTTCACGACACGCGTGCCACCGTAACGTTGCTTCAGTTCTTCCGCGTCGATCCGGCGTAACCCAGACCCGGACGCCGCGTCTGCCGTCGGGGGCGGAGGCGGAAAGTCTTCCGGCCATGCCGCCAGAGCCCAACACAACGCCACGAGTCCCAGCCAGTTGCAGCCCCGAGCGCACACCGTCCCGCCCCCACCTCCATAAACCGCAACGATAGCTCCAATCGCTGTCGTCGCCAAAAAAATAGGCGGCAGCAAGATGCCACCGCCTAGGGAGACTCTCAAGGAGTCAAGGGAGGAAGACAGGCTGCGGCGGGGGAGGCCACCGCAGCCTAGAGACGACTGCCGCCCGCAAGGGGAACGGGCGACCAGCCGATGTGTGCACTATAGACGGCAGACCGACAGCAGTATTGAACAGTCTTGCTCAGTCCTGGAACGTTCTTGTCAGGGCCGAAACTGGCGCGGAGTCACGCCGACAATGCGCTTGAAGTGCCGCGTCAGATGGCTCTGGTCCGCAAAGCCCACCGCGCTGGCGACTTCTGCCAGCGAGCGCTCGCCGGAGCCGGCCGTGAGCAGCGACCTCGCGTTGTTGACCCGAACCTGAATCAAGTACTGGTGCGGAGCCACTCCCAGTGCCTGCTTGAACAGGCGCGCCAGATGGAACGGGCTCAAATGCACCGCCTCCGCGATTGCGCTCAGCGTCAGATCGCGGGCGTAGTTCGCGTGGATAAAGCGCAGTGCATCCGCCACCGCACGGGGGCGCACCGGGGTTCGCGCGTCGGCATCCGGCGGAATGCTGTCCCCCAATGCCTCCTCCGGCATCGCACAGCTCTCGAGCGTGCTTCCGTCGGCGCAAACCGCATAGTGTCGAAGCAAATGCACGGCGAGGATGTTCGCGAGCGATTCCGCGTACAGCCTGCTCCCCGGCTCACCCCGCACAACCTCGCGTGCTAGCACACCCGCGATATTCGTCACCACCGTGTCGCTGGCACGTTCGGCAAGCGGCAGGCGAAAGTGCCCCGGCTCGAGCCCGAACACTTCGGCAGCGACGCGCTCGACGAATGCTGACTGCAGGATCAGCACAGAGAAGCTGATCCGCGTCGACCAGGTCCATTGCACCGGCGTGCCGCTGGGAACCAGCGCAACGAACCCGGGGCTCAGCTCATGGGCTACGCGCTCGCCGCCGCTCTCGCGCACAATGCGTCCGGTCCCAAGGCTGAGGAGCACCAGGTGATCGGCGCTCCCGCGCGGCAGCCCGCGCGAACCAGGCGGGCTTTCTCGCCGCTGGAAGTTGAGGACACTCCATCCCAGGCCGGCGCTGGACACCCGCACGTTTTCCAGGTGCTCGGTGAAGAAGTCCGCCGGTCCGCTCCGCGCGGCTCGGGCGCTTGGCACTTCATCCATCACTGCTGAGCTCATCTCACTGCCTTTCTCGGGAATACCGGAGGTCTACGCAATGTCGCGTTCGGCGCCTTCGTCGACGCAGACACTCAGTCCTTACACGATCCGCGAACCGCCCCCGGAAGACCTTAGCGGGAGGCGGGTTTTGTGGCGCAAGCGCGCGCTGCTCTCGGGCAGCTAGACCAGAACCGGTTTTAAGTGGTTACTGAAAACACATTTAAGCGACGCCGCGCCGGGACGTGAACCCCTTGTGGGGCATAACTGGTATTCCGATCAGGAATAACCGGTCAGGGAACTGTCAGGCGATGCGGGCAAAGACCTGTTCCGCTTGAGCAAAATCTTCCGCATCGATCGAGGCCAAGGATGCGCTCACGCTCTCGAAGAACTGGTTCGGTCGCGTCGCAGGGTTGATGGTGCGAGACGCCCATCGATGGTGGCGGGGTCGATGAGATTCACGCCGTTCGCGATCAGATGCGCACACAGTCCCGTGCAAGCCTCCTGGCGACGGCGCCGTCGTAAGTGATCGACGACCCGACCGCGCTCTCTGAAACGCGTCGCGAGCTTGCACCGAGCTGACGATGGTTCAACTCGAACCTCCCGATCCGTCAGCCGCAGTCCGCGCGCCGCTCGAAATAACGCCGCGGACCGGGCCGGCGCTCACCGGCGCTGCGGGCAACCCGATCGCATCGGTCCCGCAATCGCCGCCCAATGAAAGTGCGGCTTTTTTGCAACGCATCAGCACGAACTGGCAGAATAGCGACGATCGAAGCGGAGCGGACAGTGCTTCAGGATCCCACTGATTTCATGCAGTCCGGCCTTGCTGCTATACCCATGGCACAGGCAAGCGGACCGGCCCCTTGCGTCTGGGTTGTGCGTCGCACGATGCTGATGTTGCGTAGCGACCAGCAACTGGGGCGCGCTCTGCGATAGGTTCACGCCATGGACACGCTAGCCGCCATGGAGCTTTTCGTGCGCATCGTGGAGACGGGCAGCTTCTCCGCGGTCGCGCAGGAAGCCGGGCTGACCCAGCCCACCGTGAGCAAGCAGCTCACCGCGCTCGAGCGCAAGCTGCACACCCGGCTGCTCCACCGCAGTACCCGCAGCCTGAGCCTGACCGAGGCCGGCGCGGACTACTACAAACGCTGCCGCCGGATCATCGAGCATGCACATGCCGCGGAACTGAGCCTAGCAACAGTGGAAGACGGCGTCGGCGGCACCTTGAGCGTCAACTCTTCCGTGGCCTTCGGCCAGATGTTTCTGACGCGCCTGCTGCTCGAGTTTCAGGGGCTGCACCCGGAGCTGTCGCTGCGACTGACCCTCAACGACCGTTACATCGACCTGATCGAAGAGGGGATCGATGTGGCCATCCGCTTTGGCCGCCAGCTCGACGCCACCCTGCTCGCACGTCGGCTGGCGGGCTCTCCCGTGAGTGTGGTCGCCACGCAAGGGTACGTGGACCGATACGGGGCGCCCGAGCATCCATTCGATCTGGCGCACCATCGCTGCCTGCACTACACCTATCTGTCTACCGGAGACGATTGGGTGTTTCCCTCGCCCGGTGGAGAGATCCGGGTGCGTGTCTCCGGCACCTTCCGGTCGAACAACGGCTATGCGTTGCGCGATGCGATGCTGGCCGGTCACGGCATCGCAATTATGCCGCTGGTGTTCATTCACGAGGACCTGAACCGGGGACGCGTGGTCCGCCTATTGGAGGCGTATACCGCCGTTCCCATTCCGGTCAATGCGGTGTACCTGTCTGCGCGGGCGGTCTCCGCGAGCATGCGGTCGTTCGTCGATTTCCTGCAAGAGCGCCTGCCCCAGATCCCGGGCTTGGTGGCGCCGTGACTGCAGCGAGGCCACGCTGTATCCCAATGTCGGAACGGGTAGACTAATGCCTGCCATTTCGCGACCCTCACATCTTCCAGGCAGGCAGCCCTCATGATCGGATCCAAAGTCGAAGTCAACATCGCCGGCGGGCTCGACGTTCCGCTGCCGAGGATGGCCAGCGTGCGGCAGAAGTTCGCGGCCGCGCGGCTGGCGGATATCCCGTCTGCGATCGCACGCGAATTCCGGCGCCCCGACGTCCGGGCTCGCGTCGAGCCGGGCCAGGTGGTAGCCGTCGGCTGTGGCAGCCGCGGCATCGCGAACATTGCGCAGATTGTCGGCTGCGTGATCCGCGAGTTGCAGGCGCTCGGCGCCAGGCCGTTCGTGTTCCCGGCGATGGGCAGCCACGGTGCAGCCACCGCCGAGGGTCAGAAGAAAGTGCTCGAAAGCTACGGCATCAGCGAGGCGAGCACGGGCGCGCCGGTCAAGGCGAGCATGGAGACCGTGGTGGTCGGGTCGCTGCCAGACGGGACTGCGGTGCACATGGACAAATTTTCCGCCGAAGCCGACGCGGTGGTCGTGGTGAACCGAATCAAGCCGCACACGGGCTTCCGCGGTGCGACCGAGAGCGGCCTCACCAAGATGCTGTCCATCGGCATCGGGAAGATCGTCGGCGCCGCCACCTATCATACCCACGGCATGGACCGCTTCGCCGAGCTGTTGCCTCAGGTGCGCGACGTGATCGTCGCCAAGCGCAACGTGCTGTTCGGCGTGGGCATCGTGGAGAACGCCTACGACGAGACCGCCGTGGTCGAGATCGTGCCCGCGCAGGAGTTGCACCAGCGCGAGCCGCAGCTTCAGGCCCTGGCGAAGCAGCTCATGCCCCAGCTCTACTTCGACGAGCTGGACGTGCTGGTCATCGATGAGATGGGCAAGAACGTGAGCGGCGCGGGCTTCGATCCCAACATCACAGGCCGCAATCGGCGCGCCATCAAGTGGCAGATGAAGCCGCTGATCAAGAAGATCGTGGTGCTGGGACTGACGCGGGAGAGCATGGGCAACGCCACCGGCATCGGCGGCGCGGACGTGATCACCATGCGCCTGTGGCGGGAGTTCGATGTCGCATCCACTTACGCCAACATCATCACGTCCATGAATCTGGACGGTGCCGCCATCCCCATCGTCATGAACACCGACCGCGAGGCGATCGCCTTGGCGGTGAAGACCGTGGTCCGAGTCGCACCGAAGGACTGCCGCATCGTGCGTATCCGCAACACGCTCGAGCTGGCGGAGATCCAGGTGTCTGAGCCGCTGTTGCAGCAGGTTCGCGCACAACCCGAGCGCTTCGAGATCGTCTCAGAGCCGGCGCTGCTGCCGTTCGATGCCAACGGCACCTTGCCGCCGTTGCTGCGGACACCTCACGCCGCGGCGGCGTAGCGGAGTCCAGCCGCCCGGCAGCGGAGGCAAACGCAGGCCTCAGCCAGCATCCCCGGAACGGCGAGGCCGGCTTGACTGCGCGTGACCCCTGGCATCGGCACGTCCCGATCTCAATCCCGGGCGCGCCGGCGCCCCCGCCGCTCTAGGTGCTTTCCACCGGGAAATGCACCGTCACCCGGAGCCCCTTCCCCTCGGTACCGTCGCTTAACGTGATCGCCGCCTTGTGCTGCTCCGCGACCCGCTTCACGATGGCAAGCCCCAAGCCGCTGCCGTCCTCGACATCGACCGACCCGGTGGCTCGATAGAAGCGGTCGAACACCCGCTCGCGCTGATCGGGCGGAATGCCCGGTCCGGTATCCTCCACCTCGAGCACTGCGGCGCCTGGCTGGCGCCGCACCCGCACCGTCACCCGCCCGCCCCACGGGGTGTAGCGGAGAGCGTTGTCGATCAGGTTGCCCAGCATCGCGCGCAGCCCTTCCGCCCTTCCACGTAGCTCGACCACGCCCGCGCTGTCCACGCCGAGAGCGAGGCCTTTGCGCTGCGCAATCGGATCGAAGTCGGCGACGATCTCACGTGCCAGCGCACCCAGATCGACCGGCTGTTCGTCGCTTTGCGCTGCCTGCGGGTCCTGACGCGCCAGCGTCAGCAGCTGACGCACCAGGTGCGTGGAGCGCTGCACACCGCGCTCCAGCCGCTCCAGCGCCGGCGCGCGGGCCGCTTCGTCGGGCGCGCGCTTGAGTAGCTGAAGCTGCAGTTGGACCGCCGTGAGCGGAGATCTCAGTTCATGGGCGGCATCCGCGACAAACTGGCGCTGCGCTTCAAGGGCGCGCTGCAACCGCTCAAGCAGATCGTTCAGCGATCCCACCAGAGGCACCAATTCTTCCGGGAGATCTTGCTGCGGCAGCGGTTGCAAGGCGGAAGGCGAGCGTGCCCGCAACGCGGTCGATATGGCGGACAGCGGTCGCAATGCGTGGCCGACGATGATCCAGATGCCCACAGCCAGCAGCGGCAGCAGGGCGGCTAGCGGCACGACCGCACGGCGGGCCAAGGCGGCTGCCATATCCTTGCGCAGGCTCAGCGGGTGCGCCACCTGGATGATGCGCAGCCCATCGAGCTCGGTGTATACGCGGTAGGCTTGCCCGTTCCATTGCACGGTGCTGAAGCCGGGTGCCGGCCGCATCGGAATCGACAGGTTCGGCCTGGAGTAGAACATCAGCACCCCGTCCCGGTCCCACACCTGGGTGATGAAATCGGGCTCGGGAAGCAGCATCGCCGGCGGAACCTGGGTGGCGCCGACATCTTGCCGCGAGAGAGCGAAGGCGAGCTGCTCGAGTTGGTAGTCGAGCAGCTCGTCGAGATCCCGCTGGGTGCTACGGTAGGCGTTGTAGCCGATGAGCAGACCGCCCAGAACCAGGGCGCCCAAGAGCCAGGCCAAGAGCCGCCCGCGCATCGACTTGGTCATACGGTCTTCGATAGCGTATAGCCCAGTCCGCGGACGTTGCGGATGAAGTCGGCGCCGAGCTTCTTGCGCAGATGGTGGATATGCACCTCGACCGCGTTGCTTTCGATTTCCTCACCCCAACCGTAGAGGCGCTGTTCGAGCTGGGCGCGAGAGAGGATGGCGCCGGGGCGCTCCAATAGGGCCGCGAGCACGGCAAACTCGCGCGCCGACAAGCTCACGGGCTCGCCTTTGAACACGGCGGTGCGCGCCGCCAGGTCCAGCGTCAGGTCCGCGTGCTGGAGCAGCGGCTCTGCGCGCCCGGCATGACGACGGAGCAACGCCCGCACCCGGGCCGCCAACTCGTCCAGATCGAAGGGCTTGACCAAGTAATCATCGGCGCCGCCGTCCAGGCCGGCGACCCTGTCCGGTACGGCATCCCGCGCGGTCAGCACCAGGACCGGCGTGCGTTTTCCGCGCCGGCGCAAGTCCCGCAACCAGTCGAGCCCGCCCTTCCGAGGCAGGCCCAGGTCGAGCAGGACCATCGCGTAAGACTCAGCCTTGACTGCGGCATCCGCGGATTCCGCGTCGCGGACCCAGTCGACCGTAAACCCGTCCTGGCGCAGGCCCGCGCGGACGGCCTCACCGATCATGCCGTCGTCTTCGACTAACAGGAGGCGCATGGCTTTGGCAGTCTAATCGACAGGGCGTACAGTATAGTTAGGGTCTTAAGAGAGGCTTAAGTGCCGGCGAAAACCACGATTGCAACCAGGTTGGGCGATCACAGCGCGGGCCCGGACTGGGGAACCGATTGCCCGGACGGGTGTCATCGCATCGTCATGCGCATCACGTATCACCGGACCGGGTTGCGGTACGCTGGAGAGCCAACGTTAGCGTTTCGACGCGAGCGGCCTGACAGCCGTGGCCGCGCCTGCGTCGCACTGGCGTCCCCCAGCCCAGCCGGGGTTTGAGCCGAGGATCGAATGGGAAAAAAAGTCGACAAGAAGCTGGACCCGGCCGCCAGGGCGAAGAAGCGCGGCAAAAAGAAACGCGAGGGCGGTCCGAAAGGGATCATCGACGTGCTCAACTGCCCACCGGCTTCGCGCTTCTATTTCGAGCTGGTGGTCGGCAACGGGATCGGCGAGGATGCGGTCGAAGATGCCCTGGACGCTTTCCAGCGCGCATGGGAGGTGCGGCGGCAGAAGGCATATGACGCGGCGATGCGCAACAACGAGCAGTCCGGCAACAGCTGCATCGCCGCCGAGCACTTGATCCTCGGACCCTTCAGCAGCAAGCAGGATTGGAAGATCGACTGGGACGCGGAGCCCATGACTGCCATGACGTGGTGCTGGGTGGGGTATGAATCGATACGCTTCTGGAGGCCGGCTTGATGGCACTGCGCGCCAAATTGTCATCGCCGGCCTGAAACGCGGCAGGGCCTGAAGCGACCACCGTGACCGCGATTGCAGCTGACTCCCAGCTCGGCCCGCGGGCCGGCCGACGCAAGCTGGCGTTGATCACGGCTCCCCCAGCCGTGTGATGTCTCCTGCCGCGGCGCGAATCTGTGCCGCCTCTTTGGTGGCGTCGAGCAGGCCGGTTCAGTTCCACCAGTCCCGGCACCCGTAGGGGTTGAAGATAGCCGCAACAGATGTGCCTTGTGACGCGGCGTAAACCGGGGTAGCCTCGGCGAGCGCCCGCTTCCACCAAGTTTCGACGTGAGCCAGAACGAGCCTGTTCAGCCCTGCAGCCTTGTCATCTTCGGCGCCACCGGCCATCTCGCGGCGACGAAGCTGCTGCCGGCGCTCTATCACCTGGAGGCCGCAGGCCGGCTGCCGGCGGTGACCAACTTCGTTGCATTCGCACGCCGTGATTGGGACGACGCAGCCTGGGGCGCGCATGTAGAGCAGGCGCTGCGGGCAAAGCTCGGGGGCGAGTTGGATGCGTCGGTATACCGCAAGTTTGCCGCGCGCTTGAGTTATGTGCGTGGAGACCTCAATCAGCTCGAGGGATACAAGCGGCTGAAAGCGACGCTGGACAAGCCCAGAACCGGCGCCTGCTCGAACATCGTCTACTACCTTGCGGTGAAGCCGGCCGAGTTCGGCACGGTGGCCGACAACTTGGCCGCGGTGGGGTTGAACCGCCCCTCTGGCCTGCACCGTCTCGTGGTGGAGAAGCCCTTCGGCGAAGACCTGGAAAGCGCCCGCGTGCTGAACGAGGTGTTACACAAGCACTTCGACGAGCCTCAGATCTTCCGCATCGACCATTATCTGGGCAAGGAGACGGTGCAGAACCTGGTCGTGTTCCGCTTCGCTAACCTGCTGGTGGAACCGTTGTGGAACCGAAATTTCATCGACCACGTGCAGATCACCGTGACGGAGTCGGCCGGTATCGAAACGCGCGCCGACTACTACGAGAGCGCCGGCGCGCTGCGCGACATGCTGCAGAACCATATGATGCAACTGCTCACCTTGACCGCGATGGAGCCGCCCCCGGCGCTGGAGGCCGACACCCTGCGGGACGAGAAGGTCAAGGTGCTGCGCTCGATTCGCCCGGTCGCCCGAAAAGCGCTGCACACGCATGCCTTCCGCGCCCAGTACGCAGCGGGAACCGTGGACGGCAACGCCGTGCCCGGATACAAAGACGAGCCCGGCGTGCAGCCCGGCTCGGTGACCGAGACCTACGTTGCCGCTAAGATCCTGATCGACAACTGGCGCTGGCGCGGAGTTCCGTTCTATCTGCGCACCGGCAAGCGCCTCGCTCAGCAGCAGTCGGTCATCGCGATCCGCTTCAAGCACCCGCCGCAGCAACTATTCCGGGAGACCCCGCTGGAGAACATCGATCCCAACTGGATCGTGCTGCGGCTGCAGCCGGCCGAGAGCATGGAGCTCGAGATCCACGCTCGACAGGCTGGGCTGGGCATGCACACGCATCTGGTGCGCATGAACGCCGGCTATCGGGGCGACGGCGAGCGTGCGATCGACGCTTACGAAGCGCTGCTGCTCGATGTAATCCGCGGCGATGCCACCAACTTCATCCGCTTCGACGAGGTCGAGTGGGCCTGGCGCGTGATCGATCCGATCCTCAAGTTCTGGGCGCAGGAGCGCGAGTTCATCCACACCTATCCGGCCGGAAGCTGGGGCCCCGAGGAGGCGAACCGTCTCTTCGAATGGGACTACCAGGCGTGGCGGAACGAGCCGTAGCTCCACCCGATCGAGTGGCCTCGTCGCTGCGCGATGCGTGTGCAGCGCCGTTTCACCGTCAGCACGCGCCCCGGAAACCGAGGCAGCAGCAGTCTCGCCTGCGAGGCTAACCGCGCCCGGCGCGAAATCGCCGCCGCAGCTCGACACGCGGCAGGTCGAAGTCGAGGAACATGAACTGGTCGTCCTCAGCGTACACCGGAGCGTGCGTGCGCTCGTACACGTGCTCTTCGGCGCGCGTGCCCTGACGGACGAGCCCATGCTTGGCGCGCGGGTCGAGCAGGATGATCTCACCGGGCTCATGCCGGAGCGCACGGCTCTCGCTGTCGACCAGCCCGAGCCCGCCACAGTGGGCCACGACGATCACGAAGTAGAAGCGGGGATAGCGGAAGAAATCGTCGTGCAGGCCCACGGGCCCGCAGCCGTGGATGGAGAAACGATCGCGGCGGAACAGCTCGGCGGGCAGCTCCAGTTTGCGGGAAAGTTCCTCGCGCAGGCCATCCACGAAGCCGAGCGGCACGTGCTGATAAAGGGGGGCGAGCTCGCGCGTCTCCTCAGCGACGAACAGATCGGAGCACAGCTCGCGCGCCAGGCGATACAGCTGCGGCAGGCGCTCGCGGCCTTGCTCGATGCACTGTCCGGTGCGAATGAAGCTCGGGGAGCGGGTGGCTATTTCTTGGGCGACCACTCGCGGGCCATTTGCTGCGCCTTGGCGAGCTGGGCGGGTTTGAGCTTACTCGCGATGTAATCGCGCTGCTTCTCCGCGGCGTTGCGTTCGTCACCGGAGAGCTGCGCCGCAGCCAGGTTGCTCCACATGTAGCCGAGCATGGGGTCGGAGCGCACGCCCTTGCCCTCGAAGTAGAGCCAGCCGAGGTGGAACTGGGAGCGCGGGTCTCCTTTCTCGGCCGCTACCGTATACCACTTCGCCGCCTGCACAGGATCGGCGGTCACCCCGTTCTTCCCCGCCTCGTAGATATACCCCAGCAAGTACTGAGCGTTGAGATCGCCGTTCTCCGCCAGCATCCCGTACCACTTGGCGGCCTGCGCGTAGTCGACCGGGACGCCGTCGCCGGAGAAGTAGAGACGACCGAGCGCTTGCATCGCGTCGGTGTTGCCTTGCTCGGCGGCTTTGGTATACCACTTTGCGGCCTCCTGAGCGTTCTTCTCGCTCCCCTTGCCGAGCTCGTAGAGGTACCCGACCATGAACTGCGCCTGGATGTCGCCGTTGTTGCCGGCGCGGGTAAACCACTTGATCGCTTCATTGCCGTCGACCGCAACCCCAGTGCCCTGATAGTACGCCCAGCCGAGCGCGCTATACACGGATGTCTCCCCCTGGTCGGCCGCCTTTCTGTACCACTTGACCGCCTCCGCGTCGTCCTTGGGTACGCCGGTACCTTGCGAGTACAGATACCCCAGCGCGCTCATCGCGCGCCCCTCGCCCTGCTCCGCCGCCTCGCGATACCAGGTTGCCGCCTGGGCCGGATCCTTGGCAACGCCCTTGCCGTAGTCGTACGCATAGCCGAGGAGGAACTGCGAGAAGGAGCGCCCCTGCCCGGCGGCTTTGCGGTTCCACTTGGCGGCTTCTGCATAGTCCTGAGAGACGCCTTGGCCGAAGAAGTACATGCGGCCGAGGGCTTCCTGCGCATCGAGGTTGCCCGCTTCCGCGGCGACCTTGTACAAGCTCGCCGCGACCTCGAGATCCACCGGCACCCCCTTCCCGAACTCGTACATATAGCCGCCGAGATATGCGGCATATGCCCGGCCCTGCTTGCCCGCGCCTGCGCAGAGCTTGGCCGCCTCCGCGTAGTCCTGCTTTACCGTGCCCTCGCCAAAGAAGTACATGCTGCACAGCGTATCCTGTGCATCCGGATTGTTCTGGTCCGCCGCTTTTCGATACCAGGCCAACGCGTCGTCATAGTCCTGCAGCACGCCCCGGCCCTTGTTGTAGGCCTCCCCAAGGTAGAACTGCGCGCGTGCGTCGCCCTGGTCCGCCGCCTGCTTGAACTCCTCGTACGCGGTCTTGTAATCGCCGTTGTTCCAGGCGTCCAGCCCCTTCTGGAAGTCCGCGTGCGCCGTCCCCGTGCAAGCCAGCAACACGAGGAGCGCTGAAAGCCGTCTCATTCACATCCTCCGAAAACCCGCAGTTGGTGATCTTCTCCGCGCGCCGCGCTCGCCGGCACGCGCTGTCTAGCGGATACGCCCTCGCCCGACTGGAAGAAAGAAAATGATAAACCGAATGCAACCCTCGAAGCACGGGCGCATCGCTCAGCCCCCGGCCAGAGACCGGGAAAAACTCCCAGGCACGGCCGCGTGGCACACGACGCCGCTCGACGCCGGCATCCCGGTGCGCCAGCTCAGGACACCGTCGCCATCGCCTGGTTCCCGATCCCGTAGTGCCCGGCCCATCCCAGGCCGTCGAGCGTCTTGCCCAGCGGACGATATTCGCACCCCACCCAGCCGCCGTAGCCGAGCTCAT
>Ga0335085_10007224_pt1 | contig 17326 bp, 16 predicted proteins | sample Lox_Sample_45_FD_206712 | JGI IMG/M metagenome (GOLD analysis project Ga0335085, IMG submission 206712) | Soil microbial communities from Loxahatchee National Wildlife Refuge, Florida, United States - Lox_Sample_4.5 | ecosystem: Environmental > Terrestrial > Soil > Wetlands | place: USA...
CGTTTTGCGAAGACCGCCCACGGCGCGATTGATGTCACGGTCGTCCCGGGCCTTCACGTCTTCCATGACCTTTTCCAGGGTGGTCCTGACCCCGGCCTTCTCAAGATCCTTGAGGCGGCGCTGGGCGCGCGTCTCCACTGAGGCGTCAAGATAAAACTTGTACTGGGCGTCGGGAAAAACATCCGTTCCGATGTCGCGGCCTTCCAGCACGGAGCCGCCGTAGGGCGCGCTGTCCACGCGGCCCATCTGCTGCTGGCGGGCCACCAGTATTTTTCGCACCGGTACCGAATTGGCGATATGGGCCGAGGCCTGGGTGACCTCGGGGGTACGGATTTCCCTGCTGACATCCTCCCCATTGAGGAAAACCTTGTTTTCAGGGTCGCCGGGCTTGAGTTCGATCTTCGATTCACGCGCGATTTTTTCCAATTGGGCGTCGCTTTTCAGGTCCGCTTTTTGGCGCAGGGCCGAAAGGGTCACGGCCCGGTACATGGCGCCCGTGTCGATGTGCAAAAAGCCGAGCTTCCGGGCCAGGGTCTTGGCCACGGTGCTTTTACCCGCCCCTGCCGGGCCGTCGATGGCGACGATGATGACTTGGCTCATCGGACCGAAACCTTTTCGAGGAGATTGGCGAATCCCGGGAAGGAAGTGTTGATATTTTCCGTGTCCAGGATGGTGGTCGTTCCCTTGGCAATCAAGGCCGCCACCGCCAAGGCCATGGCCACTCGATGGTCCCCGCCCGAGGAAACCCGGCAGCCTTTTAAGGGAGTAGGCCCCTTGATGATCCATCCGTCGGAGGTCGGCTGAATGTCGGCACCCATTTTTTTCAACGTGACCGTCATCATCAGGATTCGATCCGATTCCTTGACTTTCAAATCCTCCGCGTTTTTAACGACCGTGGTTCCCCTCGCCTGGGTGGCGGCCACGGCGAAGACGGGAAATTCGTCGATCATACGGGGCACGATATCGCCTCCCACCTCCACGCCTTGAAGGGCGGAAGTCGCCACCGTGAGGTCCCCGATGGGTTCGGCCCCACCGCGCGTCTTGCGGTAGGAAACGCCCAGGTGCGCCCCCATTCTTTGGAGGATGTCCAAAATGCCCGTCCGAGTGGGATTAAGGCCGACATTCAAAAGGCGAACCATCGAACCGGGGGTGATCAAACCCGCAACGATGAAAAAAGCCGCCGAGGAGATGTCTCCGGGAACCTTGATCCACTGGCCCTTGAAGGGCTTCACCGGCCCCTTGACCGTAATGGTCTTTCCCCTCTGGGAAAAGGGGATGGAGAAGGCGCTGAACATCCGTTCGGTGTGGTCGCGGGTGGGTGTGGGTTCGATGACCTTGGTTTTTCCGTCGGCAAAAAGCCCGGCCAGGAGAAGCGAACTCTTGACCTGGGCGGAGGCCACGGGCAATTCGTAGGTAATGCCCCTGAGTTTCCGGGTTTCGATCTTCAGGGGAAGCAGGTTTCCGTCCTCGTTTCCGGTGATGCGGGCCCCCATTTGGGTCAAGGGGCCCACTACGCGACGCATGGGCCGCTTGCGGAGGTACTTATCCCCTGTCAGGCGGCTGGTGAAGGGCTGGCCCGCCAGCAGGCCCAGGAGAATGCGCGCGGTGGTACCCGAATTGCCCGCGTCCAGGGTTTTGCGCGGGGGCTTGAGTGAGTTCAATCCCCTTCCAACGATCGTGACCCGGTCGCCCGATTGTTTGATCTTGACTCCCATGGCCTTGAAGATGCCGATGGTGGAAAGGCAGTCGGCCGAATTGAGGAAATGGGTGACGTGAGTGGTGCCGTAGGCCAGGGACCCCAGCATGACCGCCCGGTGCGAGACGGACTTATCACCGGGAATGGCGATGGTTCCTTGAAGGCGCTTGACGGGATGGATTACCAATTGTTTCATCCGAGCCCTTCCCGCGCTTCCCTGGCCTTTTCAAAGAAGGAAAACCAGTATCGGCTTTTGCTTTTTTTTAGGTTCCTTTCAAGTTCACCCAATTGGCGGCGGTATCGGGAAAGGAAGGACCTTATTTCACCGGCGTTCATCTCCACGATATCCCGCCACATGGTAGGGTTGCCCGCGGCGATGCGGGTGAAATCCCGGAAACCCGAACCGACGGCCTTGCGGAAAAACGGGGAATTTTTCTCATTTTGCGCATAAAGCAGGATCATGGCCGAAGCCAAAAGATGCGGCAGGTGGCTGGTTAAGGCCACGCCCCGGTCATGGGTTTTGGCTTCCACCAACACCGGAAGGGCTCCGACCTTTTTCCAGAATTGGACGGCCCTTTGGACCAGGGGCCCGGGATTGCCCTGTAGGGGCGTGATGAAAACATATTTCCCCTGGTAGAGATTCGGATCGGCGTTGGCGGGACCGGATTTTTCCTTGCCGGCCATGGGATGGCAGGGCACAAAATGGCGGGACATCCCCGGAATGGCCTTGGCTTCCTTGACCACTTCCCCTTTCACGCTGGAAACATCCATGATGAGGGTGTTCTTGCCGATAAGGGGCGACATTTGCTGGAGCACCGGGGTCATGGAACCCGAGTGGGAACAAAGCAGGACGACCTCCGCGCCTTCCACGGCTTTTTCAAAACTGGGGGCGACCGGAAGCAGCTTCGCGGCTTTTTTACGGGAACTGGCGCGGTGGTTCCATCCCACCAACTCCCTCACCCCCCGCTTTTTCAAAGCCAGGGCCAGAGAGCCGCCTAAAAGGCCAACACCGATGATTGAAATTTTAGCTTTTATTTTTTTCATTTTTGATTACTTTTTTAATACTTAGTATTCCACCAAGTATCCATGCAGATCCTATTCCGAATAAAAAAAGAGCAGTTCCCCAGACTTCCCAAAAGCTATTTAAACGTACATCTTGCGGGTTGTATGGATCATAAATAAGTTTCAGGGGTTGCCCTTTTTCAAACTTGCTTCCAAATTTGCTTGAAACGTTGGCAACTATTTCACGATTATTAATCGTCACAAATTTTGTTTGTAATTCCCAATGCCCTGCTTTCGTCGAATGAATGTAATTTGCACTTTCGATTATTCCCACACAAGACACTGCCTTCTTGGTGTATTGGTAATCATCAAACAAAAACCAAAGACCCCAAAATGCAAAAAGTGGGCCGAGTGAAAAGCCAACAAGCATGGCTAAAAGTCTTTTATCACTATTGCGCATTTAATCTAATGCTGTTTGTCATCAATACTTCCTTAAATGCGGTTAGAAAATTCGCTGTTTCTTCCTCGGTGCCGGTGGTTACCCTCAAAGCACCCGGTCCCATGGGACGGACGATGATTCCCTTCCTCAAAAGCCGCTGGTAAAGGTCTCCGGCGTTGGGGACTTCCAAATAAATGAAATTGGTTTGGGAGGGGACGGGTTTTAACCCCAACCGGACTAGCCCGTCGGAAAGTTCCCGGCGCATCGACTTGTTCAAGTCGATGATTTTCTTCACATGGTCCAGGTCGCCCAGGGCGGCTTCGGCCGCAGCTTGGGCCAGGCTGTTGACATTGAAAGGTTCACGTATCTTGTTGAAAGTCGCGACCAGTTCGGGATGGCCGATGCCGTAACCTACCCTCAGGCCCGCCAGGCCGAAAGCCTTCGAAAAGGTGCGGAGGATTGCCAAGTTGGGGTATTTGGCCAGAAGCCCCAGTGAACCCCCATAAGAAGGATCGTCCACATATTCGTAATAAGCCTCGTCCAGCACAACCAATACGTGGGGAGGACAGGCTTTCAAGAAGGCCTCGATCTCGGAAAGCGGGACCAGGGTACCCGTGGGGTTGTTGGGATTGGCGATATAGGCGATCTTGGTTTTGTAGGTCATGGCCCGCTCGAAAAGCTTGAGCTCATGGGTAAAGTTGCGAAGGGGTTGAGGCCGGGCCACGGCTTCACAAAGCTGGGCGGTGGTGGGATAGACAACGAAACCGGGTTCGGCGAAAAGCACCTCATCCCCCGGGTTCAAGACCATTTGGCCCAGGCGGACGATCAACTCGTTGGAGCCGTGGCCCAGGAAGATTCGATCGGGCTCCACTTTTAAATGACGGGAGAGAGCCTGGGTCAGGGCGTGGGCGCTTCCATCCGGATAGCGGTGAAGGTTGGGAAGGGCCTTTTCTATCGCTTGGATCACCCTGGGGGATGGGCCCAGCGGGTTCTCGTTGGAGGCGATTTTGGAGGCATTGGAAATACCCAATTCCCTTTCCAGTTCCTCGATAGGCTTGCCGGGAACGTAGGGTTTTACTTTGGATAGGTTTTTTCGAAAGACCACGGGAAACATTGCCATGCCTCGGATGCCGTTGGATTTAGCTTTCAGCTCTCACTGCGGGGGTAGGAACCCAAAACCTTGACGGTCAGGGCCGCTTTTTCGATTTCTTTGATGGCTTCTTGGACCTTGGGATCGTTGATGTGCCCGAGAAAGTCGATGAAGAAGTAGTAATCCCAGGCCTTCTTTCGGGAAGGCCGGGACTCGATGCTGGTCAGGTTGAGGCCCCTTTTTTCAAAGGGGTAAAGAAGGGCGAACAAGGCGCCCACCTTGTCCTTGATGGAGACCATGACGGAGGTCTTGTCGTTCCCCGATTTCTCGGCGTTGGTGCGGCCGATGACAAGGAACCTCGTGTAGTTGTCCTGCATGTCCTCGATACGCTTGGCGATGGGCTTCAAACCGTAAAGCTTGGCGGTCATATCGGGCGCGATGGCGGCGGCAGAAGCCTCGGAGGCCGCCGTCTGGGCGGCCTTAGCCGTATTGGCGCTTTCGATAATCTTGACTCCGGGCAGGTTGGCCTCCAGCCACACCCGGCACTGGCCCAGGGCCTGGGGATGGCTGTAAACGCGCTTCACCTTGGAAATATCCCCGCTTTTGGACATTAAGGTATAAGTAATGGGCATGTAGACCTCGGAGCAGATCTTGAGGTCCGATTCCACGAACAAATCCAGGGTGTGGTTGATGGTGCCCTCGGTCGAGTTTTCAATGGGCACCACGCCGTAATGGGCCCGACCCCTTTCCACCTCCAGGAAGACATCCTTCAAGGTGAACCCGGGCATGTAAAGGGAGGAACTTCCGAATTTCTGGAGGGCGGCGATGTGGGTATTGGTGCCGACCTGGCCGAAATAGGCGATCTTGAGTCGGGACTCCAGGGCCAAGGAGGCGGACATGATCTCGCTGAAGATGGTCTTGAGGGCTTCGGAGGAAAAAGGACCCTTATTTAACTGGGTCACCCGGCGGTAAACTTCCATCTCCCGGTGCGGGGCATAAAAATGAAGGTCGTCCTTGGCCTTGACGGCCTTGACCTTCAGGACGTTTTTGGCGCGTTCATTTAAAAGCCCCACCAACTGGGTGTCGATGCGGTCGATGGCGTTCCGAATTTGTTTGAGGTTTTTCTGGTTGTTTTTCACGCTCGAAACCTGTTGAAAACCGAATAAAATACCGGGCTGGCGGGATTATATTACAATTCGCGTTTCCCAAGGAAAGTTTATGAAATCACCCCCCTTGTTCCCAAGACGGATTCTCTTTCCCTCCTTCGCCCTGGCGCTTTTAGCCTTTGTCGCGGGCTTCGGAATCGCCTACCAACAGGACGCGGCCCATGTCATGGAATTGGGAAGACTGGCCTGGCTTCATTTGGCCTATGCCCAAGAATTGAAGGATGACATGGCCACTATTGATTGGTCCAAAAACCTGGAAGGGTTGGAGACGGTTCGGGCCTTTCAAGCGACAGCCAATTCCAAGACCATCGTACAGGGCGGCAATGCGAACTATCTGCCCGCGGCTGCGCCGGAAGGAGCGGCTTATCTTTTTCCCTCGGACTGGAGTTACCGCGAAACATCCCCGAAAGGGTCCTTGGCCCCCATGGAATTCACGATCGTCTTTCATGCCTGGCCCGGGCCTGCGCTTTGGGGAAGTTTTTTCTTCCTGGCTTGTTGTGCCGGAGGGTTGGGTTGGGGGCTGCTTTCCCGCCGAGTACCGGCCCCAAACGTCGAAAGGGAGCCGGTGAAAAAACCGCCGTTTTCTCCCGCGCCACCGGCGATGCCCAAGCCTGCCGTAAAGCCGTCTGGAATCGCCCTTGGGGAAAACGCCACCTACCTTTTCATTGATAAGAAATATGTTATCCGGCAGGCCACGCCTGAGGCGGCGAAATTGCTGCGCAAGAAAATGGAGGAACTTCAGGACGGCCACCTCTTCGACTTGACGCCTGACCCGGGGTTGGTCCAGGCGGTCGAAAGGGCGGAAGAAGTTTCGATTCAAAAACCTTTTCCCGACTTTCCGGAGCTTTCCGCCCGCTTGAAACCGGATTCGGAAGGATGCTTTTTAATTTTGGAAAGCGCCGCAAGCCTCAAACCCCTCTAAAAACGTTGATTTTGTTGACTTTCCAGGGTGAAAACCATAAACTGCCAACAACTTCAGCGGTTCACTGTCCATTGGGCGGGGACTGGCTGAACTAGGCTCATCGACACCAATACCTGATACTGCATTCCGGGGACCCCGATTGCGCGAAACCTTAAAAAGCCTATCTATCTTCTCCGCGATGTTGTTGCTTTTGCTCCTAATTTCCTCCGGTTGTGATGTGAATATTCCCGGATGCGGTAAGCGCTCTCTTCCTTTTTTCAAGCCCGTTGCTCCTCCGGCCCCTCCTTCCGCCGCTCCTTCGAACCCCCTTTCCACGACGACCATGCCCGTTTCAAGCACCCCTTCGGCTTCTGTCAGCGCCCCGAAGTCTTTGCCACCCGTGGTGGCCAAGCCCACGCCCAAACCGCAGGGTAATAATGAAGTTCCCGTTGAAATGAGCATCACGAAGGCAAAACCAACCTCTACCGGAACCCCCACAGCTACCGCCACACCGCAGGAAGTGGAGAAAATCGCCTACACGACGTTGGAACAAGGGAAACCCGACCTTTGGATCATGAACACGGATGGAACAAACCGTACCCGCCTGACACCCCTGGGCACGAGTAGCTGGTTTCCCCTATGGTCGCCCAGCGGAAAGCTCCTGGCATTTCTTTCGGATATGAAAGAAGGGAAGATGAATCTTTTCGTCATCGAAAAGGACGGTTCGAACCTTCAACAGCTCACTTTTTTCAACGACATGACCCTTCCCGCCTATTCCCACTTAAAGCCGCCTTTTTCCTGGTCTCCCAAGAGCGATGAAATCGCCTTTTGCTATCAAAACCAGGTTTGGAAGGTGAACACCGAGAATCATGAAATGCAAACGCTCTATACCGACGATCCCAACAACCTCGTTTCGGCCCTGGAGTGGGCTCCGCACCGTGACAACAAATTCGTCGCCTTCATCGTGCACCAAGGCGTGGATTATTCCTCGCTGCTGCTGGTGAACCCCCGGTTGAAGGATTCCCTAAAGCTTGCCTCCGGTTCCGATCCCATTGTGGATATTTCATGGACTTCGGACGCCAGGGATGTGGCTTACCTCCTGGGGACCAAAGTCCTATATACCGCCTCCTCCCAGACTTCCCTGCCCAGGTTGATCCTGACCAACCCCTGCCCGGAATTGGGGCCCTTGGTGGCCTATTCACCCTCGGATTCGGCGGCCAATTTGATGTTTTTAGCCAAGGAGTTCGACACCGATCCGGGATACCGGGTGGCCTTGTTGGACAAGTCCTCCAAGGGAGCCCCGGACACCGGAAGCCTCAAGTTTTTAACCGATCCCGGCGTGGAGGACGCCACATGGTCACCTGACGGGTCTAAAATTGCCTATGTGCAATCCGGCGACCTTTGGATCATGGAGGCCACTGGGGCCAACAAACACCGGGTTGCCCTGATCGGCGTCCAGTCTCCCAACTGGTCCAAAAAGTGAGCGCATCATGAACCCAATCTATTCCTTCCGACACCTGACCTTTTGCATACTGGCCTTATCCCTCGTTCTCTTACTGGGAACCCTGGGTTGCAAACCCAAGAAGGTCGAGGCGCCCCCGCCGCCGCCCACTCCTACGCCAGTTGTTCCCCCCGGCAGTGTTGTCTACGTCCAAAGGGGGCATTTGGTCCGCTTGGATTTGGACTCGTCCCAGACCACACCCTTGACCAGCGGAAAAAGCACCGAATGGTTTCCTGCGTGCTCCCCCAAGGGTGACCAAGTGGCCTATTGGTCCAACGCGGAAGGCGGGATTTACAACCTTTGGAAGATCAACCTGGATGGTTCAAACCGCGTCCAGCTGACTTTCGACGAAGGCAACAAGGCTGGTTCCAGCGACCAGAACCTTCTTGTCAACAATTCCCCCGCCTGGAGCACGGATGGAAAGAAGATCATCTACAGCCTGGAAGGTGATATCTGGACGATGGATTCGGACGGCTTCAATCCCGAAACCCTGCTGTCGGGCCATAAGGCCCTCTCCCCTTCCTATTCCCCCGATGGAAAGTTGATCCTCTTTATCGCCATGGGCGAGGACGCGGTCTACAACCTCTGGAGCATGAACCTGACGGACCAGACGCTCAAGAAATTAACCAATTACACCGATTGGAACGTCGGGTCGCCTAGTTTTTCGGCCGACGGCCGGAAGGTCCTCTTCAACCTTTACCGGGAGGATCAAACCCAGCTCTATACGATCAACGCTGATGGAACGGGACCCCTGAATATCACCAGCAACAACCGCAGCCTTTGCCCGCGTTTTGCCCAAAACGACCGGAAAATCCTGTTTTGTTCCTATGGCACGGGTGAAGACGTCGAGCTGAACCTTAACCTAGCGAACGCCAACGGCACCGATGCGAAGGTTCTCTCCTCGGACAACGCAACTTCCCCGTCCTGGGCCCCGGCCCGGATTTTAAGTGACATTCCGGCAAAACCCTCCGCGGCGACCACCCCTGGGGCTTCCCCATCCATCGGATTGCCGACTCCCGTTGGGAAATAAAAAAGCCGCCCCGAAGTCGCGGGAACGGCTTCTTCCTCTTAAATAAGTTTCTCTTCTTTTAAATTCCTTTTAAAAGCTCCGGGTACAGCGGGAATTTTTTTGTGAGTTCAGCGATCTCGCCCTTGACCTTCTTGCGCACGCCCTCGTCTTCCGGCGCTGATACCACGTCATTGATCCACTTGGCTACTTGCTTGAACTCCCCCTCCTTGAATCCGCGGGTCGTTAAGGCGGGTGAACCAAGGCGAAGGCCGCTGGTCAATAAAGGGGATTCGGTGTCCCAAGGGACGGCATTTTTATTGGCGGTCATGTTGGCTTCATCCAGGGCTAATTGGGCCTGTTTCCCGTTGATCTTCTTGTTCCTCAGGTCGATCAACATCAAGTGGTTGTCCGTACCGCCCGAAACAACCTGGAAGCCATAACCGACGAGGGCCTCGCAGAGGGCCTTGGCATTGGCCCGAATTTGTTTAGCATAGGCCTTAAACGAAGGCTCCAGGGCTTCTTTGAAGGCCACGGCCTTGGCCCCAACCACGTGCATCAGGGGGCCTCCCTGGATGCCGGGAATGATCTGACTGTCCAAAAGCTCGCTCATCTTACGGGTGCGGCCGCTCTTAGGCGCCGTGATCCCGAAGGGATTGTCGAAATCCTTCCCCATTAGGATCATGCCGCCCCGGGGGCCCCGCAGTGTCTTGTGGGTGGTCGTCGTCACCACGTGGCAATAAGCCATGGGATCGTTCAATTCCCCGGCCGCGATCAATCCCGCCGTGTGGGCGATGTCGGCCCAGAGAAAGGCCCCTACCTCGTCGGCGATCTTGCGGAAAGCCGCGTAGTCCCAATCCCTGGAATAGGCGGAGGCGCCGATGCTGATCATCTTGGGCTTGTGCTTCAAGGCCAAGTCGCGGGCCTGGTCCAGGTCCACCCGGCCGTCTTCCTTGCGGGTCTGGTAGGCGAAGAAGTTGTACATTTTTCCTGAGAAGTTCACTTTACTGCCGTGGGTCAAATGGCCCCCGTGGGACAGGTCCAGTCCCAGGATGGTGTCCCCCGGCTTCACGAAAGTGAAGTAAACCGCCATGTTGGCCTGGCTGCCGGAATGGGGTTGCACATTGACGTATTCAGCGTTGGAAAAAAGCTTAGCGGCCCTTTCCCGGGCAAGGTTTTCCACCACGTCCACATATTCGCAGCCGCCGTAATAACGGTTGCCGGGATAGCCTTCGGCGTACTTGTTGGTCATGACGCCTCCCTGGGCGGCCATGACGGAGAGGCTGGTGAAGTTTTCCGAGGCGATGAGCTCCAGCTTTTCGTTCTGGCGCTTCAACTCGTTTTTGTTGGCCTCCCAGACCTGGGGATCGGACTTTTTCAGGAAATCCATCATTTTGAACGCTCCTTCGATTTAGCGGTGGATCACGGTCTTCAAGCGGACCAGCCCGCCGGGTTTCAATCCGGAACGCCGCGAGAAACCTCCGGGAAGCTCCAGGCAATGGCGGCTTCCCCGGGGACCCAGGAAGACCTTCCAGGGCCCGGCTGATGGGAAGATTTTCAGTATTTTATGGCTTTTGTCCAGGAAAAGAATATCCGGTCTCAGGAAGGTAAAAAAACTGTGAACCGACCTGCAGTTGGGAAAGTAAATCCCCCGGTAGGAAGAAGGCCAACGGCTGCGGGCCATAAGCCCCCGCAAACGGACGAAGTACCCCTGGGCGGACAGGATTGCCGCTAGGGTGCTTGTCTTCACGGTTGGAGGAACTGGAGGACGATGGGGCCGAAGATGATCAGGAAGGTCACGGGAAGGATCAACAGAACGAGCGGAAGGAGCATTTTGACAGGCATTTCCTGGACGGCTTTCTCGGCCCTCTGGGTCTGCTTGTCGCGCAGGGTCAGGGACAACTGCCGGAGGGTCTTGGCGATGCCCGTGCCGAATTTCTCCGCCTGGATGAGGCTTGTGGTAAATAGGGAGAAATCGGTCAAATTAAGGCGGCCGCTGACCGCTTCCAGGGCGCTTTTGCGGCTGGCGCCGCTGCGGGTTTGCTCCAAAATCCCCCCCAATTCGTCAAGCAGGGGACCTTTTCTGGCGTTTTTCAGGTATTGATCCAAGCCTTGTTCCAGGGAAAGGCCCGCCTCGGAACAGAGGGAAAGGATCTCCAGCGCGTTAGGAAGCTCCCTCAGTATCCTCTTTTCGCGAAGTAAAGCCTTATCCCGCAGCCAAATCACCGGCAAAGCCGCGCCGATACCGAGGACCAGGACCCCCAGCAGGAAACTACCGGCCAGAAAGCCGAACAAAAGGGCGCCGGAGAAGGAGGCAAGGATTTGGTAGCCGAGGATGTGGACGGGTTTCAAATCCTCCCGGCCCATTCTCTGGAGCTGCCGGGAAAGGTACTGGAAATATTTATCAAGCCAGGCGGACTTCTTTAACAACTGCAGGTTGTCTTCCACCACGGCTAAAAAGCTTTGGAAAGGAAGGGGCTTCCGGGACTGGGCCACCAGGTTTTTCAGCCGCACATCCTGTTGATGCCGGGAAAGGCGCACCAGGAGGCCGAAGGCCATCTCTCGGATGGCCCAGCCCAGGAGCAAGCAGGAAACCGCGAGGAGGGCGTAGGCCACGTCAGACCTCCAGCTGGAGGAGTTGACGTATCCAAAAAAAGCCGATGGCCTCCAGGACCAAGGCCAGCAGAAGGATAGCCCAGCCGATTTGGGTCGTAAACAAGGGGGTCATCAGTTCGGGATCCATCATGAAGAAAACAAAAGCCAAAAGGAACGGCAGGAGCCCCATCAGGGTCCCCGAAAGGCGGGCCTGGGCTGTCATGGCTTCCATTTTCCTTAAAAGGCGGTTCTTTTCTTCCAGCCCTTCCAAAAGAACTTCCAATAAATGGGTCAGGTTGGCCCCCGTCTGGCGGGAGATCTTGTAGGATTCCAGGAACTGGTGGAATTCGGCGAAATCGGGAAACCGCTCGGCCATTTTCGAGAGGGCCATTTCCGCGGAGTTTCCCAGATCCATTTCGCCGCAAACCTGGGTGAGCTCCTCCCTGAGAGGTGCGGGACATTCGCGGGAAAGATATTCCAAAACCTGGGGTATGGTTTGACCGGTTTTGAGGGCTTGAACCGACATACCCAGGGTTTGCGGGAAAACCTCCTTCATTTTTTCAAGGCGTTTTTGAGTCTCATATTTTTTCTTGAGGGCGGGACCCCTTTGCGAGGCATACCAGCCCCCGACCACCAAAACCGCAAGCAGGAAACCGGTGAAAAAATCACTGAAGGCCATGACCAAAAGGCAAAGGAGAAGACCGGCTGCCAAGAAAACCTGGCTTCGACCAAATTTCTTCGGGGTTTTCGCGGCGGAAATGGAGGGGATTTTCATGTCCATTTGGGGCAACCGGCCCATGGCCCACTTGGCGAATAACCATCCCAAAACTCCGATGGAGACGGCTCCGAAGCCCGACCCCGCAAGCAATTTAAGGGCGGACGGAATCATTACGGGACCCCCACGCCTTTTCGGAATGGTTCTTCCTCCTCGATTTGTCGGAGGGCCTTTTGGGCGGCATCCTGGATATCTTTATCCCTCGTGAAGGACACTAGTTTCTGCAGTTCGGCCTTGGCCTGTTTGTAATTCTGGAGCTTGATGTAGGAGTTGGCGATCATGAGCTGGGCCGAATCCGCCAGGGGATCGGTGGGGTATTTATCGGTTAATTCCCGGTAGGCGGCCAAGGCATCCCCCACCTTGTCGTCCAACAAAAGGCTGTTCCCCGTCTGGAAAAGGGCATAGCTTTCAAGGCCTTTTCCGGCGAAGACCGTCGACAACTTTTTGTATTCCTTGCCGGCGGTTTGGTAATGGCCCAGCCAATACTGGCAATCGGCCAGTAGTCTTTGCGCGTCCAAGGCATATCGGCCTGAGGGGTAAAGGTCCAGGAGCTGTTTCAGGGAAAGTTTGGCGGCCTGGAAATCCGACCGCCCGAAGGCCATGGCATAGGCATGAAGGTAATAGGCTTCTTCCGCGAAGGGACCCGGCGGCACTTGGCTGGTGATGTCCTTACTGTCCTTCAGGCAAGCCTCATAGTCACCACTTTTCAAGTCGTCCCGGACCTTCAGGATAGGGGAATTGTCCGGGCTGGGATTGGGCTTGGACTTAGAGCATCCAGTCCCAAGCAGGAACCCGCCAAAACCCAACAGAAGGCAGCAGCTGATCGACAGGTGGTTTTTGAGGGACAAAGAGACCTCGATCTTACATTTGTTCCGGAGCGGCGACACCCAACAATCCTAAGGCGTTTTGAAGCACCGTACGGACAGCCTGAGCCAGTCCCAATCGGGCCTGGGCAACCTCCGCGGGCGCGTCCAAAATCCGGTGTTTGGTGTAGAAAAGGTGAAAATCGGCCGCCAAATGGTGGAGATAAACCACCATACGGTGAGGCTCGTAGGCTTTGGCGCTATCGACCACCCATTGTGGGTATTCCATGATTTCTTTCAACAGTAAAAAGGTTTCGGGCTCCTGCAGGGCCGTGAAATCCCTGGCTTCCTTGGCCGGATGTAATCCCCTTTCCGCGCATTTTTTGAGAAGGCTGCAAATGCGGGCATGGGCGTATTGAACGTAAAAAACGGGGTTTTCATCGGTTTGTTTTTGGGCCACTTCGATGTCAAAATCTAGGTGGCTGTTGGCGCTACGCATGACGAAGAAATACCGGGCCGCGTCCTTCCCCACTTGGCCCAAAAGCTCCTCCATGGTCACGAACTTTCCCTCCCGCTTGGACATTTTGACCTTTTGGCCGCCGGATAGGAGGCTGACATGCTGGGCGATAAGCACTTCGAAGAGGGACTCCTCGAATCCCAGGGCCTTGTGGGCCGCCTTCATGCTTAGGATATGGCCGTGGTGGTCGGGCCCCATGATGTTGACGACTTTGGAATAGCCCCGCTTTAACTTATGAAGGTGATAGGCGATGTCGGCCACGATATAGGCGGGGATACCGTTGCTTTTTAGCACCACTTCGTCCTTGTGCGCGCCGTATTCGCCGGTCTTAATCCAGGTGGCGCCATCCTTTTCGTAGGTCAGGCCCATGTCCTTGAGTTTCTTCAAGGTTTCGGTGACCAAGCCCGAATCGTGCAACTCCCGCCTCTCCGAGAACCAGCGTTCAAACCGGACCCCAAATTTTTCCAGGGAATCCTTTTGCCATCGGACAACGCGGTCCATTCCCCATTCGCCGAGCTTCGCCGTGGAAAGGTTGAAATCCTTGGGATCACCCTCGGTTTCGGTTAGGAACTCACGGGCGAGGTCTTCCATATAGGCGCCTTGGTAGCCGCCTTCCGGCGCGTCCTTGGGCACTCCCCGGACCCGGCTGATGGCCGCCTCCAGGGATTCCCCGAAAAGCCGGGCCTGGTTCCCTGCATCATTGATGTAGTACTCCGTGTCCACCTGCCCGCCCGAGATGCGGATGAGCCGGGCGATCGAGTCGCCTAGGACGGCGGCTCGGGCATTGACCACGTTCAGGGGTCCGGTTGGATTGGCGCTGACAAACTCCAAAAGAAGCCGGTACCCCTTTAATTGGTCGTTTTCGCCGTACTGGGGTGTTGAAAGAACGCCCTCGAGAACACCATAAAAGACGCCGGGAGCGAGCCTAAGATTGATGAATCCCGGGGCCGCCACCTGGGCCTCACTGACCAGTGAAGGGTCTAGGGTGAGTTTTTGGGTGATCTCTTGGGCGATGGCCAGGGGTGCCTTTTTCAGTTTTTTAGCCAGCGCCATGGCAACAGGGGTCGCGTAGTCACCATGCGACTTGTCTTTGGGGGTTTCCAGGGTGATGGGGGCATCGGGAACCCCATAGGCGGCAACGGCTTTTTGCAAAGCCCCGGTTAAAGCCTGGTGGATGGAAAAAATCTCGTTTTTCACGGGGATTAGAGGGGGATCGTCAGCAGGGTTTTATAGATCAACGACCGGAGCTTTAGTTCCACCGAATCAAAATCATTTTTACGCCCCTCGAAAAGTTCCCAGATGATCTTCTCCACGTCGGGACTGGAAGGCGCCAGGAATTCCACCTGGCGTTCCCCTTGGGCGTCCGTTATCACGTGAACCAGGCCCATGCCCGCGAAAGTCTGCAGTTTGGCTTCCAGGGCGTCCTCCGGATAGGAAACCAGTTCCCCGATGGACTTCATGGGGAATCGGGAGCCCTTGACGATCAGCCACACGCCCAGCAGCATCCGGGAAGTGGTGTTCGCGAAAAGCTTCTTGAATTTGTTGCGCTCAGTGACGATTTCGTTCACGAAACTGCTCCCGTAGTTTCCGGTAATCCCTGCCGACGATAATGACCACGTCCACCGAGGAGGAAAGGCTGGGGATTTCCTCAACCGAGTCCTTGGAGAGTCCCAAACGCTCCACCGCCTCTTCCAGGGACACCGGCGTGCCGGCGCAGGAACGGACAATGGTCTTGGGATAGCGGAAATTATCCGCGTTACCCGTGTCGGTAATGGTGATGCCGGGACCCTTGACACGTCTGGCGACCCAGTCGGCGGCATTGGTTATACCACAACCGTTGAGGATTTCCACACGAACTACCCCCGGGGTCGAGACCGGATTGGGCGTGGCGGGGGCGCGGGTGGCAGACGAAACCGGCGGAGGGGCCGGGACGCCAGCCTCACTGCCGTTACCGGCCAGGTAGGGGGCCGGCGGCGGGGTCTTCGTATAAAATGCCAGATAGATCCGGTCGGTCCATTGCAGGTTGTCAAAACATTCCGGGAAGTTTTCGGAGAAAAGCCCCCTGAATCCTCCACCCAAATAGCCGGGCCAACCTTCCTGGGTGACGAGAATCCCGATTACGGCCGGAAAAATCCCGAAGTCCCTGGCAAAAACGGAAAGCCTTTGGCTGTCTTTCAGGGCCAGTACTTCCCCGCCGGCCTTCCTTTGCGCGGGGGTCAAGGGAACAGATTCCACCACCACCTCCCCGGCGTTCAGCGGTACCGCCAATTTAAAAGCTTCCACGGTGCCATCGCCGCCTTTGAGCACAAATAGATGGATGGGATGCCGCGATAAAAGCGGGTAAAGGGCGGCTAGGATAAGGATCACCGGTAATAAAAGTAATGATTTTTTGTTTCGCATTATTTTCCTATCAAGAACTGGTTCCAGGTTTCCAGAAGCCGCGGGTGAATCTTCATCCGCTTCTCAAACAAAAATTGGACGGTCATCGAAGCCTTGGCCAATACGGCTTCCTTTAAGCTTTTCCGGGCCAAGGCCCGCACCTTTTCGACGCCCTCGAACCGGCGGGAGGGTTCGATGAAATCGGCCACGAAAACCAACTGAGCCAGGGGGTCCATTTGGGCGCTTCCCAGTGTATGGCAACGGATCGCCTCCAAGACCGATTTGTCCCGGATGCCCCATTTTTTCAGGGCGATGGCCGCTCCGGCATGGGGATGCCACAAACCCGGCATCTTTTTTTCGGCCCCATCCAACCGGAAACCTGCCTTTTGGATCCACCCTTCCATTTCCCGCTTGGGGAGTTCCTTGGCGCAATCGTGAAGCCACGCCGCTAAAAGGGCCTTTTGCGCCGATAAGCCAAAGCGCTGTGCCAATCGCACCGAAGTCCGGGCCACGCCCTGGATATGCTTCAGGCGGTAAGGGCTGACCTGGGCCGCCACCCAGTCTTGGAGGATCGAAAACTTCGGAAGGGACATTATCCGTAAATACCCGTATAGGCGATTCCCCGGATGATGGTCCTTTGGAAGAACAAAAGCAGGAGGACGGAGGGGATGGTGCTCAAAACGAGGGCGGCCATGACCACGTTCCAGGGCTCCCCGGTATCAATCAACTTTTGGACGCCCAGCACCAGGGGATAGAAATCGGGGTTATTGAGGACGATCAGGGGCCAGAAGAAGCTGTTCCAGGTCGTCACGAACGAAAAAATCGCCAGGATGGACATGATCGGCTTGGTCATGGGCAGGATAAAACGGAAGAAAACCCGGGTTTCACTGCAGCCGTCGATGCGGGCGGCATAGAGTATTTCGTTGGGGATGGAATCGTAAAAATCCTTCAATACGATGATGCTGAAGGCGCTGAAGATCCCGGGCAAGATGACGGCCCAATAGCTGTTGACCAGGTTCACGTTTTGGACGCCCGGGCCAAAAGGAAAAAACTTCATGATGAGGTAAAGAGGGATGATCAGGACCTCAAAAGGCACCATAAGGGTCGTCATGAACATCAGCAAGACCCCTCCGGCGAAACGCACGCGCAGCTTGGTCAGGGAATAGGCCGCCATGGAGCTGATCAGGAGCTGACCCACCACTACGCAAACGCAAATCAGCAGGCTGTTCAGGAAATAACGGCCGAAATCCACCAACCGGAGGGCCTCTTCGTAGTTGCCGGTGTTGTAATCGGCCGGCAGGTAGGCTTGGGGGACGGAATAGATTTCCGCGGGGGTTTTGAAGGACCCCAGCACCATCCAGGCGATCGGCGCCAGGGTGATGAGGGCGCCTACGACCAGGGCCAAGGTGCCCAGCATCAGCAATAGCTTGATGGAGGCTTTCTTCTTGTCCTGGTG
>Ga0335085_10007225_pt1 | contig 17319 bp, 14 predicted proteins | sample Lox_Sample_45_FD_206712 | JGI IMG/M metagenome (GOLD analysis project Ga0335085, IMG submission 206712) | Soil microbial communities from Loxahatchee National Wildlife Refuge, Florida, United States - Lox_Sample_4.5 | ecosystem: Environmental > Terrestrial > Soil > Wetlands | place: USA...
GAAAAGTCCCACCGTTGAGGCCCCGCCAAGCACGGCTTCCAGTCAGCTGTTGCCACGGCCACGAGCTGACGTATTCGGAGTCATCCGCTTGGTTGAGCGGCGTCTGCGTTCCCACGGGTGACAGGGCGACCAGTTGTGATCTTCACCTGCCTTGGTGGAATGCCGGCACGACATGGACCGTCGTTGATGGTGAAAGATGCGCTTCATGGACGACGGCATTGGTCTGGTCCAGGTGGGGTTGCGGGTGAATGGCGAGGAGACGAGGCTCGACGTCGAGCCGCGCACGCTGCTTGTCCATGCTCTGCGCGACGATCTGGGGCTGACGGGGACGAAGATCGGTTGCGATACGAGCCAGTGCGGCGCTTGTACTGTCCTTGTGGAGGGTCGTGCGTTCAAGAGTTGCACGCTGCTTGCGGTGCGGCTCGCGGGCGCAGAGGTGACGACGATCGAGGGGCTCGGCGACGGCAGGTTGCTGCATCCGATTCAGGAGGCGTTCGCCGAGCACCACGGTCTCCAGTGCGGCTTTTGCACGCCGGGGATGATCCTTGCCACGGCCGACCTGCTCGACCGCGACCCGGATCCCGATAACGAGGCGATCCGGCGCGCGCTCGCGGGCAATCTCTGCCGCTGCACCGGCTACCAGGGCATCCTCGCCTCGGTGCGGGCGGCTGCGGAGGCGTCGAGGACGCGCTCGTGATTCCGGCCGCTTTCGACTACGTGCGGCCGGACTCGCTCGAGGAGGCGTTTGCCGAGCTCGCCGATCCGGAGGCGAAGGCGATCGCTGGGGGCCACTCGCTCCTCCCGATGATGAAGCTTCGCCTCGCGCGGCCGTCCCGTCTGGTCGACCTCGCCGGTCTCGACCTGAGCGGTGTTGCTGTCGACGGCGGAACGATCCGCATCGGTGCGCTGACGACGTACGACGAGCTGCTCTCGCCGCGTAACGTCGCGCCGCTGCCGGGAGCGCTCTGCGATGCCGCCGCGGAGGTCGGGGATGTCCAGGTGCGGAACGCGGGCACGGTCGGCGGGGCGCTCGCGCACGGCGACCCAGCCTCTGACTTCGCGGCGGCAGTCATTGCTGCCGGCGCGACCCTGTTGCTCCGTTCGCCTGAAGGGGATCGCGAGGTCGCGGTGGAGGCGTTCTTCCTCGGGCCGTTCACGACGCTGCTTGCGCAGCAGGAGCTGCTCGTCGAGCTCCGCGTGCCGGTGCCCGCGGCCGGCGAGGGCTCTGCGTATGTGGCTTTCGCGGATCCCGCGTCGGGCTATCCGCTCGCCGGGGCTGCGGTCTGCGCGGGCTCCGACGGCCGCTGCATGGTCGGGCTTACCGGCATCGCTGCGCAGCCGCAGCGGGCGACGGTGGTGGAGGAGGCGATCGGGGCCGGCACCGACCTTGGCGAAGCGCTCGACACGCTGGGGCTGATGTCGTTGGACGGCGACCCGGAGTACCGGCGTCAGCTCGCGATCGTCGCGGTCGAGCGCGCGCTCGACGTCGCGCGGCGGAGGGCGGAGTCGTGAGCGCTACCGGGGAGCTGCGGTCGCGAGCGGTGGGGGTCAGGCGGCGCCGGCTGGACGCGGCCGCGAAGGTGGGGGGCAGCGCCTCGTATGCCGCCGATGCCTCGTACCGTGGGCTGCTGCACGCGCGACCGGTGCTGAGTCCCTACGCCCACGCGCGCGTCGTCTCGATCGACGCCGGCGCAGCGCTCGAGGTGCGCGGAGTGCGGGCCATCTTGACCGCCTCGGATCTCGGGATCGTCGGCGGTTCCGGACGGGGCGCAGAGCCGCTGGCCGCGGACGAGGTTGTCTTCGCGGGCCAGCCGGTCGCGCTCGTCGTCGCCGAGAGCGAAGCCACGGCCGAGGACGCAGCCGAGCTGGTCGCGGTGGAGTACGAGCCGCTCGCGGCCGTGGTCGACATCGAGCAGGCGATTCTTCCGGGAGCGCCGCTCGCCCGAACAGCCGGCGGCGGCGAGGAGGCCGACACGGCGATGCACGGCGAGGCCGGCGCCGGCGAGCGCGGCGGCGGCGAGGAGGCGCTCTCGGACAACGTCCTCGACGTCGTCGTGTACACCGAGGGTGACCCCGAGGCGTCGTTCGCGGAGTGTGCGGCCGTTGTTGAGGGGCGGTTCCGCACCTCGTGGGTGCACCAGACCTACCTCGAGCCGCAGGTCGCGGTGGCGTGGCCGGAGGGGGAGGGCGGGGTCGCTGTTCGCTCGAGCACGCAGACGACGTTCTGGGTCCGGAACGACATCGCCCGGATCTACGGGCTTCCCTTGCCGAAGGTGCGCGTCGAGGGCGCGACTCTCGGTGGCGGCTTCGGCGGCAAGTTCGCGGTCATCGAGCCGCTGGTCGTCGGGGCTGCGCTCAGCGTCGGCCGGCCGGTGCGGCTCGCCTTGACGAGGACCGAGGACTTCGCAGCGACGAATCCCGGCCCTGGCGTCGTGATCGACCTCAAGGTAGGGGCGCGCGAGGACGGGACGCTGGCGGCGCTCGAGGCACGCGTGCTCGTCGACACCGGCGCGTTCTCGGACTCGTCCCCGGCCGGCTTTGCGGGCGGCAAGGTAGGCGGCGCGTACTCCTTCGAGGCCTGGCAGGTGGAGACGTACGCGGTCCGCACCAACCGCTTCGGTGCGGGCGCGTACCGCGCGCCCATGGCGACGCCGACCGCCTTCGCGATCGAGTCGCTCGTCGACGAGCTCGCGCGACAGCTCGACATCGACCCGATCGAGCTGCGGATCCGCAACGTCCCGGCAGAAGGGGACGCGCGTGTCGACGGGATCCGGTGGCAGCAGACCGGCATGCGCGAAACGCTCGAGGCAATTGCGGCGCATCCGCTGTGGCAGCAGCGGAACGCCCTGCCGGAGGACCAGGGAATCGGCGTCGCCGCAGGCCTCTTCCCGGGCGGAAGGATGGGCGCGAGCGCAGTCTGCCGGCTGGACAGCGACGGCGGCGTCACGATCCTCTCCGGCTACGTCGACATGAGCGGGACCGACACGGGTGTCGCGGCGATCGCCGCGGAAGTCATCGGCGCCCCGCTCGACTCGGTACGCGTCCTCTCAGGCGACACGAATGAGGCGCCGCTGGCCGGCGTCAGCGGCGGGAGCATGGTCACCTACTGCCTCGGCAACGCCGTCGCAGTCGCCGCGGCCGACGCGCGCAAGCAGATCCTCGACTACGCCGCGCACCAACTCGAGGTGGCCACGGCCGACCTCGAGATCGTCGACGGGTCGGTGCGAGTCGTGGGTGCCCCGCAGCAGGCGATCTCGCTCGAAGCGATCGGCGCCCGCCTCAACGGCTTCGGCGCATCGCACCCGCCTGTCGAAGGCCACGGCACGGTCGTCCCGGCCGATCTCGCCCCGTCGGCGGCGGCGGCGATGGTCCACGTCACGGTCGACCGCGACACCGGCCGCGTCGAGCTGCTCGACTACGTGGCCGCGCAGGACTGCGGCCGCGCGCTCAACCCGGCGCTGGTGGAGGGGCAGATGCATGGCGGGGCGGTCCAGTCGATCGGCTACGCACTCTACGAGGAGCTCCGCCACGACGAGCACGGCCAGCTCCTGAGCGGCTCACTCCTCACCTACGCGATCCCCAAGATCGACGCCGTACCCGAGATCGAGACGCTAATCGTCGAGGTGCCGGCGCCGTTCGGGCCGCTCGGCGCGCGCGGCATCGGCGAGAGCGCGATCGTCCCTGGCTGCCCCGCGATCGCGAACGCGATCCGGGCCGCCACCGGCGTGCGCATGCACGAGCTCCCGATGACACCGGCCCGCCTCTGGCGTGCGCTGCAGACCACCACAGAGTGAGCAGGCCCGCGCCCAACTAGGTCGGGGTTCCCGAACGATCAAGACGAACAGGCACCAAGTGGCGCAGCCCACGTCGATGACGACCTCGCCGCGCGGATGTTCGGCACACCTTCATCTACCTCCCGGACGTTGCGCGCGGCCTCGCGGTTCTTGGCGAGAGAGACGAGGCGAACGGCACGGCATGGGTGCTTCCCGCGGCCCCTCCGATCACCGCGCGAGCGTTCGTCGCCCTGATCGGGCAGGCGTGCGGCCGGACCCTGAAGCTGTCGGTCACCCCGAAGCTCGCGATGCGAGCAGCCGGACTGGCATCCCAGAGGCGCGAGAGGTGCCCGACATCTGGTACCAGTTCGCGACCCCCTTCGTCGTTGACGGCTCCGCCTTCGACACAGCCTTCGCGTCACTCCAGATCACACCGCTCGCCCAGGCTGTGCACGACACGGCCGCTTGGTATCAGGCCACGGCCAAGGCGGCGTAGCCTCCGCCCCGCAGTGATCGTCTGATGCGAGCGTCCTGTCGCTCGAGCCCTCTCACCTCGTGGCGACGGCTACGAGCTGACGTATTCGGAGTGATCCACCTTGCGGTCCGCCGCCGAGGGGGCCAGCAGGGTGGCGAGTCCTGGGGGCAGCCTTCCGTCGATTTGCCTGCCACCGCCGTGGGCCGTTCGAGCCTCGCGCCCTAGCCTCGGTGCCGCCGCCTGGACGGCGGTCGCGCCTGAGGAGGAGGAGACATGGAGACGAAGTGGATCTGGGCTGCGATGACCCTGCTGCTCGGGGTGTTTGCCGCGTTTGGTGTGGGGGTCGCCCCCGCAGCACCGCTCGGGTCGATCACCGAGTACACCGGAGGTACTCCGTGCAGCGTCGCGCCTCTGGCGTCCGTCTGCAGCGGCAGCCTGTACGCGGGCGGCTCCCCCCGGTCGATCGCGGCTGGTCCCGACGGCAACCTCTGGTTCAACGACCAGGGTGCCACGGTCAAGGCGATCGGGCGGATCACGCCGGAGGGAACGATCACCGAGTTCAGCGGAGGCTCCCGTTGCAGCAGTTCGGCGCCGGTTCTGCCCGTGTGCAGCGGCAGCCTGTATGCGGGCAGCAAGCCGGGCGACGTCGTCGGGGGCCCGGACGGCAACCTCTGGTTCGCGGACAAGGGCACGATTCCGGCGATCGGGGAGATCACGCAGAGCGGGACGATCACCGAGTTCAGCACGGGCGGGCTCGGCGCCGGCCCACACGGGATCGCGGTGGGCGCGGATGGGAACGTCTGGTTCACCGACGACAGCACCCCGGCGATCGGCCGGATCACGCCGGGCGGCGTGATCACCGATTTCCAGGCAGGCCTGAACCCCGGCAGCAAGCCCGCCGGAATCGCGGAAGGCCCGGACGGCAACCTCTGGTTCGCCGACCAGGGCATGATCAAGGCGATCGGGATGATCACCCCGGCCGGCGTGATCACCGAGTTCCCGCTGCCCTCGAGCAGCCTCCCGGCCGACATCGCGGCAGGCTCGGACGGCAGCCTCTGGTTCACCGACCAGGGCACGACGAGGGCGATCGGGCGGATTACGACGACCGGGACGGTCACCGAGTTCAGCAGCGGCTTGAACGCCGGCAGCGTCCCGAACGGGATCGCCGCGGGCGCGGACGGCAACGTCTGGTTCGTCGACAAAGGCACCACGCCGGCGATCGGGGAGATCACGCCGAGCGGGGCGATCACCGAGTTCACGATCGCCGTGCCGGGCAGCTCCCCGCGCGGGATCGCAACGGGTCCGGACGGCAACCTCTGGTTCAGCGACGATGCCACCAGCGCGGCGATCGGGCAGTTCGGCGTCGGGGCGCCGGCCGCCTCGGTCACGGCCCCGGTCGTCACCGGGTCAGGCGGGGAGGGAATCCCTCAGACGTGCGGGGGCGACGTCTGGTCGAGCTGGGCCGGGGAGCAGCCTTCCCGCAGCGCCTTCGGCTACGACGGCTACGAGTGGCTGCTCGACGGCAGCCCGATCGCCGGCGCGGACGGGACGTCCTACACCCCGACCATCGGCGACATCGGTCACGAGCTCTCGTGCAAGGCGACGGTGACCTACACGCTCTTCCCGGTCACGGTGGCGTCAACAAGTGCGGCGGTGACCGTCGCCGATCTAACTCCGCCCGTGCTGAGCCTGCCTGCCCCGATCATGGTCGGCGCGACCGACCCGCACGGCGCGACCGTCTCCTACTCGGCATCGGCGACCGACAACGTCGATTCCAGCCCGGTCGTGTCCTGCACGCCGACGTCCGGCAGCACGTTCCCGATCGGGACGACCACCGTCAACTGCACCGCGGCCGACGCGTCCGGCAACGTGGCGCACGGAAGCTTCACCGTGCAGGTCGAGGGAGCGGCCGCCCAGCTCGCCGACCTCGACGCCGCGGTCGAGGGCGTCGGGCCGGGCGACATCCTCGCCCTGACCGTGTCCGGAGCGCAATCGCAGCTCGCGCACGGTCATCCCGGGGCCGCCTGCCTGACGCTCGCCCTGTTCAAGCTCGACGTACGGCTGTTCACACTGTTACATCTGATCAGCGCACCGCAGTCGGCGTCGTTCATCGCGCAGGCGGACACCATCGGGAGAGTGCTCGGCTGCTGAAGCAAGCCGAAGAGACCCGAACGGCAAGGGAGGGCCCGCTCCGACGGGCCCTCCCTCCGATCGCCCCGAATTGCGCCGTCGAGGACGGATGTCCAGTGACCTCGAACAGGTCGTGGTCAACGGCATCGGCTAATGGTTCGGCCGTCGGACCCGACGTACCCTCCCTCTTGTGTCACGACGCTCTTCCGGCGATCCCGACGCGGTAGTTGGAGACGGTCGCAACTGTTCCGCGCGGTCGAGCGAGGGGAACGCTGCGGCGAGTGGATCTCGTCTGCGATCGGTGACCGCTCGGGCTGGGCCGACGATTGTGGCCTGGAGCCGCCGCGCGGCGTCGAGGTGGTCGCCGGTCCAGATGATGCGGACCGCGACGGCGTTCGTCCGGCCGTCGGCGCTGCGGAGGTCGCGGCGTACCGCGTCGACGAGGCGGCGTTCTGCGAGCGTGTCGTGCTCGAGCGGCTCGGGAATGTCGCCTCTGGCGGCGAGGGCGGTGGCGAAGGCTTCGTACCAGCTGGCCACGCGCTCGGTGCTGGTGCGGAGCTCGCCGCGGGCGGCGGTGCGATCGCCTCCGGAGCGGCCGTCGTCGCGCTGCCACAAATCGAGCACCGCATCGGCGGCGAGGCGCAGCCCGGCGGCTCCCGTGAGCAGTCCGGTCACGTCGGCGAGCGGGATCGGCTTCGCGCCTCGTTCGGCGAGGTAGCTGCGGAAGGCGTCGTCGAGGCGCCGTGATGCGGCCGCTGCGAGGACAGACTCAGCGGTCGGCGCGGGTCGCGACGTGGTGCTGTGATCGCAGCGGCCGAGCCCGAAGTCGACGGCTGCAGTCAGATAGCGCGCGCTCGCTGTGTACGCCGCCGTCAGCGCCTGCCCGAGCGCCGCGCCGGCGCCGCGCGGCCAGAACAGCACTCCGACGGCGAGACTTACCGCGCAGCCGAGCGCGACATCCTCGATCCGCACCAGCCCGACCCGCCACCCGGCCGGCTGGAGGATGTTGAACAGAATCACGAGCACGAGCGTGAACGCCGCCTGCCCGGCGGCGAAGGAGACGGCGGCGGGCGCCAGTCCGGCGAGCAGGATCGCGGGAGGAAGAAGGAACCACAACAGGGTGGTGTTCGTGCCGATGACCGCGAGCAGCCCGGCTGCGACGACGAAGCCGGCCGCCGTGCCGAGGATCGCGCGGACGACGTTCTGCCCGGTGGCGAGCGCGTTGGAGCGCAGCACGGAGAGCGTGCCGAGCACGACCCAGAACGAGTGCTGCGCGCCGGTCAGGTTCGCGACGAGAACGGCGAAGCCCAGTCCGACGGCGCCGCGGATGCTGTTGTGCAGCCAGACGGAATGCCGTTCGAGGTGGGAGGAGGCGCGTTCGTGTGCGGCCGACACGGTCCCGGCCACACCTGCAGGCTGCCGACCGAGCATCTGTTGCAGCCAGCTGCGCCGCTCGGCCGCCGCGGTCAGGTCGATGTTCGCCGCGATCTGGGAGACGGCGAAGCCCAGCTCTTGCGCACGGAAGCTCGGGTCGAGTGAGCTGATCACCGAGGGTGTCGATCCGTCGGTCGCCGGCAAGGGGCTGCCGGCTGTTGGGTCGTTCTCGATCGCTGCGCCGGCTTCGCCCAGGTCGGCCAGGGCGATTTGTAGTGTGTCTGGGGGCTCAGCGGGCCGGTCCAGCAGGTCGGCGCCGCTCTCGAGCACCGATGCCGCCGCGACCTTCAGCGCACATGCCGGACGGCTCACCGGCATCGTCGCCGGCTGGGGCCGAGACTGCGCGAGGATCGCGTTCACCCAGTTCAGCTCGTCGACCAGTCTCACCACCGTTCGCGCGGCGGTGCCCAACCCCGTCGGCCGGTACGGCGTCGCGAAGAACACGCGCTGCAGCACAGCGACCGCCGCGTTCGCCTGCGCGATCGCATCATCACGCTCGGCCGTCGACGGTCTCGCCTTCCCGCCGAGGAGATAGAGGGTATCCGCGCGCAGCCGCAACGCCAGCGCGCGGCAGGCGGCAATCGCCGCGTCGCGCAACGGATTTCGTGTAGGCGCCGGCCACAAAAACGCGACGGCGAGCAGTGCCGCCGCGGACGCCATGCCCCAGCCTGCGAGCCGGTCCGGAATCGATGAGATCGGCGCGGCCAGGGAGACCGGCAGGATGAACGCCAACAGCAGCGACACCGTCGCACCTGCGAGCACGGAGCTGACCGAGCCGGCGAACAGCACTCCGAAGCCGACGAGTCCCATCGCCAGCGCTCCCAGCCAGGCCGAGCGCGAGCAGACCGTACCCAGGCAGACAAACGCCGCGCCGGCCAGCGCGAGCCCCGCCTGCGCTTGGAGCCGGTCGCGCATCGGGCCGCCGAAGTCGACGAGCAACAGCATCGCGAACGAACCGAACGCGGCAAACGTCGCCACCGCCGGATTACCGATCACCTCCTCGCCCAGCGCGAACAAGGCCGGCATGACCAAAGCCGCGCGCCCGGCCCGGCGCAACGCGGCCAACCCAGGATCGCGCGCCCGAAGCCACCCCTGCGGATCCATCACCCTCCACCCACCCGAGTACAACTATCAGGCACCGAGATCGGTGCCCTACCCCGCAGAAAGAGTGGGCGCATCAGCTCCGGGGAGCGCTGCGCTCGAGCGCTTCACGCCCAGGGCGCACTGGCACCGGGACGTTTGCCGAGATCGCAGCTCCGACTTTCATCGTCCAGCGGCTTGTCCGCCGTCGATGTGCAACGTCTCGCCCGTGACGAACGTGGCGCCTTCGAGATAGAGGATCCCGTCGACGACGTCGCTGATCTCCCCCAGGCGACCGAGGGGATGCAGGGCAGCCATACCCTCGTAGGAGGCGGCGTCGTGGTTGGGGGTCTTGATAACTCCGAGGGCGACGGCGTTTACCCGCACGCCCCGTGACGCGTATTCGATCGCCAGCGAGCGGGCGACTGCGACGAGTCCGCCTTTGGTGAGAGAAGCAAGTGCGGCCGGTCTGGTGCTGTCGGCGTGGTCGACCAGGCTGGTGCTCACGTTGACGATGTGACCGCTGCCCTGGGCGACCATCTGCCGGATGGCGTGCTGGGTGATGTGGAAGAACCCGGCGAGGTTCACCGCGCTGATCGCGGCGTAGTCGTCGAGTGTGTAGTCGGTGAAAGGCTTGCCGATGTAGACGCCGGCGTTGTTGATCAGGCTGTCGATCCGTCCGAAGCGATCGATCGTCTGTTCCACAACGCGCCTGGCGGCGGCGACTTCTGTGATGTCGCCCTGCACGGTGACAAGGTCGGGATCGTCGGTGGGCGCGATTGAGCGTGAGGTGGCGACGACCGCGTAGCCGGCTCGACGGAACCCAACGACGAGACCCGCGCCGATGCCTCGCTCGGCGCCTGTGACAATCACGACTTTTCGTGGTTCGTTCATCCGAGGAGGATAGGTCTCGTTGGTGACGCCGTCGGCGGCCACCGACGGGTGGCTCGCCAGCCGGCTGCAGCTGGGCGGGCGGCTATCAGCTCAGAGCGGGGACGGACTGGGCTGCGTGGGTGCCCGTGCCGGTCATCCTGAGCTCCGTGCGGCCCTCCGGGTCAGGTGCGACGGCCGTCTTCGTGACACCAAGGAGACGGGTTTCAGTCCGATTGCCCGCCGGGGTTGATCGGTGGCCAGTCGGCGGGCCACCAGTCTCCTTGTGGGTCGGTGGTTTGCCCGACCTCGATGATGTAACCGTCGGGATCTCGGATGTAGCAACGGATCTCGTACTGGTGCTGCTTCGGCGGCGTCAGGAACTGCGCGCCCCGGGCGCTCCATTCCGCGTACACGGCGTGGATGTCTGCGACCCGGATATTGAGGAAGCTGCTGACCCCTGTCGGGATCTCTCGGGGTCTCGAGCGTGATCGTGGGCTTGTCGTCAGTGGGGCCTCCGCCGACGTTAATGATGATGAACGTGTTGGCGAGCGCGATATTGGTCGGCTCCGGGCCGAAGACCACCGTGCCGCCGAGCACGTCGGTATAGAAGCGCCGGGAGCGCTCGACGTCATCGGAGACGATGAAGTGGGTCACTGCCATTCGCTCCGCGGGCTGCGTGGGTCCGGCCACTGCCACCTCCACTCGTCTGGGGCGCATGCCCCGGTACTGAGGGGTCCGTCGAGGGGGTCGGACTCGTCGGGCAACTGAGGTTAGCCTGTCGTGCATGGCCACCGCGGGGCCATCGGACCACTGCGGCGCCGGAAGTGTCCGGGCTCGCGGCTATCGTCGCGGGCGTGGCACTGGTCGACGTCCCCGCGGCGGTGATCCTGGGCGGCGCGTTCACCGTCGCGGCCGCGTTCGCTCTCGAACATCCCGGAATGCAGCCGTGAGGCTGACGATGAGGCGCCTCCTTCTCTGGATCCACGCGCGCGCCTTCCACCGTGGACTGCATGGCGCGGCACACATCGACCGACAGCGGCAGCGCGCACTCCGACTCGCGGTGTTCTCGTTCGTCCGGATGACGGTGTGGCTACTCCTGATCGTCTGCTACGCGCTCAACTACCTGTTCCCCGGGTTCGGATGGACGCGCGTCCTGTTCGCGTCGGTGCCGTTCGTGGCGCTGATCTCGCTCTACGCGAACGCCGCGACCGACTACGGCGCCGGCAGCGCGAACCTCGCCGAACTCACCGCCGGCGACGCGCACGACGACACCGAACATACCCGCGTCCAACTCGGCCTCGACTTCGCGGCAATCGAGACCGACATAGCGCAACTCGCAGCGCTGCAGCCCGGCACCGCCGCGCAGGAACTCGCCGGCCGCATCGTCGCCAAGCTCCGCTCCTGACCGGCAGCGGCGTAAGCGTGCCCTCTAAGCCCCAGCAGCCCAAGTCGGCACAGCCCGTCGCCCAGCCTGTTGGCACGTTGGTGTCGGTCAACGTCGGCATGCCGAAGAACGTGCCCTGGCGAGGGAAGAACGTCTATACCGGCGTCTTCAAGGACCCCGTCAGCGGTAACCGCCGAGTCGGCAAGCTGAACATCGAGGGCGACGGTCAAGGCGATCGCGCGGGGCACGGCGGCGAGCAGCGCGCTGTGTTCGTGTACCAGATCGACTCCTATCGGTACTGGGAACGCGAGCTCGGCCGAAACGACTTCGTCTACGGACAGTTCGGCGAGAACTTCACCGTGGAAGGACTCGCCGATGACGAAGTGTGCGTCGGTGATCGCTACCAGATCGGCGGTGCCGTCTTCGAGGTCACGCAACCCCGGGTCACCTGCTACCGCGTCGGGATCCGAATGAATGACCCGCGTATCCCCGCGTTGCTCGTTTCGCACCATCGCCCGGGCTTCTACTTCCGCGTGCTTGAAGAAGGCGACGTACAAGCAGGAGACGAGATCATCAAGCTCGCCTCTGGCCCTGAACAGATGCGGGTCGCGGAGGTCGACGCGCTGCTGTATCTCCCCGGGCACCCGCGCCAGCAGCTGCTGCGCGCGCTCCGGATCCCTGCCCTCAGCCCCGGCTGGCAGTCCTCGTTCCGAGCCTTGCTCGAGAAAGAACCCGGCAGCGGCAACGCCGGTCTCACGGTAACCAGCCCGCCGCCCGCATGGCCCGGCTTCCGTCAGCTGACCGTCAGCGCGATCACCCGCGAAAGCGACTCGGTGATCTCGATACGCGTCGAGGACCCCGAGGGCGCGGCACTGCCGGCAGCCCGCCCGGGTCAGTACCTCACGGTGCGGGTCCAGCCCGACGCGCAGCGGAAGTCGGTGCTCCGCAACTACTCCCTCTGCGGACCGCCCGACGCCGGCTACTACCGGATCGCCGTCAAGCGCGAACCCGACGGCGCCGCCAGCGGCTACCTGCACACCCGGCTCACCGTCGGCGACCAACTCGATATCGCAGCCCCGCGCGGCGCCTTCATCCTTGACCGGACGGATGCACCCGTGCTGCTGATCAGCGCCGGGATCGGGGCCACGCCAGTCCTCGCCATGCTTCACGCCTTAGCGGACGAGCATTCCGAACGCGAGATCTTGGCGCTGCACTCCGCGCGCGGTAGCCGCGAGCACGCGTTTGCCGCCGAGGCCCGGGCTCTTCTCGCCTCGCTCCCGAATGCACGCAGCCACGTGTACTACAGCCGTCCATGTCCCGAAGACGTCGAAGGCCGCGACTTCGACGCCAGAGGCCGTCTCACCGGGTCAGTGCTGGCTGACCTCAATCCACCCCGCGATGCCGAGGCATACCTGTGCGGCCCAGCCGGTTTCATGGACGAGATCAGTGCCGCTCTGGCGGCGTTGGCGATCGACGCCTCCCACATCCACACCGAACCATTCGGCCCCGCACCGGGCCTGACCCCAGGCATCGCTGCTACACCCGCGAGGGCGCCCCACCCACCCGCCGGCAAACCCGGAAACGGCCCCACAATCGAGTTCGCGCGTAGCAATCTCGCCATCCCATGGGATACGGACTACGGCAGCCTGCTCGAACTCGCCGAAGCATGCGACGTTCCCGTCCGCTGGTCGTGCCGGACCGGCGTCTGTCACACCTGCGAGACCACCCTCATCGCCGGCGATGTCAAGTACAACCCTGAACCGGTCGAACCCCCCGCTGACGGAAGCGCCCTCATCTGCTGCGCACAACCACGCGACGACGTAGCGCTGGACCTGTGACCGGCATCAACGGCGGATGGCTCGGGCAACTGTTGGGTGCATGCGCTCGCGATGGCGCGAGCGCATGGAGCCTCTGTCACTCGCTCGTGGCAACTACTTCCCTGAATAGCACCAACAGCACGTGAGGAGGCTTCGGTCATGACCGCCGCGATCAGTTGTAGCCGGGTGGTTGCCGGCGGAGGCGCGCTTGGCCATGGCGTCTGGAACCCTGTCGGCCGCTCTCTTCGAATCCTCTAGCAACCGGTCGCCCCAGCCGGCGGTCCTCCTCTACGCGACCGACGACGACCGTGCCGGCGAAGAAGTCGAGCGGCTGATCCCAACGGCCGGCTTCGAGCCGGTGAAGGTCGGCGGACTCGAACAGTCGGGTCGACTCGAGGTGGGCGGCGACATTCATGATCTCGTAGTCGGCCCCGCAGAGGCGCGGCCATTGATCGGTGGGGCTAACGGTATGAACCGTCCCGTCCGCCTCTCACACGTCGAGCCGAGTCGCGTCGTTCGGGAGTGTCTCGGGGACGGTGGCTCGTCCTGCTCTCCCGCGCGTCTATCGCCCGCCGGCGTCCACCGAGGATTCGGCTCAAACGCGACGTGGGGATGAAGGGAACGGCGGGACCTAGAGGTGCAGTGCTCACGACGCGTGCCTTGCCGCTCAGATGCACGATGGCGTTGCGGACCCCTGAGGCCCGGCGTGGCGATCAGACACTAGTGAGTGGTTAGCGGAGTGACTTGAAGGCCGCGCGGATTTCGGTCGAGAAGAGTTCGGGCTCTTCCCAGGCGGCGAAGTGGCCGCCCTTGTCGACTGCGTTGAAGTAGATGACGTTTGGGTAGCTCGCCTCGACCCAGCTGCGCGGCGTCCGCCAGATCTCGCCCGGGAACGTCGTGAAGCCGAACGGGATCGCCGTCGGCGGCAGCGGCTGCTGGCTCGCTGCAGGGGCGTCGGCGCCGTAGGCCTCCCAATACGACCGTGCCGCGGAGGCGGCGGTGCCGGTCAGCCAGTAGAGCGTGATGTTGTCGAGAATGTGGTCGCGCGTGAGGTTGCCCGAAGGCTGCCCGCCGACGAAGGCGCTCGCGATCTTGTAGTAGGCGTCCGTGTCGTGGTCGATCATCCAGGCGGCGAGAGCGATGGGCGAATCGAGCAGCGCGTATCTGATCGTCTGCGGGCGGGTGGCCATCTCGACGAAGTAGCCGTTTCCGGACTGCCCGAAGGTGGCGATCTGCGCGGCCGCCGCGCGTTCCTCGTCGGTGTCCGTCGGCATGGGGCCGTTCAGCGCCGGCACGAGCAGGTTCGTGTGGATGCCGATCAGGCCCTCGGGTGCCTGGCGGCTCATCGCGTCGGTGACGCCGGCGCCGACGTCGCCGCCCTGGGCCACGTAGCGGGTGTAGCCGAGACGACGCATGAGCTCAGCCCAGGCGCGAGCCGTCCGGCCCAAGTCCCAGCCGATCTCGACCGGTTCGCCGGAGAGCCCGTACCCGGGCAGGGAGGGCAGCACGAGATTGAAGGCATCCTCGGCGCCGCCGCCGTGCGCGGCCGGGTCCGTGAGGGGGCCGACGGAGTCGATCAGCTCGATCACGGAGCCGGGCCAGCCGTGGGTCATGATCAGCGGCAGCGCGTCCGCGTGCGACGACTCGACGTGGATGAAGTGGATGTCGACGCCGTCGATCTCGGTCACGAATTGCGGTAGCGCGTTCAGGCGCGCCTCCACCCGCCCGAAGTCGTAATCCCTCGACCAGTAACGGGCGAGCGCCTGCAGGGCCGCCAGCTGGACGCCCTGCGAACGGTCGGCGACGAGTTCTGTGGCGGCCAATGCGTCGCAGCAATGCGCCGGCGCAGATCCTCGACCTTCTCGTCGTAGTTGCCGATGTGGAACGGGCGGATGTCGGTGGATGAGTGCACGGCAGTGCTCATGCGACTCCTTTCGCGGTTGTCCCTGCTGGTAGACGATCGAGGACCAGGGAACGCGCCTCTGCGGCGTCGACCACGAGCTCGTGAAGGTCGCCTCCCACCTCGAGCCGACTCGACCGTTCGAGGCCGCCGGCCTTCATCGGCTCGAACCCGGCCGCTCGGATCAGCCGCTCGACGTCGCCGCCACCACGGTCGTCGTCGGCCACGTAGAACAGGACCGCCGGCTCGGGTGACCGGTTGCTCGAGGACCGCAGGAGATCGGCCGACATGGTGCCGAACGCCATGGTCAAGCGCGCCCCTGCCGGCAACCAGCCGGCGACTGTCTCGCCGGACGACTGCCCTTCCGGCAGGAGGCGCACGATCTCACCCTGTGCGTCGAGGCCCACCGGGTTGCTGGGGACGATGACCGATTTGTCGCCCAGCGCGTCGGCGATCTCGTCGATGACGTCCTTCAGCACGGTGAACCGGAGCGCAAGGATGACCGCATCGGCTCCGTCCAATGCGCTTCGGTTGTCGGCGGCGGCGACCGCAGCTCCGCCGATCGCCGCGGCCAGCGTTCGCGCCGACTGCGGGTCGGCGCTCGAGAGCTTCAGCGGCTCGCCGCCCGAGGCGAGCAGGCGGGCGACGGCCGATCCGAGCCCTCCGGTACCGATGATCGCCGTGGTCATGGCCATTGCGCGGGCACCCAGTCGCCCTCGACGTCCGTGGTCTGGCCGACTTCGATCAGATGACCGTCGGGATCGCGGATGTAGCAGCGGATCTCGTACTCGTGCTGCTTCGGCGGCGTCAGGAAGTGCGCGCCCCGCGCACTCCATTCGGCGTACACGGCCGCGATGTCCTTGACGCGGATGTTGAGGAAGCTGCTGACCCGGTTGGGATCGGCGGGCGTCTCCAGCGTGACTTCCGGCTTGTCGTCAGTCGGGCCTCCGCCGCCGTTGATGATGATCCAGCTGTTGGACAGGGCGACGTAGGTCAGTCCTCCGGGGCCGGAGAACGCGATCCGGCCGCCGAGCACCTCCGTGTAGAAGCGTCGCGAGCGCTCGACATCGTCGGAGACGATGAAGTGCGCCAACATGATTCCGTCTGCGGGCGGTGGAAGGTCGTCCATTTCGGACCTCCGTTGGTTCTGGTTGGGGTCTAAGCCCCCGCGTGCCATGGACCTCGCACACAGATAGGGATCTGGCGAGACTCTCGGGGATGTCGTAACGATCGCCCGGAAAGGACGCAACCGCGAACGTGACCCGTGAACGGTCGGAAGCGGTCGAGCCTTCGGCGGTGTGGCTCCTACCCCCAGACTTCCAACAGCGACTCCTGCCTCTTGGGATCTATCACGCGAGCGTCACCATGCGTGTTTCAAAATGGTGACCGCTGATATGGCCTGGTCGTGATCGGCGTCCATACGCCGGAGTTCCGGTTCGAGGGCGAGATCGACCGCGTCCGGTCAACCTGCGACCACACCTTGGCAACGACGACGAGCTGACGTATTCGGCGTTATCCGACTTACGAACGGTGAGCCTGGATCAGATGGTTTGGGCTGATCATCACGATCAACGCGTGCGCGTTCAGCGCGCGGTGTTTCCGGCGAGTCGGGCGGTCTCACAGTCGCGGTAGCGAGAGGGAGCACATCGGGCCAGTCTGAAGCATTGGCGCACGCCTGCGCCTGCCGGCTCGGGAAGTCAACCGGGCGGATGCTCTGAGGAAGCGTTGGCGCGTGCTCGGAGGGTGTGGCGTCTGGAGTGTTGGTTAGTCGAGGTGGATGAGGAGGTCGCGATGAAGCGTGTGCGGGTTGATGCGGATGATGTCGTAGCGTTGGCTGGCTGGTTTGGGGGCGCGATCACGGTCGCAACCCAGACCGCGCGCGGGTTGACGGTGAGCGCGTCGGCGATGCCGGGGACGTTGAGGGTTGCGGTACGGCGTCCGGTTCGAGGGTCGAAGCGCTGAAGACGGGTGTGGCTGCGATTGCCGTGGTCGAGCGCCCACAGCGCGCCGTCGCCTGCGGCGAGGTCGTGTTGGAAACCGCCGAGTTGAAGCCGGCCGGTGTGAAGGGTGCGTACCTTGGCCGTGTGCTCATCGATGCGGACCACGCTGTCCGCTTGCGGTAGCCAGACGGCGCCGTCGCCGGTGCTGACGTCGCCGAGCTGGGCTCGGAGGATGTGGCGGATTCGTCCGGTGAGGTCGATGTGCAACAGCCAGCTGTTGGTTGAGATCCAGCAGCCGCTGGCGTCGGCCGCGATCCGGCCCGCACCCGGAACTTTCCAGACACGGGTGAGCCGGCCGGAGAGGGAGAAGCGAGCGATCCGGGTGACGCCGGCAGAGCCGAGTAGGGCCCAGACGCCTCCGGCGCCGGCAGCGACGTATTGGACGGAGCTGTCCAGTTTGCGCCAGAGCACGTGGACCTTCTTTGTTTGGCTGTCGATGCGGGTGAGTGTGCC
>Ga0335085_10007226_pt1 | contig 17315 bp, 12 predicted proteins | sample Lox_Sample_45_FD_206712 | JGI IMG/M metagenome (GOLD analysis project Ga0335085, IMG submission 206712) | Soil microbial communities from Loxahatchee National Wildlife Refuge, Florida, United States - Lox_Sample_4.5 | ecosystem: Environmental > Terrestrial > Soil > Wetlands | place: USA...
CGCCAGTGCTCATCCGGAACTTCCGGCGTTGCCATCGCGTCGCGAGCCGCCGTCAGCCCGGAGCGTCTTGCACTGGCATCCCGTCGCGACTCGTCCGAAACGGCCCCTTCCCCGAACCTTGGTACGCCATCACCGCAGGATTCGCATTCCGTACCGCCGCGCACCACGACGAGTGTGACTTTCGTCGCACATCCGCCATGTCTGCAGGCCGGTCAATGAGTTCCAGGCCGCCGATGCCGAAATATTCATCGCCGTCCGGCCGGACGGTGGACGAAGCGTCGAACCGCCGCCCGTGATTGGTCGCCTGGGCGGTGGGGAGCTAATGGCGAACCCGACGTCCCGCTCGAACTCTCGGAGTCGAGGTTGAAGGATGTCGATTTTCCAGCGACGCGATGATGGTCCTGCGACTACCCGGCACGAGCAGCAAGCCGCGCTGGCTGTCGCATCTCGTCCGGACGCGGCGCTACCGCGACGAGAGCGCACACAGGTCGCACTGTCGTCGTACGTTGCGCTCAGTCCCGACAAGATCGCCACGAAGTTGCAAGAACTCGTTGCCATCCAGCGACTACTGCGCGCTCGCGACAGCCGTCCGTAATCCCCTCCGATAGGCCATCGCCGGAGTTCGTGACCGGTCCACGAGCGTCCGGCGAAACATCGACCGGTGCCGCAGGGTTGGGTGGCGACGCCGCCCGATCAGTGAGTCAGACCCGATAATCGCGAAGCTGCGGCGCCGATCAGATTGGGCATGGACGGGCCACGATCGGTCGCCGCGGCCGGGAAACGCAGAGCGGGCGACGGGAATCGAACCCGCGTTCTCAGCTTGGGAAGCTGATGTTCTGCCGCTGAACTACGCCCGCGGGAGAGCCGAGATTAACAGAGGGATTCCGGCCGGGATCCGCCCGCGCGGGCCTCAGGTTGGGGAGAATCGGGACGGTATGGCTTACGGAATGGCGCCTCAGGCCGACCCCACCAACGTCATGGGCCGGCGCATCGTCGCGTTCCTGATCGACGGGGTGCTCGCAACCGTCGTCCTCATCGCGGTACTCGCGCTGACCAAGAGTCACGCGTACGTGCATGCGCCCTCGAACGCGTGCCAGTCGCTGCGCGACGACGGATTCAGTGGTATGTGCCTGCAGTTCGGTTCGCGCGTGTACACGTGGAAGAACGGCGGCGCGGCCGCCGGCTATCTGATCGCGGCCGGTCTGAGCTTCTCGAACCTCGTACTGCTGCAGGGAATCGGCGGCGCCAGCGTGGGCAAGCTGATTCTCGGACTGCGGGTCGTCGACGCGCAGGGCCAGCCCTGCGGGGTCGGGCGCGGGTTCCTTCGTTGGATCCTGCTCATCGTCGACGAGCTGTGCTTCATCGGTTTGATCGTCGCGTTGGCGACCCACCCGCATCGACGGATCGGCGACATGGCCGCGAATACATACGTGGTCGGGTTGGCGGACGCGGGCCGGCCGCTGTTCGGCGCGGCCCCCGCGTACCAGTACTCGTATGCGCAGCAGGGGGAAGCGGTCGGTTGGGCGCCGCCGGGCGCCGCGCCGCCGGGCGCCCCGCCGCAGCCGGCATGGGGTGCTCCGCCCCCGCCCGCATGGGGCGCCCCGCCTCCGCCTCCCCCGAACGCGGGCTGGGGACAGCCGCCCGCGGCCGCGCCCGGGTGGGGTACGCCGCCGCCTCCTGCCGAACCGGCTCCGCCCGGGTGGGGTACGCCGCCGCCGCCTCCTGCCGAACCGGCTCCGCCTGCGTGGGGTGCTCCGCCGCCGCCTCCTGCCGAACCGGCGCCGGGTTGGGTTGCGCCGCCGCCGCCGCCCGCACCCGCGTCGTCGCCTCCTCCTGCGGAACCGGCGCCGGGTTGGGGTGCGCCGCCGCCCGCGCCCGCGCCGCCGTCGCCTCCTCCTGCGGAACCGGCTCCGCCTGCGTGGGGTGCTCCGCCGCCCGCGCCCGCGCCGCCGTCGCCTCCTCCTGCGGAACCGGCGCCGGGTTGGGGTGCGCCGCCGCCGCCCGCGCCCGCGCCGTCGCCGCCTCCTGCCGAACCGGTTCCCCCCGCGCCGGCTCCACCAGCGGCTCCGCCGCCGGCAGCCCCGCAGTCACAACCGCAGGGCGAGTCGTGGTGGGACAAGGCGTTCAGCAACGAGGACGACGACACGGAGCAGTGATCGCGATCACCGGCCCGGTTCGTCGCGTACCGGTCAGATCCCGATCGTGAAGGGCGCCCCCGCGGAGGGCGCGTTCCCGGAAGCACCCTGTTCGATCGCTTCCCAGAGGATCTCGGCGATGTCTTGCACCCGAACCTCTTCGTCCTTGCCTTCGCCCTTCACGCCGTCGTCGAACATCACGTAGCAGAACGGGCATGCGACCGCGATCCTCGACGCTCCCGTGGCGATCGCCTCTTGGCTGCGTTCGGTGTTCACCTTCTTGCCGGTGTTCTCCTCCATCCACATACGCGCGCCGCCGGCACCGCAGCACATCCCGCGCGTCCCGTTACGCGGCATCTCGACGAGATCGATGCCGGCGAGCGAGCCGACGACCCGGCGCGGCGCGAGGTATACGTCGTTGTGCCGGCCGAGGTAGCAGGAGTCGTGGTACGTGACCCGTTCCTCGAGCGACGCCCCCGCGAGTGAGAGGCGCCCGTCGCGTACCAGTTCGTCGAGCAGTTGTGAGTGGTGGATGACCTCGTAGTTGCCGCCGACCTGCGGATAGTCGTTCTTCAGAACGTTGAAGCAGTGGGGGCACTGCGTGATGATCTTCTTGACGCCCATGCCGTCGAAGGTTTCGACGTTCTGCATGGCGAGCATCTGGAAGATGTACTCGTTGCCGGCGCGACGGGCCTGGTCGCCGTTGCACACCTCGCTCGGTCCGAGGATCGCGAAGTCGATGCCGGCGCGCTGCAACAACTTCGCGAGCGCCCGCGAGGTCTTCTTGTTGCGGTCGTCGAAGCTGCCCGCGCACCCGACGAAGTAGAGGTACTCGTGATCGAATGCGTCGCCCGGCTCGACGATGTCGACGCCTTCGAGCGCGGCGGCCCAGTCGCCCCGATCGCCCTGGTTCATGCCGTAGGCATTGGCGGAGTTCTCCATCGAGCGGAACGTGTTGCCGAGCTCGGTCGGGAACTCGCTCTCCATGAGCGTCAGGTAACGCCGCATGTCGAGGATCTTGTCGAGGATCTCGATGTTCACCGGGCAGATCTCGTCGCAGGCCTTGCAGCTCGTACACGCCCAGATCTCCTCGGGGGAGATGCGTTCGAACACCGTGTCGGCGGTGACGGAGATGTCGCGGTCGACGCCAACCGGTGGCGACACGACCGGATCGCCCGTCGCCGCCATGACCTCCCCGACCTTCAGCACGATCTCGCGCGGGTCGAGGGGCTTGCCGGTCGCGTGCGCGGGGCATACGGAGGTGCAGCGCCCGCAGATCGTGCAGGCGTCGGTGTCCATGAGCTGCTTCCACGTGAAGTCCTCGATGGTGACCGCGCCGAAGCTCTCGAGCTCGGTCTCCATGAGGTTCGGCATGGGCTTCATCGCGCCCTTGGGCCGGTCGCGGTCCTTCATGTACATGTTCATCGGGGAGGTGAACATGTGGCGCAACTTGGTAGTGGGGAGAATCGCGAGGAAAACCAGGAACGCGACCACGTGCACGCCCCAGAGCCACCGGTGCGCGAGCTGGAGCGAATGGAGCGACCACGTGTCGATCAAGTTCGCCAACCCGTAGCCGACGAACGACCACTTCTCGAACACGGGCTTGCCTTCGTACGCGATGCGCGCGGCTTCCACGAAGAACCCGGTGAGGCCGATGACGAGGAACGTGACGAGGATCACGAGGTCTTCGGGTCGGGTCTTGATGCGGATCCGGTACGGCCGCTGCCCGTACCGCCGAGAGATCGCCCACACGATCCCGGCGAGGAACATCAGACCGGCGACCTCGGCTCCGGCCGAGTACGCCTGGTAGGTCTGGCCGTGGAGGAACTTGAAGCGGTCGGGCAGCTGGTGGTCGATCTCGCTCAGTACCGTCACGATGAACAGCGAGACGAAGCCGAAGTAGAGCAGCGCGTGCATGGCACCGGCCGCCGGGTCGCGCAGGAGCGTCTGCATCCACACGCCGCTGCGGTAGCTCTTGGCGCGCTTTTCGACGTTCTTGCGGGTCGTACGGCGGTCGTCGGGCAGGCCGCGCTCGTAGTTGCGTACGCGCAGCGAGGCGAGCCAGCCGACGATGAGGAGCATCGTCGCGACCGCGCCGTAGAACGCGACCTTGAGACCGGTCGGCACGTCGACGAAGACCTCGCGCTGGACGAGCGAATGGTCGTGCCAGCCGGTGATCGCGGGCATGACGCCGCTCGCGATGACGAAGAAGAACATGGCCACACCGACGCCCAGGACGACCTGATGTGCCTTCGGCAGTCGCATCAGCGCGAATGTACAAGGAGCAGCCGGAGCCGCATCGATCCTGCCACCCGGCCGGGTATCCCGGCCGGTAGCGAAGGCGCCGGTAGCGAAGGCGACAAAGAGTTATTGCACGGACTTGGCGTCGGCGTCACGCAGGCGGTGCGCCATGCCGGCCAGGAGCTTGCGCGCGAAGCCGGGGACCTCGTCGATCAGCCCGGCGAATTCTCGTTGGCCGAGAACCACGAGCTCCATGTCGGTCTCGGCGACGATGGTCGAGTTGCGCGGCGCCTTTTCGAGCAGCGCGAGCTCGCCAAAGGCGTCGCCGGGGCCGAGGGCGGTGATCTTGCGTCCCCGGCGAAGAACTCGAGCGGTCCCTTCGAGGATCACGAAGAACTCGTGGCCGGTCTCACCCTCGGAGATGAGGGTCTTCCCCGCACCGACCCGGACGTCCTCCGCCCGCTTGGCCACGAGTTGCAGGTCCTTCCGGGAGCAGGCCGCGAACAGCGGGACCTCCTGGAGGTGGTCGATGAAGGCGTCGCGACGGGCCATGGATCCGGAATCTAACGAGTTGCGGCGGGTGCGTCACTTCTACCGGCTCGCTCGAAAACCTGTCCGTGGCCTGCTCGGCGGGGGGCGAATGCCTCGCGGCGCGGACCGCCCGGTCGAGGCGGGTGGGACTCACGAGTCGCGTGTTTCCTGGCCGAGCGGGAATCTGACAATACCGTTGTCAAGTTATACTCAGCACTCGGACTCAAGTCCCCGTATCTCACCGATCCCCTCGAATCTCGTGGAGGCAAGCATGTCCAAGGCCGTCGGCATCGACCTCGGCACTACCAACTCAGTGGTCTCGGTGCTCGAGGCCGGTGAGCCTGTCGTCATCCCCAACGCCGAGGGCAGCCGTACCACTCCCTCGGTCGTCGCGTTCTCGAAGACCGGCGAGGTCCTCGTCGGCGAGGTCGCCAAGCGCCAGGCAATCACGAACCCGGATCGCACGATCCGCTCCGTGAAGCGCCATATGGGCACCAACTGGAAGATCGATATCGACGGGAAGGCGTACAACGCGCAGGAGATCAGCGCGCGCATCTTGCAGAAGCTGAAGCGCGACGCGGAGAGCTACCTCGGTCAGACCGTCACCCAGGCCGTCATCACGGTGCCCGCCTATTTCGACGACGCGCAGCGTCAGGCGACGAAGGAGGCCGGTGAGATCGCGGGCCTCGAGGTGCTGCGCATCATCAACGAGCCCACCGCGGCCGCGCTCGCGTACGGGCTCGACAAGGAAGGCAGCGACCAGACGATCCTCGTGTTCGACCTCGGCGGCGGGACCTTCGACGTCTCCGTCCTCGAGATCGGCGAGGGCGTGTTCGAGGTGAAGAGCACCTCGGGGAACACGCACCTCGGCGGCGACGACTGGGACCAGAAGATCATCGACTGGATGGTCAGCGAGTTCAAGAACGCGCACGGCGTCGACCTCGGTGTCGACAAGATGGCCGCGCAGCGCCTGAAGGAAGCCGCCGAGAAGGCGAAGATCGAGCTCTCCACTCTGCAGGAGACGACGATCAACCTCCCGTTCGTGACCGCCACGAGTGAGGGCCCGCTCCACCTGGAGCTCACGCTCACACGAGCGCGCTTCCAGGAGATGACACGCGAGCTGCTCGAGTCGTGCCGCGGGCCGTTCGAGCAGGCAATCCGCGACGCCGGGTTCGACAAGTCGAAGATCGACCATGTGATCCTGGTCGGCGGCTCCACGCGTATGCCGGCCGTCACCGAGTTGGTCAACGAGCTCACCGGCAAGGAGCCGCACAAGGGTGTGAACCCCGACGAAGCGGTCGCGGCCGGAGCGTCGATCCAGGCCGGCGTGTTGAAGGGCGACGTCAAGGACATTTTGTTGCTCGACGTCACGCCGCTCTCGCTCGGCATCGAGACGCGCGGCCAGATCATGGAGAAGATCATCGAGCGCAACAGCACCATCCCGGTGAAGCGCTCGCAGGTGTTCACCACTGCCGAGGACAGTCAGCCCTCCGTGGAGATCAAGGTGCTCCAGGGTGAGAGCGAGATGGCGTACCGCAACAAGCAGTTGGGCACGTTCACGCTCACGGGTCTGCCGCCGGCACCCCGCGGCGTCCCGCAGATCGAGGTCACGTTCGACATCGATGCCAACGGCATCGTGCATGTCGGCGCCAAGGACCTCGGTACGGGCAAGGAACAGTCGATGGTGATCTCCGGTGGTACCGCGCTCGGCAAGGACGACATCGACCGGATGATCAAGGAGGCCGAAGCACACGCGGAGGAGGACCGGCAGAAGCGTGAGGAGGCCGAGACCCGTAACACGGCCGACACCCTTACGTGGCAGACGGAGAACCTCCTGAAGGAGCAGGGCGACAAGGTTCCGGCCGACGATCGCGAGAAGATCGAGGTCGCCCTCAAGAACCTGAAGGAGACGCTCGCCGGCACCGACGTCGATGCGATCAAGCACGCGCACGAGCTCCTGCTCTCGGCGAGCAACGAGTTCACGCGGCGGCTGTACCAGAACGTGCAGGCGCAGCAGTCCGCCGAGAACGCGTCGGCGAGTGCGTCGCAGCCGTCCGATGACGAAGTGGCGGATGCCGAGATCGTCGACGACGACCAGCAAAGCGCGTAATCCGTCATGACGGACGCGACGAGTGAGAGTACGGCCCCGGGTCCCGACACGGACCCGGGTGCCGAGGAAGCGGCGCAGTTCGAGAGCGATCTCGCCTCGCTGCAACGGGAACGTGACGACCTGCTCGACACGACCCGGCGGCTGCAAGCCGACTTCGAGAACTATCGCAAGCGCGTCGTGCGCGAGCAGACCGCCTTGGTCGAGCGATCGACGGAAGGGTTGCTCGAACAACTTCTCCCGGTCCTCGACAGCTTCGAGCTCGCGGTACGCAACCTCGAGAGCAGCGACGGCGACGAGAAGGTTCGCAAGGGCATCGAGCTCGTGTACGCGGAGCTGTGCGCTGTCATGGAGCGGGCCGGACTCGAGCGCATCGATGCGCTCGGTGCGCGGTTCGACCCGAACGAGCACGAAGCGGTCATGCAGGACGACGGCGACGGTGAGCCGCACGTCGACGACGTGCTGCGTAACGGGTGGAAGCTGAAGGGTCGTGTCCTGCGCCCCGCCATGGTGAAAGTGACGAGGAAGACGAACGAGTGAGTCCGCAGCGAGAGTGGTTCGAAAAGGACTACTACGCGGTGCTCGGCGTGCAACCGAGCGCGACCGACAAGGACCTGTCGCGCGCCTTCAAGAAGCTCGCCAAGCAGTACCACCCCGACGCGAACCCGGGGAACGCCGCGGCCGAGGAGCGGTTCAAGGAGATCTCCGCGGCCTACGACGTGCTCGGCGACACGACCAAGCGCGCCGAGTATGACGAGGTTCGCCAGATGGTCGCGTCGGGCGTCGGCCCCGACGGCGCGGGCGGGTTCGGCTTCGGGCCGGGCGACGGTGGTCGCACGTTCCGTTTCGAGACCGACGGCGGCGGTATCGGCGACATCTTCGGAAACCTGTTCGGCGGTGGGGGTGGACGCCGGCGCGGGCGTGCGGCAACCGGCCCGCAGCGCGGCCGCGATCTCGAGACCGAGCTGTTCCTGCAGTTCGACGACGCGATCCGCGGAGTCACGTCCACGGTGCGCTTCCGCGCCGACGCGTCGTGCTCAACCTGTGCGGGTTCGGGCGCGGCGCCGGGGACGATGCCGGAGACGTGTCCCCAGTGTCACGGCGCCGGAACGATCGCCGACAACCAGGGTCCGTTCTCCTTCTCGCAGGTGTGTCCCACCTGCGGTGGGCGCGGGCAGATCATCCCGACCCCCTGTCCTACATGCGGCGGGCGCGGGGTCGAGGTGCGCGCACGCGAGGTGAAGGTTCGCATTCCCGCGGGCGTCGACGATGGCCAGCGCATCCGCGTGAAGGGACGCGGTGGTGCGGGCGCCAACGGCGGCCCACCCGGCGACCTCTACGTGATCGTGCACGTCGGCGGGCACACGCTGTTCGGGCGCAGCGGGACCGACCTCACTCTGCGGCTCCCGGTGACGTTCGCGGAAGCCGCGCTCGGCGCCGACATCAAGGTGCCGACACTCGACGCCCAGGTGACGGTGCGGATCCCGCCCGGCACGCCGAGCGGCAAGGTGCTGCGCGTTCGCGGCAAGGGTGTCAGCGCCGACGGAACCGTCAAGGCCGGCGATCTGCTGGTGACGGTCGACGTACAGGTGCCCGTCAACCTCACGAGCGCCCAGCGCGAGGCAATCGAACACCTGGCCGAGGTACTCGAAGACGATCCGCGCGCGGCGCTGTTCGCGAGCGTGCAGGACCGACGCCGACGGGACGGAGAGTCGTGATGGAAGGCGACGTTCGGGCCCTGTACGTGATCTCGGTCGCGGCGGAGCTCGCGGGCGTGCACCCGCAGACGCTGCGCATTTACGAGCGCAAGGGATTGCTCGCCCCCGCGCGCACGAGCGGCCGAAGCCGCCGCTATTCCGACCACGACATCGCGCTGCTCCGCCGGATCCAGGAGCTGACGAACGACGGCGTCTCCCTCGCGGGTGTGCAGCGCGTTCTGGCGCTCGAGGACGAGTTGCTCCGCGCGCGAGAGCGCATCGCCGAGCTCGAGGAGCGGGTCGCGGAATTGCACCGAGAAGTCGAACAGCGCGTCGAGGCCACGCACCGGCAGTACCGCCGCGAGCTGGTTCCCACGCGCAGCGCGGTCGTCGCGCGCATCGAGAACCGAAGGTAACGAGAGAGGTCGATCATGGCAGTGGACCCGAGCCGCTTCACTCGCAAGACTCAAGAGGCGTTCGCCGCGGCGCAGGCGCTCGCGCGCGACGCGGGGAACACCGAGATCGCACCGGAGCACCTCCTCCGCGCGCTCCTCGACCAGGGCGACGGCATCGTGCCGGGTGTCCTCGAACGGATCGGTTTCGACGTCAACGAGGTTCGCCGGCGCGTCGACGACGTGCTGGCGAAGCTCCCGAGTGTGAGCGGCGCGACGGTGCGCGACGCGCAGCTCGGCGCGAGCACCTACCGCGTGCTGGAGAACGCCGACACCGAGCGCTCGGCCCTGAACGACGAGTACGTCTCGACCGAGCACATCCTGCTCGCGATGTCGCAGGTTCCCGGCGGCGTTGGCGACCTCCTTCGCTCGGTAGGGGTCGATCACGACGCGGTGTTGGATGCACTACGCCAGGTGCGGGGCTCGCACCGGGTCACGAGTGACAACCCCGAAGAGCAATATCAGGCGCTCGAAAAGTACGGCCGTGACCTCACCGAGGCGGCGCGGAGCGGGAAGATCGATCCGGTGATCGGTCGCGACGAGGAGATCCGTCGCATCATCCAGGTGCTCTCCCGCCGTACGAAGAACAATCCTGTGCTCATCGGTGAGCCTGGCGTGGGCAAGACCGCGATCGTCGAAGGTCTCGCCCGCCGCATCGTGGAAGGCGATATCCCCGAAGGTCTGCGCAACAAGCGCGTTGTCGCGCTCGACATCGGTTCGCTGATCGCGGGCACGAAGTATCGCGGCGAGTTCGAGGAACGCTTCAAGGCGGTACTGAAGGAGATCGCCGACTCCGAGGGCGAGATCATCACCTTCATCGACGAGATCCACACGATCGTCGGCGCGGGCGGTGCCGAGGGTGCCGTCGACGCCGGGAACATGATCAAGCCGATGCTCGCCCGTGGAGAGCTGCGGCTGATCGGCGCGACCACGCTCGACGAGTACCGCAAGTACATCGAGAAGGACGCCGCGCTCGAACGCCGGTTCCAGCAGGTGTATGTCGGCGAGCCGTCGGTTGAGGACACGATCGCGATTCTGCGGGGCCTGAAGGAGCGCTACGAGGTGCACCACGGCGTACGTATCCAGGACGCGGCGATCGTCGCGGCGGCCGTGCTCTCCGACCGCTACATATCCGGCCGCCAGCTTCCCGACAAGGCGATCGATCTCATCGACGAGTCCGCGTCGCGGTTGCGCATCGAGATCGACTCGATGCCTTTCGAGATCGACGTCGTCGAACGGCGTATCCGCCAGCTCGAGATCGAGCGGGCCGCGCTGTCCAAGGAGACCGACGAAGGATCGCATTCCCGGCTCGACGCGCTCGACTCGGAGTTGCAGTCGCTCCAGGAGGAGCGCGACGGCATGGTCGCGCACTGGCAGGCAGAAAAGGACGCGATCGGCGCGATCCAAGCGGGCAAGGAACGGCTCGAGGAGGCCAAGCTGGAGGCCGAGCGCGCCGAGCGCAACGGCGACCTCGAGCGTGCCGCCCAACTGCGCTACGGCCACATCCCCGTCGTCGAGCGCGAGCTCGACACGCTGTCGGCGCGCCTCGACGACCTTCAGCGCGACGGGCGCATGCTGAAGGAGGAGGTCGACGAGGAGGACGTCGCCGAGATCGTCGCGAAGTGGACGGGTATCCCCGTCTCGCGGCTGATGGAAGGCGAGATGGCGAAGCTCGTGCGGCTCGAGGACCACCTGCACGATCGCGTCGTCGGGCAGGAAACGGCCGTCGTCGCGGTCGCGAACGCGATCCGGCGTTCACGCGCCGGTCTCTCCGACCCGAACCGTCCGATCGGCTCGTTCCTCTTCCTCGGACCTACCGGTGTCGGCAAGACGGAGCTCGCGCGCGCGCTCGCCGAGTTCCTCTTCGATGACGAACGGGCGATGGTGCGTATCGACATGTCGGAGTACATGGAGAAGCACTCGGTGTCGCGGCTCGTCGGCGCGCCGCCCGGCTATGTCGGCTACGAGGAGGGTGGGCAGCTCACCGAAGCCGTGCGGCGGCGGCCGTACGCGGTGATCCTGCTGGACGAGATCGAAAAGGCGCACACCGACGTGTTCAACGTCTTGTTGCAGCTGATGGACGACGGCCGGCTCACCGACGGTCAGGGGCGCACCGTCGACTTCACGAACACGATCGTGATCATGACGTCGAACCTCGGTGCGGGTGCCGCCGAGGAGCAAGTGATGGCTGCGGTGCGGGCGCACTTCAAGCCGGAGTTCCTGAACCGGATCGACGAGATCGTGGTGTTCGACCGGCTGTCCGAAGCAGAGATCGAGGAGATCGTCGGGCTCCAGGTCGAGATCCTGCGCGAGCGGCTCATGGAGCGCGGGCTCTCGCTCGAGCTCACCCCGGCAGCGCGCCGGTGGATCGCGCACACCGGCTACGACCCCGACTTCGGGGCGCGTCCCCTGAAGCGCGTGTTGCAGCGCGAGATCGCCGACCCGATCGCCCTCGAAGTGCTGAAGGGCACCTACCAGTCCGGCGACTCGATCGTCGTGGACGCGAGTCCCGACGGCGGGCTGGTGTTCGAGCAGGCGGCGACCGCCGAGATCATCGCGTAGATGCGACGGGTAATGCCGGCGTCATCGCGGTGGGTTTCCAAATGTCCTGACTTCGGTGTGTACAGTCGCCATTCGTGGCCGACCGGCTAGGCATCCTGTCGCCTCGTTCCCGTGCCGATCGGCTGCGACGCTCGGTGATCGTGGTCGCCCTGGTCGTCACCGCGTTCAAGCTGCATCTCGCGTGGTCGACCGGCGGTAGCAACGACGTCTTCAACTTTGCCGAGTTCGCGAAGGCGATCCGCACCTACGGTCCGATCGACATCTACGGCCACACGCTCGTCGTCGGCAAGCACGTGTACCCCGTGTACAACCATCCGCCCCTCGTCGGATGGATGCTCGTCCTCTTCAACAAGCTGGTCGACGCGGGCGTGCCGTTCCGTTTCCTGATCCGCGTCCCGGCGTCGCTCGCCGACGTCGTCACCTCGGTGCTCGTGTTCGAGCTCGTACGCAGCAAGCGTTCGCTCGTCGAGGCGACCGTCGCGGGTGTGATGGTTGCATGCAGTCCCGCCCTGATCATCGTGTCGGGCTTTCACGGCAACACCGACCCGGTGTTCGTGATGTTCGCGTTCTTGAGCCTTTGGTTGCTCGTGACCGATCGGTCCGCAGTACTTGCGGGCCTGTCGTTCGGGCTCTCGATGAGCATCAAGATCGTCCCGATCGTGGCGCTCCCCGTGCTGTTGTTGATCGCGGCACGATCGGGCCGGCGCCGGTTGTACGGATTCCTCGGGGGGAGCGCAGCAGTCTTCGTCGTCCTCTGGGTGCCCGTGCTCGTGAAGCGGTGGCGGCCCTTCTCGAAGAACGTTCTCGGCTTCAAGGGATATCCGGGGAAGTGGGGCCTCGTACAGATCGCGACGATCAGCGGGCTGTCGCGGCACGCGATCACGCTGCTCGAAGGCCCGGGCCGGATGCCGCTCCTACTCGTGACCGCCGGAGTGCCGTTGCTCATCGCGTGGCGGCGACCCGGGGCGTCGATCCTCGCGTTCGGCATGTCGTTCGTGGCCGTTCTGCTGTTGAGCACGGCAACGGGCGGCCGGTACCTCGTGTGGGCGATCGCGGCCGCGTTCCTCATCGACGTGCGCGCGGCCGTCGTCTACAACATCGCCGCGAGCACCTTGCTGCTGGTGGTCTACGATCGGTGGGCCGGCGGCTTCCCGTGGAACATCGCGCACGGCTCTCCGTGGACGCACAACGAAACGGTCCTCGCCGGCATCGCGTGGTTGGCGCTCCTCGCGGTCGCGGTCATGGGTCTGTGGAATCAGCGGAAGGAGCCGCGCCTCGGCGACGACTCGAGCGACCAATCGGACGGCGGCGAGCCCGACCGGGCGCCGCCGGATGAGGTTCGGCTCGTCACGGGCGAGGTCCACTAGCCTGACGCCCGTATGCGACGGGGCTTCCGGTGAAGCGAATCGGCATTCTCGTCGTCGCGTACAACGCCGCGTCCACGCTGGCGTCGGTGCTCGACCGGATCCCGGACGACTTCGTTCCCAAGATCGCCAAGGTCATCGTCAACGACGATTTCAGCGGCGACGCGACGTATCTCGTCGGGCTGGGGTATCAGCAGCTCAACGAGAGGCTGCCGCTCGAGATCAACCGGCACCCGAGCAACCTCGGCTACGGCGGGAACCAGAAGGCGGGATACCGCTGGGCGATCGAGCAGGAGCTCGACATCGTCGTCCTGCTGCACGGCGACGGACAGTACGCCCCCGAGATGCTGCCCGAGATCGTCGCTCCCCTCGAACGCGAGGAGTGCGATGCGGTCTTCGGATCGCGGATGATGGAAAAAGGTGCGGCCCGCCGGGGTGGGATGCCGCTCTACAAGTACGTCGGCAACAAGATCCTCACCCGCTTCGAGAACGCGGCGGCCGGACTCGAGCTGTCCGAGTGGCACTCCGGGTACCGCGCGTACAGCGTTGCCGCACTGAAGGACATCCCGTTCGAGAACAACTCTGACGGCTTCCCCTTCGACACCGAGATCATCCTGCAGCTGCACGAGGCCGGGAAGCGCATTCTCGAGGTCCCGATCCCCACCTACTACGGCGACGAGATCTGCTATGTCGACGGCATGCGCTACGCGAAGGACGTCGCGAGCGACGTGCTGCGCTATCGCGCCCACAAGATCGGGTTCGGCACCGGCGAGATGGCGTTCGAGACGCACGACGAGTACGAGCTGAAGAACTCGGACGAGACGTCACACCGGCGGATCGTGCAGTGGTTCGCACACAAGCCGGTCAGCCGGGTCCTCGACCTCGGTTGCGCCGATGGTCGCCTCGCCGAGCTGCTGCGCGCGAGCGGGCACGAGGTCACGGGTGTCGATCTGCACAAGAGCGACGGCGTCGGCGAACGCGTCGACCGGTTCTTCGAAGCCGATCTCGACCACGGCATCCCGGCCGAGGTCGGCGGCGGCTACGACGTGATCCTCGCCGCCGACGTGCTGGAGCACGTGCGCGACCCGCGCCGGCTGCTTGCTCAGGCCGAGGAGCATCTGGGCGAGCGCGGCACGATCATCGCGAGCATCCCGAACATCGGCCACTGGTACCCGCGATCACGCGTGGCGCTCGGCCGGTTCGACTACGACCGGCGCGGCATTCTCGATGTCGGCCACGTGCGCTTTTTCACGCGGCGAAGCTTCGAGCGGATCGCGAAGAGCGCCGGCCTGGCGGTGCGCCGCCGCGAATCGATCGGCATGCCGTTGGAAGTGTTCGAGCGCGGCGGCCAGGACGGCCACGGCGGCGGAATGCGGCTCGGCCAGGTCGAGAGGGCCGCGGTCGACGTCTGGCCGACGATGTTCGCGTTCCAGTTCCTCTACGAGCTCGAGTCCGTCGGCTCGGTCGGTTGATCGCCGGCAGCACGGGCACGTAGCTCGCCTTTGGCGACCTTTCCGCCCGACGAACGCGGGAGCGCATCGAGCGGGACGAGACGCTCCGGCCACAGCTCCTTGCCGGTCCCGCGCGCTTCGAGGTGCGCGCGCAGCTCGGCGAGTGTGACCGGTGCCGTGCCCGGTCGCATCTCCACGAATGCGCAGACCCGCTCGCCGAACGTCTCGTCGGATACTGCGACGGCTGCGCACAACGCGACCGTGGGGTAGCTCGCGACCTCGTCCTCGACCTGCGCGGCACTGATGTTCTTGCCGCCGCGGATGATGATGTCGCTGGTACGGCCGACGACCGTCAGGTAACCGTCGGCGTCGATCGTCGCGAGATCACCCATGCGCATCCAGCCGTCGGCGGTGAAGAGCTGCTCGTTCGCGTCGGCATCGTCGTAGTAGCCGAGGCAGAGCGCGGGACCCTTCGCGCAGGGGACTCCCGCGACGCCCGGCGCCGTGATGTCGGCGCCGGTGTCGGCGTCGAGTATGCGCACGTGCATCTCGGGGATCGGCCGGCCGGCCGTACGGAGGCGCTTCTCCTGCGGATCTCCGGGTGTGGTGCACGACAGCGCGCCGGTCTCGTTCGACCCGTAGAACTGCAGCACGCGGGCACCGGTGCGGTCTTCGAACTCCTTCGCGCGCTCGTACGGCACCATCTCGCCGCCCGTGTACATGATGCGGAGCGACGAGAGGTCGTGATGCGAGATGGCGGGCGAGTTGAGCATCATCACGAACTGTGTCGACACGGCGGCGAGCACGGTCACGCCGTAGCGCTCGATTGCCGCGAGCGCGGCCTCCGCCGAGAATCGCTCGAACACGACACACGGGGCGCCGGTGATCGCCGGGGAGAAGTGGCGCGTCCACAGACCGAAGCCGAACGGCGGGGGGAGCGCCGAGCAGAACACGTCAGACTTCGTGAAGTGAGCCGCGCGGTCGGCGAACTCGTGGAACGCGAACCAGCGGGCCTGGTTGTGCATGACGACCTTGGGCAGGCCGGTGGTTCCCGAGGTCGAGTTGAGGAACCACAGCTCGTCGGGTCCGATCGCGGACTCGGGCGAGAGCGCGGGCCGGTCGCCGGTCATCTCGCGTCGGCGGAATCCCGTGCGGCCGACGATGTGTTCGACCTCGCGCGCGCCGGCGCGCGCGCCGATCCCGACTGCGATGATGCCGGCCTTCTCGCACCCGAGCATCGCGAGCTGTGCATCGGGCCCGTCGGGCAGTTGGTGCACCATGCGCTCGCCGGGCCGGTACGCGGTCGAGAACATGGATCCGATCCGCGACGACGCTTCGTCGTACTCGGCCCACGTCGTGGCTTTGCCGGAGATCGCCTCGACGAACGCGAGACCATCCGGATCGTCGCGAGCGTTGCGCGCGACGACCGCCGCGATCGTGTTCACGGAAGCTGGTGACGGAACAGTGCGGCCGCGTTGCGCCAGGTGATGCGCTCGGCCTCGTCGTCGGGAACGTTCTGGTCGCGGAGCTGGCGGACGAGCATCGCCTGCGTGTCCGGCCACGACGAGTCGGCGTGGGGATAGTCCGATTCGACGAGCACGTGCTCGAGGCCGATGCGGTGGCGCAGGGCCATGTTGGAGTCGTCGTCGAGCGCGCAGAACCAGAAGTTGCGCCGCAGCACCTCGCTCGGCGAGAGCTCGACGTCGCGCCACGTCGGGAGGTAGCCAAGCTGGTACTTGAAGCAGTGGTCGAGGCGATCGATGATCCCGGCCACCCAGCCGATGCCGCCTTCGGACAAGCAGATCTTGATGTTCGGGAAACGAACCGGAATGCGCGAGTAGAGCCAGTCGACCGCGCTGTACATGCCGTACGCGCCGAAGAGCACCGCGGGGATCTCGGGCGGCGCGTCGGGCGACGTCGTCGGCGATGTCCCCGACGACCCCACGTGCAGGCAGAGAACAGTGTCGGTCTCCTCGCACGCGGCGAACAGCGGGTCCCAGTAGCCGGAGTGGATCGTCGGCAGGCCGAGCTTGTCGGGTGCCTCCGAGAAGGTGACCGCCCGGAAGCCGCGTGCCGCGTTGCGCCGGATCTCCTCGGCGGCGACATCGGGATCTCGCAGGAACGCGATCTGGTTGGGGATGAAGCGGCCCGGGAACGCGCCGCACCACGCGTCCAGGTGCCAGTCGTTGTACGCGCGCATCGCCGCGAGCGCGAGCTCCTCGTCGTCGGGCCACAACGTAAGACGCTGGCCGACGAAGCCGGGCAGGAAGGATGGAAAGCAGAGCGATGCGGCGACGCCGTCGATGTCCATGTCGGCGACCCGCGCGCGTACGTCCCAGGCACCGCGGCGCATCTCGTCGAAGCGCGTCGGCTCGAACCCGTACTCGGTCGACGGGCGTCCGACGACCGCGTTGAACCCGACGTTCGGCAGCACCTGGTCCTGCCAGATCCAGGCTTCGCCACCGTCGTCGGTCGGTCGCACCCGGGGCTCGGCGTCCGCGTACTTCGCGGGGAACCGGCCGGTGAACGCGTCGGGCGGCTCGACGACGTGGTCGTCGACGGAGATCACCGTGTACACGCGATCCCGCGGCTCGGGTTCGGGCAGCCACGTGACCGTCTCGCGCCGGCCCTTGCCGCCGCCGAAGTACTCGTTGCTCTGCAGGTCGTCGAGGGAGAGACCCGTCATCGCAGCACCTCGGGTTCATCGTGCAGCAGCAGCCGAACCGCGCCGTCCCAGTACGCCTGCGGAGTGTTCTGCTGCAACACGGGCTTGAG
>Ga0335085_10007227_pt1 | contig 17314 bp, 15 predicted proteins | sample Lox_Sample_45_FD_206712 | JGI IMG/M metagenome (GOLD analysis project Ga0335085, IMG submission 206712) | Soil microbial communities from Loxahatchee National Wildlife Refuge, Florida, United States - Lox_Sample_4.5 | ecosystem: Environmental > Terrestrial > Soil > Wetlands | place: USA...
ACGTAGCCGCTTCGTCCCCGGTCATGAAGTGTGAGGATCGGGAACGGCACCCTTATGTTTTCGCGAGTTCGTTGATGCTGGTGCCGAGTCCAAGAGCATTTAGGGGCAGCATGTTCGGATGTTTCTCTTCCAATCGGTCTATGGTGGCGTGCAGCCAGGTTTCGACGGCTTCCTCAGTCTCTTGTCTATTGCCGCACTGATACAGGCGGTCGAGCGTCATTCCGGTCTCATCGAGCGCAATATGGCGGCAGGCGGCTTTTTCCGATCGCCGCTCCGGTGGCACAAACTGAATCAGGGGACAATCGGAGCATGTACGAGTAGGGCAGTTGCGCTTGATGCAGCTTGGAGAATCTTCAAAGAAAAGCTCCGGTAAAGCGCACCGCGGCGAATATCCTCTCAGCCTCAGGAAAATAAGCTGAGTTTTGAGGATGTTAAGCGCTTTCTTGTCATCAAACATGTTACGGCCTCCACACCTGCTGTCAAAGAAAATGAATACAACTTCGTGGGCGAAGCGAGAACTGTCAGGAATGACAGGGGACCCCGGGGCTGTGCAGGCTAATATTTTGCCGGAAGGGGTGCGGCGTATTAGGATTAGCGTCGCATGGCGACAACTTTTGAACAGGCCGCGAAGGCCGCCACAGGCGGACGCGGCGAAATGCTATGGGAATTCTGGTATCCGGCGCTGCGCAGCGATCAGCTTGGTCCGCACAAATTGCGGCGAGCGATACTGCTGGGTGTGCCGCTGGTCTTGGGGCGTGATTCCACACGGAAGCCATTTGCTCTCCTCGACGTTTGTCCGCACCGCGCATATCCCCTTTCGTTTGGGCAGTTCGACGGCCGCGCGGTCGAGTGCGCGTATCACGGCTGGCAATTCGACGCCCACACCGGCCAATGCGTGCATATTCCTTCACTGATGGCTGATTCGAAATTGAAATGCGAGCGGATTCAAGTAGGTAGCTTTCCCTGCGCCGAGCGCGACGGGATGATTTGGGCGTACATGGCGAATCCCGACGGGCGTGCCATTCCCGATGCGACCGTGGTGCCGCCCGCGCCCGAACTGCCGGCTTTTAGCGAGAAGTATAAGACCGCGCATTTGTGGGCCGATCTACCTTGCAATGTCGATCAGGCAATTATCGGGCTAATGGACCCGGCGCACGGGCCGTTTGTCCATCAGGCGTGGTGGTGGCGGACGCGGCACAGTATCCGTGACAAATCGAAGCAGTTTGAGCCTATTCCAAACGGGTTTCGAATGAGCCCGCACGCGCCCTCAGCCAACAGCGCGCCGTACAAGATTTTGAAATTTATCACGGGCGAACCGGCCACGACGACGATCGATTTTGTTTTGCCAAATATGCGGTTTGAGCAGATTCGCGCTGGAAAATATTGGCTTTCGAGCCGCACAACCGTGACGCCGGTCCGCAGCGATTTCTGCAGGCTGGATTTCGTGGCGGCCTGGAATATCCTGCCGTGGTTTCCGATTGTGTCTTTCATTCTGCATGTGCTCGGGCCACGATTTATCCGGCAGGACACGGAAGTGATCAAAAAACAGTCGCTCGGGCTGGCATATTCGGATCGAATGATGCTTGTGGACGATGCCGATCGCCAGGCGCGGTGGTATTTCGATTTGAAAGCGGCGTGCGTCGAATCGCGACGTACCGGCGAACCGCTGCGCCATCCGATGAGCGGTCCTGTGACGCTGCGTTGGCGGTCCTGATTCCTTAGTACTGGCCTTACGTGGTCGACGCTTTATATTCGCCTGCCCCAATTTGGTACAGGCGTTCAGTTGTTGCGGCCTGCTCAGAAGACCATAGTTCCCTCGTCGAATGCGGGGCGCAGCGGCCCCTCTTGATAGCAATAAAGCGCCTCGCATCCGCATCCTGGCCCCATTTGTCTTGGGGGAAGGTTCGCCGGATGTTTGCCAATGTGGCGTCTCAAATTGGGCGGCACGGCGGACGCCTTGGGGAGCGCAGGAGGGGACATGAGGCGAATGATTCTGGTGTTGGTTGCCTTGGGGTTTTCAGTGCCAGCGTCGGCGACGCCAAACGTGGCACTGAAGTGCCCGGCCAATGAAGACAGGGTATGGGTCTACGACAATATGACGACGTGGGACGTTACCGCGCACTTGAAGTGCGGCACGCTCGTAGCTGTGCTCGGCGGGGAAAAGGGATATGTGAGGGTGCGTACGGCTGACGGAAATGAGGGGTATGTCCCAGCCGATGCGGTTCCCTCGTCGGAACTGGCGCACGTGATCGTTGTGTTGCATCCCGCGCCTGTCATTACCGTCGCGGAAGCCGCCCGGGTAAACGAACGAACCGAGAACGCGCAATCGGCCGCCGCGCCACAAATAACCCAGGTAGCGCCATCGAATGTAGCTGGTGTCCCTCATCCTGTGGAGGTGGCGCGAGCGGAGGGCATGCCCGCGCCCGCAGGACAGCCGCCGACGCCCGCGAATCCTGCGCCTCCGGCTGCTGCAGCCCCTCCCGCCGCGCCCGTTCCTCCGGCGCGTTCTCCCGCGCAAGAGAGCCAGCCAGCCCCGGCGCACGTTCCTGAGCCAGTGCAAGCGCCTGCTCCAGTACCCAGTGTGCCGCCAGTGACGCGCGCTTCGAGCGCAACACGCGCGCAGAGCTACGCTCATCCGACGCCTGCACCAAGCGTCCTGCCACGGGAAGATGTGACGCTAGTTGTTGAAGATATGAACACGCCGGTGCCGCCGCCCGCCCTTGAGCCTGCACCGAAGGTCGTCAAGGCTGCGAATTTCATGACGATTACGCGCAAACGCAGTTCGATCGCCTCACACACACACGACTATAGCGATGACGACGAGGACTTGCCCGATGCAGACGCCGTGCCAGCGGAAGATCCTTCGGTGTGCAGCGTCTATTTTTCTCTCTATGGCGTGACGCCGATGCAATACAAATGGATCGCCGACGAGCGGAACAAGGAATTCCCCGGCGTGTGTCCTGCACCGGAGCCCTCAATGGTCGATTACGTGGTGATTTTCACGCACGATCTGGATTCCTTCATCACCACGTTGCCCGATCCGATTCATACGGACAGCAACGGCTTTTCCGATTGGACTCCTGTGACCGCCGTGGACGACACGCAAATTCCGGCATCGGAGCTCGATAAGGCGCATCGCGAGTATGCCTGGGTGTTCCGCGTGCATCGCGGAACGTATGATCCGAAGAAGTTTACTCCACGGTGGCGTCCGCTCTACACGAAGACCGATCACGCGTCATCGAGGAGCATTCAAGACGCGATGCAGTTCATTGCCTCGAATAGCACGGTGCGATAGAGACTTGAAAAAGGCTCAGCGGAGAGCGCCCAAATCGAATGTAGTTTCTGCCCTGGCATCGTCCGGGCCGGTCACGATCACAGTGGCCGGTCCGGATCCAATTTTATTCGGGTCGTAATTTGCTACAATAATCGCGCCGATATACCCGCTCGGCGTCTCAGTGCTCAAGATGGGCTTCCCCTGCACCGAACGCGAAGGAATCTCCTCCCCCTGCTTCAAATGCACATGAAATTTGTTCCAGAAGCTACCAAGCTGCATTGACGTGGAGGCGGACGGGGGATAGGTCGCCGTAAAGTCAATCACGACGCGGACGTGAAACTGCGCCGGTCTGCCGTAGAACTCGTTCACAGCGTCGGGCGCGTGGACGTTTAGCGAGTGATCGACAATGTCCTGCACCACGGCCGCGAAAGGTGTCTGGACTTGAATCGATGAAATGGCCGGGCCGCTCTTTGGCCTGGGCGGATGGTGCGTATATTCATCGAAAAACGCGGCGCGCTTATCGGGATTGCCGGTTGCGAGGAAGTAGGCATCCCGAATCGCGCTGGAAGAGAGCGGATTATCGAACGCGAGCGCAGCTGTAGCGAGTAGAGTTAAGCAAATCGCCATTACGGCGAGAGAAGAGGCCGGCCGAGGGCGGAGAGATGGCATAGAAGTACCTCGGATTCAGTATTTCACACGAGTAGGGCTAGTTGGTGATGCTGTAAAGGAATGGATAATGGCCTGCGGCGGCCATAAAAAAGATCAGCGGGAAGGACATCCAAAAGCCCGTCCGCGAGGCGATAAACGACCAGCGAGCGAGATAAGCGGCGCGCTCGGGCATCGGAGTGCCTCGCTCAAGATTTTCGGTGGTCCAAAAAATCAGCCGCTTTTGCGCGCGCCACACAACGCCCCATGTGTTCAGCAACATCACAAAGCCCAGGCCGCCGCCAGCGGCGATAGCGAGATGGTTATTCGAGACGGGAGCGTTCGAGTTCAGTTCCATCACGGCGACTGCAGCCAGAAAGAGGATACTGCTGGTGGCGATCGTGCGGAACCAGGGATTATCGAAAAGGCCCTTGCGCGGCATCTGCAGGGGGTAAATCAGTGCGTAGGCGACGAGCCACACCGCGAACCATTCCCCGAGCCAACGCCCCGCCAGATTCGGGTTGCCGTCATTGACAGCATCGATGACGAGCATCATCCAGAAGTATCGCAAGCCTGCCAGAACTGTCACCAGCGCCGACCAGCGAAACCACCACATCGCGCGAGGCATCAGCACCGGGAACAGTTTGCTTCGTACGCCCGGATCGAGTTCCTTCATCGTGGGCGTCGCAACGAGATTGAAAAAGTAGAGCAGGCCGATCCAGATGATTGCCGCGGTAATGTGCGTCCAGCGCAGCACGATCTGCTCGGTGGCGATGGCGCCTTCGGGAAAGCGCGGGATTCCTAGTCCCTGTAAAATAAGAATCGCTGTTGCCAACGTTCCTCCAAGTCGATTGTTAAAGGGCGTGAATACGCTATCGGAGGGGCGCGCGCAAAGTCAATCGCGCCGCGCTTGAACGCGGGAATTGTGTTAGTTTGAGGCGGGCATTTTTCGCTCTGGAGGGTGACTGGGGATGGATCTCGTTAAAGGGAATATGGGTTGGATTGAGGTGATTGCCGGCCCGATGTTTTCGGGCAAGAGCGAGGAATTGATCCGGAGGCTGCGTCGCGCCGAGATTGCGCGGAAAAGGGTGCAGATCTTCAAGCCGGTTATTGACGATCGTTACTCAACAAACGGAATTGTGTCGCATTCGGGGCTCGAGATCCAATCGGATACGGTGAAGGATGCCGATGAGGTTTTGCGCAAGGTGAACCTGCTTACCGAGGTTGTGGGCATCGACGAGGGGCAGTTTCTAGGGCCGGGACTGGTAACCGTTTGCCAAAAGCTTGCCGAAGCGGGCAAGCGCGTGATCGTTTCGGGATTGGATATGGATTATCTCGGCCGACCCTTTGAGCCGATGCCAACCTTGCTCACAATGGCCGAAGAAATCACGAAGCTACTGGCGATTTGCATCCGTTGCGGCAATCCGGCGGTCCATACGCAACGCCTAGTGCATTCGGATGAGCTGATTGTCGTTGGCGCGAGGGGGATGTATGAGGCGCGTTGCCGGCGCTGCTTTGAGCCGGAGGTCGCCTCGCGCCCTCACGACGTGAGCACGGCGGCCGGGGCGGGGAAATAACGCTCCGATTCGTCGTCTGACAAAATGAGATATCTGGAAACGCCCTACTTCCCGCAATCTGTGCAGGGTGCTTTCTGCGCGTGCTCGCGTTAGGGAAAAACACAAGGGCCGCTTACAGCAACGACCTTACAGCATCTTGCGCTGTAGATTGGAGCTTTCCACTGAAGCTGTAAATACCGTCTCCTGAATAAAATGTGGGGCAGGAGGTGCGCAGATGCGTAAGCTTCGATTCTGGTGCACGGTCGTTCTCGCCCTGGCAGTCACGTCTGGTCCAGCTCTTCTCTCCGGCTGCTACGGGCAGGTGAGATACTACGACGCGGATTATGGTTTGTATCACACCTGGAATCACCGCGAAGGCCTTTATTACGAACACTGGGAAAACGAGACGCACAAGCGGCACGAAGATTTCCGTGACCGAGACAAGCAGGAGCAGGAGGAATATTGGAGATGGCGTCACGATCACCGCTGATTTGAAGTTTGTACCAGAAGGAGGGTTCGCCTTTCCCTCTTCGAGGCATGGTTGCCTGTGCGAACCCTCCGCCTACTTCCTCTGAATCTCTTGCCTGCCTGGGAGGATCGAATAGGCGATACGCTGTTTGTACGGTATACTGTCTTTTCCCCGCCAGCCTAGCGACGCGAGATGCTCGCCGCGGCGAGCAGGCGACAGTCACTCGCGCAGACCGGCCGGCAAAAAAAGGAGCTTTTCATGAAAGAGGGCATTCATCCGGACTACCATCCCGTTACTGTGCATTGCGCCTGCGGCAGCACGTTCGAGACACGCTCTACGTTCAAGGGCAACCTGATCCGCGTCGAAATCTGCTCGAGCTGCCATCCGTTTTTCACTGGCAAGCAGAAACTCATCGATACGGCCGGCCGTGTGGAACGATTCCAGAAGAAATACGCCGATAAGGCCGCTGCAACTCCTGCAAGGAAGAAGTAACGCCTGAGTCTTTGTGGATTTCGAGAGCTCGCTTCATTCTCAAACTTGAGGCGAGCTTTCGTGTTTTCGAAGCCGGCTACTCGGTGCTGGTGCGCTACGTTCATCCTCGTTGCGAATGCGCGCTCGGTGTAGAATGGCGTATCGATGGCCACACAACCGTCCCGCGAACCTGCGTCCGAATCTCTAGTCGAAACAGCCGCACCCCGCGTTACGCTGCGCAACTCTTTCGCGCATCCCTTTGACTCCGCAATTGCGGCCGCGCGCACGTGCTATGCCCCTCGTCTTGTTTCTCCTGAAGAGGTGAATGACAAGCAGCGCTCGCTGATCGGCTCGGCTACGTATTATGGCGGGCATCACACCGTCTATCAGCACGCACATTTTGAGTTTGGCCTGGAGAACGTCAGCCGGCAATTCGTCTGGTCATTTCTCCATGCGCATCCCTTTTACAATTCCGAACAACAGAGCCAGCGTTATGTGCGGTTGGATCGCGCACAGGCGTACATTCCGCCGGATACGACGCCGCATTTTGGCCCCGCGGAACGCGCCATATACGAGGCTGCTGTCGCCAAGGCCTGGGGTTATTACCGTGAGCTGACGCGGCTGCTTGAGCCGACTGCGCGCAAGATTTTGGGCGATATCTGGCACGTCGAGCCAGACTCCCATCCGAAGCGCGCGCAGAAAGTGCAGAGGCAATCCGAGAAGCGGGCGATTGAAGTTGCGCGCTATGTGCTGCCGGTGGCGGCGTTCACGACGATGGTGCACACGCTATCGGGGATTGTGCTCCATCGGCTCTGGCGCATGTGCGAAGCGTGCGACACGCCGGTCGAGTCTCGTCAGATCGTCGGGGAGATGGTCGCGCGTGTTCGCGAAATCGACACCCAATTCTTTGATCGATTTGATTCGGCGCCTACGGAAGACCTCCCGGAGTGGCAACAGCCGAAACACGACGGCGATGCGTTCAATCTCGAATTCGACGAGCGGCTCGGCGGTGCCACGTCAAAGCTCATCGACTATTCGCCTGGTGCGGCCACCGTGGTTGCTGACGCCTATCGCGCGGTTCTGGGTCTCACCGTCGCCGAATGTTCGAACTCCGAAGCGATTGAACGGCTGCTTAACCCGGCACGGAATCCGTATCGACGCGAAACGCTAAATATTGGAGTTCACGCGCCGGAAATGCGCGCATTGCAACATGCAAATTTCGCTTTTGCGAAGAAGATCAGTCATACGGCCGATAGTCAGGACCAGCGGCATCGCATGGTGCCCGGCTCACGACCGCTGCTTACGTTAGCCGATACACGGTCGCCCGACTACATTACGCCGATGCTGATTCGCGACAATCCACTGGCGCTCGAAATCTATCAACAGGCGATGGATGAGGCATGGTCGGCGAAAAACGCTCTGCTCGATCGTGGCGTCCCGCTCGGGTTCGCCCTCTATCTGCTCCCAAACGCCAAGTCGATTCGCCTGATCGAATCCGGCTCGCTTTTACACCTGCTGCACAAATGGACAATGAGGACGTGCTTTAACGCGCAAGAGGAGATCTATCAGGCATCGCTGGAAGAGGTTTCGCAGCTGAACGCTGCCTTTCCGGAACTTGGGCGATATGTTGGCCCGCCGTGCCATCTCCGTGCCGGAATCTCCACACCCATTTGCACCGAAGGCTCTCATTTCTGTGGAGTTAAGGTGTGGTTGTCATTCCCAAACGTCCAGCGCCGCATTTGAGCTGCATTGACAGTGGGTCAGTGGGGCTCGCCGCCGGGCGCGGAGTTCTTATCGGAAGCCGCGAAAAGCAAAAGCCGGGAAGCTTGCACTCCCCGGCTCGTCTGATCCGCCGAAATGTTTCTGTTTAAGCTGCGAGAACCTCAGCATGCTTCTTGCGGCGCCAGAGCACCAGCAACCCGCCAAGCCCCAAAGCCAGCATAAGAATCGTCGATGGCTCAGGAGTGTTCACGACGATAAACTCCTGCGGAGGAGGCGGGCAAGTGGTCCCAGGGGCGCAACTCGTACCGTATTTCGGGTCATAAGAATAGATCGTCACGTTGCTGTACTGGCTCAGTGTAGGGTTTGAGTTCACTGCATCCATCATGTATCCCATCGCGGTGCTGGCTTGCGTGGACGTCAAGTATGTAGATGAAAAGGCAGTCGGATCGAAAAGACCCCACAAAGCGTAGCTAAGTTCTTGCGCGTAAGTGGAACCAGGCGTTGCGCCCATGATTTCCGTCGCGAGGTCCGCAGCCACCGCGTACGCCGAAAACTCACCTAGGCTGGCTGCTTCGCTCCCAGCGATTAGGCTCGAAGTCGTCCATCGCACAGGGCTGGATGCGGTCAGTTGAGAAGCGTTCGTGACGATCGTCTGCCACGTCTCTTGTACATACGATTCGGAGGCAAAATCGTCGCAAATCACCGGAACATTGGTGGCAGTCCCGATCGTCGCGTAATATGGGCTCGTGTAAATGTTGCCCAAGTAGCTTCCCTGAACGCCCGTGAGGGTAAACGTCGTATCAGCAAACGCATTTGAGGCTGAAAACAGCGCAAGTGCCGCAGCTGCAAGTGCAATTTTCCCGAGAATCTTCATCGTCGCGATTCGTCCTAAGCGCCCTGGCTTCGACGCTTCATCCAGCCCCTCAGCTGTCTGGTGTCCGGCTAAATAATATAGCCTCACAACGCGCCTATAGTACGAGGTGTCCGAAAAACCTGTCAAGATGCATGTTTTTGCACACTTTTGCCAAAACGTTTCCTGTGCAAAGGTCTGAATATAAAGGGATTAGGCGATTCTGTCGCGGCGGTGTACCCGCATTTGTCACATTCCCCCCTCTCAAGATCTGGTTGGGATGGGCTTCGAGCAGTTTACTGATCCAGTCTGGCCTGTTTGCGATTTACCATACTGCAAATTATGGTACATTGTGTACCACTTCAGGTAGGCCAAACGGAGAATAAGGCGTCGTTCGCGCGCGTTTCTAATCGCAACTGCCAAGACTTAGAAATCCGTGTAACTGCAGGAAAACAAAGGAAAGCGAAATTTCTGATCGCAGTCGCTAAGCGGATTCGAAAAGACGCTATCTTTTCTCATCCCAGACCCTCAGGCACAGCGGAAGATTCAGAACCGGCAGAATCCGAATCGGTCGGAATCCGATTGGATACGGTTGCGAAGTCTTCTATAATTGCGGTATACGGAACTCAAGAAGTCAGGCAGACCTCATAAGGAATCATCTAAATGTTGAAAAGTATTCAGCAGCGCGATAAGAAGGGCAACCGCTGGATCAAAATCACCATGAGCGTGATCCTCGGAATGATTTGTCTCAGCATGGTCTTGTACCTCATCCCGGGCCTCATGAGCGGGAACCTTACGGCCGGCGCCAGCTCGGACGCTATCGCCACTGTTGGTGGCCAGGACATCGGCCTAGCGGTCGCGCAGCAGCAGCTCGATCTTCAATTGCAGAATCAGAACATCCCCCCCATGCTGCGCCCGATCTATGCGAAGCAAATTGCCGATCAGTTGATCTTTTCGAGTGCGCTTCAGTACGAAGCTGATCGTTTGGCGATTTCCGTAACGCCCGAAGAAGAGCGGGCGCGGATCAAGCAGATTCTGCCGATGTCATTTTCGGGCGATACATGGCTCAGGGATCGGTACCCGACTGATGTGCAGACTAATCTCAACATGACTGTACCGCAATTCGAATCGGCGCTCCATGACGGCATGATCGAAGAGAAGTTCCGCCAGATGGTTACGAGCGGAATCACCGTGAGCGACGCCGAGATTCAGCAGGAGTTCAAGGCTCGCAACGAAAAGGTGCAAATCCAATACGCGTTGATCAAGCCGACCGACTTGGCGAGCACGATTCATCCATCTGACGCAGACCTTGCCGCGTATTTCGCGAAGAACGCTTCAAAGTATCAGGTGCCTGAGAAGCGCACAGCCCGTTTCGCCCTTTTGGATCTCGACAGGCTGAAAGCGACGACGCAAGTTACGGACGCCGATCTGAATGCCTACTACAACGCGAATATTGACCAGTACAAAGTGGAAAATCGCGCACATGTGGAGCACATCCTTTTCAAGACGGTGGGCAAGACGGACGCGGAGATAGCGGAAATACGCCAAAAGGCGGAGGACGTATTGAAGCAGGCCAAGAGCGGCGCCAATTTCGAGGATCTCGCCAAGAAGTATTCCGAGGACGATACGACCAATGCCAAAGGCGGTGACTTAGGCTGGATTGTTGATGGCCAAACAGCCCCACAGTTTCAGCAGGCCGCCTTCAGCATCCCTGTGGGCTCCGTTTCGGACATGGTGCAGACCCCGTACGGCATTGAGATCATTAAGGTAATCGAGCGGGAATCCGCACATACGAAGCCGCTAAGCGAGGTGAAAGGCACGATTACGCCGATCGTTCTTCAGAACAAGGTAAATGCCGAAGGCGACCAGATCGAAAATCAACTAGCATCGGCAGTTCGCCAATCGGACCGTCAGCCGCTGGATGCTTTGGCAAAAAAATTCAATATGCAGGTTGCGGAAGCCGGTCCGGTCGCGTTTACAGATCCCGTCGATGATTTGGGCGACTCAGCGGACATTCACCGCTTGCTCTTCGAGCTTCGCCCTGGGGAATTGGGACAGCCGCTGCGGATCGATAAGGGGGTGGTGGTCCTCACGGTAACCAATATTCAGCCGGCCCACCAGGGTACCCTCGCCGAGGTGCATGACAGGGTGCTGACCGATTATCAGAAGGAGCAGTCGACTACGCTTGCCGCCACGTGCGCAGCGGATCTCGCGAAGCAAGCCCAAGGTGGGGAAGATTTCACCAAAGCGGCAAAGGGTCTGGGTCTGGACGCGAAAACTTCCGATTTCTTCGCGCGGTCCGGATCCGTTCCCGATGTGGGAACGGGAAAACAGATTCAGGGCGCATTCACATTGGGCGTCGACAAAGTGAGTTCGCCGATAAATATCTCCGGAAACTGGCTTGTCTATCGCGTTGTGGCTCAAAACGAGCCAAATCCTGCCGATCTGGCGTCGCAGCGTGAAGATATCAGGCAGCAATTGCTCCAAACGAAGCAAGATGCGGCGTTCGAAGCGTTCCATACGAGCCTCGAGGACCAACTCCAGAAGGAAGGCAAGCTCGTGATTCACAACGACGTTTTGACGAGCTTCACGAAGTCGGCAAGCTGATTGTTTCTGCGCAACTAGCTGATAACACGGCCATTACATAGTTGTGTGGAGGGTATTGCCCCCCGCTCCCCACTTCGCTAGACTAATTGTGTCCGCAGAGCCTCCCCGGTGCCAGCGGGGTACGTTCAGGTACTTTCCTCCCGAACGCACGTGGCGCAGCGAATCAATCTTCCTTTTCAGGAGCGATTATGCGGGCGAAGCGAGTTAAGACCGTCAACCCAGTAACAATTTCCGTCGCGGGCCAAAGCTACCCGATGTCAAAGTCAGTATCAGTTAAGCGGAAGCTGAGGAATACCATGTCCAGAAGCGGTGCGTCTGTGAACGAGTATTCGTGTGCCATAGAAAAGACCCAGAACGGCAAATACAACGTGCGCGTTCGTGCAGTCTTTCCATCTGCCACCGTCCCCGAAGGAGGTCCTTGGACGCTCCGGCTCTACTTCCTTGCTTCCTCGTTCAACGCTGCAATGAAGAAGCTCGAAGAATCTCTGCAAGTGCTGCAGAGAAATGAAGAGAAGCTCCGTTTTTGGGGCGTCGAGCGGACCGACGACCCGAATTTCGCCGGAGATTTGCTGCGAGAGTTCGGACTGTGGCTCGACCGGCGGCACGATTTTCCCCGCAAGGTGGCCGAATTGAGCGTTGTGCGCGAAAAGCAGGTGCCTGCTTCGCACCTTGCGCAGGTGCGACGGGTGCTGGCGGACTCGATCGGTCAGGAGCGCTTTGTGTATCAGGCGGCTCTGGCCGGCGACTGAAGCTGTAAACCTTCTGAATCGTACTACTTGCCGCGAATCAGTACTTCTCCCTGTGCGGCGATCCCTTCGTTTAAGAAGAGGCGATACTTGTAGCTGCCTGGATTCGTTCCCGGGCGGGCCGTACCGCTCAAGAGGCGGACGCCCGCGGGCGCCTGAAAGATGTTGGAGTTAAAGGGGCTGCGCTGCGGATCGAACTCGATCTTGATATTACCTGCATTCGAAAACCAGACGGCTTGATCGCCCGGTTCGAGCGCGATGACTTCGGGTATTACACCGACTAACACCAGCTTCTCTGCCACTTTTGGCCTCTAAAATTGAGATATACAGGCGCACTCTGCTGCTATGCACGCCCCAAGCAACGGTACTCAAATCCGCGAGTTTTCATATCCTTCGGAGACAGCAGGTTGCGACCGTCAAGGATAAGGGGGCGCAGCATTGCTTTCTGGACGCGATCCCAATCCAGGTTCTTGAACTCATCCCATTCGGTTGCAATCACCAAGGCTTCGCTGTCTTCGGCGACTTCGTAGGGCGATTTGCAATATTCAATGTTTGGCAGGAGTTCTTTGGCGCGCTCCATCGCTTCGGGATCGTAGGCCTTTACCTTTGCTCCCTGCTCCAGCAGACGCTGGATTAGAGCGATTGCAGGTGCAAAGCGAGTGTCGTCGGTATTCGCTTTGAACGCAAGGCCTAGAACGCCGATCTGCTTGCCGCGGACGACCCAAAGCGCCTCGCGGATCTTATCCACAAAACGGTCGATACGGTGAACGTTTACCCGCTCTGCCTCGCGAAGCATATTGAAATCGACACCTGAGCGTTCGGCGAGATGGATGAACGCCTGCACATCCTTTGGCAGGCAGAAGCCGCCAAAGCCGAGGCCCGCCTTCAGGAAACTGGACCCAATGCGCGGGTCCATACCCATGGCGCGCATCACTTCCTCGATATCCGCTCCCAGCTTTTCAGCCAAATCGGCCACCATGTTTGCGTAAGAGATCTTCATCGCCAGAAACGAGTTTGAGGCATGCTTGATCAGCTCGGCGCTATTGATTGTGGTGACGAGAAATTTGGGTTCCGGACCATCCGGGCAAGCTGGCGAATGCACCGGGCAATTGAACTTACGCTCCAGCACGGGTTTGTAGATCTCGCGAAGCTGCTTTTCGGAAGATTCGTCCTCCACGCCGACCACGATGCGGTCCGGATGAAGGAAATCCTCGACGGCCGTGCCTTCGCGCAGAAACTCAGGATTGGACGCAACACTCAGCTTCACGCCACTTTTGCGGCTGTAAACGGCGAGCGCGCGCTTGAGCTCCTGGCCCGTTCGCGCGGGAACAGTGCTTTTTTCGACCACAAGCTTAGGAGATTGCGCTTCCGTGGCGATCTGGCGGGCCACGTTATCGATAGCGCTCAGATCGGCGTCGCCATCCGGCAGCGGAGGAGTGCCGACGCAGATGAAAATCGCGTCGCCGCCCTTGATGGTCTCGGCCGCGCTGCCAGAAAAGCGCAGAAGCTTTTTTTGTCGCGCCTTTTCGATCACCCTATCAAGGCCAGGCTCATAAATGGGCAAACGGCCCGATTCAAGGACCTTCAATTTTGCCGGATCATTGTCCGTGCAGATCACTTCATGCCCGACCTCGGCAAAGCAGCAGCCGGTGACCAACCCGACGTAACCCGCGCCAATCACTGATATCTTCAAGGCACACTCCCGTAACGAATCCTGATCGCAAATATCGATTTTGCCGGAATTTCTCTACACGCCTAACACAAATCGTTTTAATTGTGTCTGAGCCCCAAGCCTGCCTGAATCCTCAGAATCGAAACCTATGCGATAGCCCGAACGGCCTCGACGATATGCCGTGCCGAAATGCCGAAGGCGTCCACAAGCTCGTCAGGCCTGCCGGAATGCGGCATGTCGCGCACGGCGATCAGCCGTGACTTCGAAGGCGCCACGCCGACTTGTGCCAGCGCCGAAAGAACCGCTTCGCCGATCCCGCCCTCCGGCCAGTGATCCTCGACGGTGATCAGTCGGCCGCCCGTCGCCGTAATTTGCTCGGCGACAGCTTTTCCGTCGATAGGCTTTACGCAGTAGAGGTCTATGACGCAAACCGGTATGCCTTCTGATTTCAACTGGTCGGCTGCCTTGAGTGCCTCGTGCAACGTGACTCCAGCGCCGATCACCGTCACTTTGTCTTGAGGGCTTTTGCGCAGCACCTTGAAACCAGGCACGGGAAACTTCTCGTCTTTGGAGTAAAGAATCGGCATCTTAGGCCGAGACGTGCGCAAGTAATTGATGCCCTCGCGGCGCGCCATGATTTCGGTAAGCCGTTCAGCGGAAACGGCATCGCTCGGATAAAACACCGACGAGGAATGCACAGCGCGGAAAATAGCGATGTCTTCCAACGCCATCTGCGATGGGCCGTCCTCTCCGATAGAAACGCCGCAGTGAGAGCCGCATAGGTTGATATTGCTGCGGCTGATGGCAGCCATGCGAACCTGGTCATAGGCGCGCGCCAGGAAACACGCGAACGTATCGAGGAAGGGGACCTTGCCCCGCGCGGCCAATCCAACGCCGGCGCTTACGAGATTCTGTTCCGCAATGTAGCCTTGGTAAAAATGGTCCGGGAACGCGTCGCCGAAGATTTCCGAAAAAGTTGAGTTCTTCACATCACCGGAAATAGCCACAATGTGCGGATTCACCGCGCCAAGCCGCTTCAGAGCGAAACCGTAGGCTTCGCGCGTCGCGATTGGCTTTGAAGGATCGTAATCGGGCGCTGCAGGAGTCGGGAAGTCCGGCGGCTTTGGCAGCGACGTTCTGGCATAGGACCTTCCGGGGTCGGGAGGCAGATCAATCGGTGTTCCGATTTCTTTGATGGCCGCTGACAGCTGATCCTTGGGAATCGGCTTGCCGTGCCAATGCTCTTTCCCGGCCAGGAAGCTTACGCCGTGACCTTTGATCGTGCGCGCCAGGATTGCCTGCGGCTTGCCTTTAATGGTCTTGGCGCGATCAAGAGCAGTGAGAACTGCGGCAACATCATGACCGTCGATTACCTGCGCGTCCCAGCCTTCCGCTTCGAATTTCTTACGGTAAATCTCCATGTCGTGCCGGTACATCGTGGGTTCGCTCTGGCCCAGCGCGTTTACGTCAGCAATCGCGGTCAGGTTGTCGAGCTTGTAGTGACCCGCGAACGCCGCCGCCTCCCAGATTTGGCCCTCCGCCATTTCGCCATCGCCCATGAGCACGTAAACACGCGTCGGGCTCTTATCCATTCGGGCGCCGATGGCCAAGCCAGCGCCTACGGAGAGGCCTTGGCCAAGAGAGCCGGTTGCCGCGTCGACTCCGGGAATGCGCGGCGTGGGATGCCCTTCCAATTCGCTTGAAAACTGCCTCAGCGTCATTACGCGTGATTCCGGGAAAACGCCTGCTTCCGCAAAAGCAGCGTAGAGAATTGGCGCGGCGTGTCCTTTCGAGAGCACGAACCGGTCGCCATCCGGAGAATTCGGATTCTTGGGATCGAACTTCATTGCGTAGAAAAACGTGCCTGCGACAAGCTCTGCCGCAGACATGCACGATGTCGGATGGCCTGAGCCCGCGGCGGTCGTTGACATCATGGAGAGAATGCTCAGCCGTTTGCCCTTTTCCTTGACGGCCTCGATCGTGGATGCGGAAGGTACGGTTGCTGTAGTCGCGCTCATAAAAAGGCCCCCTAAGGCTCGGATTCCCATTTTACCTGTTTCAGTTTGGCTCGGCGAAGAGCTTATTTTGTAATGTACTCCCGGACTGTATTGGCGGTCGCGGCTACGTTAGCCTTCGTATCGATTTGGCCCTCCACCCGAGTTCTGTCCCTCACGTGAAATTCGCCGCCGGTGCGAAGGGCCGGCGTTTGTGAAGAGCGATGATCTGCCAGGGAGTCAATCGCCGGGCGATCGTTTGGCTCGAGAAAAGCCTTGGCGTAGCGGCAACGTACGACGACAGTTGGAGCTGAACGGCTCGTTGTACAGTCGAATCGAGACAGCAAGGTTCCGAAGTTACGAGAGGGATTTCGACCGAATTCACTATCTTTATCACAGCAATGAGAACGATCGCCCTTCACTGCGGACAACTCATCTCAGAAATAACGGGTTTCTTTCTTTGGAAATCGAGTTCCGGGAGCGCACGGACGTCCTTTTGAGATGCTGCAATGCCGAGCACATTGACAGTTAGCGCGTGGATGCTATAGTCGGCGCGATTGCTGCGATCTGTTTTCTGGTATGCGAGAGAGTCTTTCGGCGCAAACGCAGCAGCGGGGAAATCGGAGGGAAATAATAATGAGTGGGAAAGTTTTGGCCTTTGTCTTTGCAGTTTCACTGTGCGCTACAACGGCTTTTTCGCAAAACGAGCAATGGCTGCCGAACGACGTGAATCGTCCAAAGCCGAGCGTAGTTATGCCCGGCGCGACGCCCGGTGCTGCGCCCTCGGACGCGACCATCCTTTTTGACGGCAAAGATCTTTCGGCGTGGCAGGGCGCAAACGGAAGCGATCCGAAGTGGAAAGTGGTCGACGGTGCATTTGAGATTACGCCTGGCAGCGGCAATATCCATACGAAACAGGCTTTTGGCGATTGCCAGTTGCATATCGAATGGAAAGAGCCATCTCCCGCAAAGGGAACGGATCAGAGCCGAGGCAACAGCGGCATCATGCTCATGAGCAGTTACGAAATCCAGGTACTCGATATGGACGGAAACACGACCTATGCGGATGGCGGCGCGGGTGCAATCTATGGACAATATCCTCCGCTCGTCACCGCATCGCGCAAATCCGGCGAATGGCAGGCTTATGACATTATTTTTCGCCGGCCCCGATTTGATGAAAACGGCCACCTAACCAGTCCAGCGCGCGTGACCGTTCTTCTCAATGGGGTGCTCGTGCAGGACAATACGACTCCGACTGGTCCTACTGCTTTTCACGATCGTCCGCCCTACTTGCCCGGCCCTGATAAG